>ERZ724513.710-NODE-710-length-16684-cov-13.083048_pt1 | contig 16684 bp, 14 predicted proteins | sample MGYA00376046_ERZ724513 | MGnify/ENA primary metagenome ERZ724513 (study PRJEB28724, sample SAMN07190883) | activated sludge metagenome | isolation source: activated sludge of sewage treatment plant in Hong Hong | place: Hong Kong | collected 2016-03-17 ...
GGCCTCGATGGAGGTGCGGTAGTTCTTGGTCCAGTAGGAGATGCCGCGCTCGGTGTCGTAGGACGTCAGCTGGTGCACCCAGCGCTTGCCGACGAAGGGGACGTCGCAGACGATGCGCGGGGTGGCGAACCCCGGGAGGTAGCCCATGATGTGGTGCTGCAGCCGCTGGGCGTCGGCGACCGAGACCCGCCAGTGCTCCGAGAACGGGATCATGTCGCACATGTAGAAGTAGTACGGCATGATCTGCGCGCCATCGAGGAGCCGGAAGCACAGGTCGAGCAGCGCGTGCGGGTCCGCGTTGACGCCGTTGAGCAGCACGCCTTGGTTGCGGACGTCGCGGACGCCGGCGTCCAGCATCGCCCGGGAGGCGCGCGCGACCACCGGCGTGATCGAGTTGCCGTGGTTGGCGTGGGTGTGGATGGCGATCGACACGCCTCGGGAGCGGGCGGTCCCGGCGACCCGCTCCATCCCGGCCCGGACGTCGTCCTGCAGCCAGTGCTGGGGGAGCCCGACCAGCGCCTTGGTGGCGAGCCGGACGTCGCGGATGTTCTCGATCTCCAGCAACGACGTCAGGAACGACTCCAGGCGAGGCCACGGCATGTTGGCCACGTCGCCCCCGGAGACCACCACGTCGCGCACCGACGGCGTACGGCGCAGGTAGTCGAGCATCGCGCCGAGCCGGTCCTGGGGCTTGGCGACGAACTTGAGCTTGTCGACGGTCGGCGTGGAGTTGCCGACCAGGTCCATCCGGGTGCAGTGGCCGCAGTACTGGGGGCAGGTCGGCAGCAGCTCGGCGAGCACCTTGGTCGGGTAGCGGTGGGTCAGTCCCTCGGCCACCCACATGTCGTGCTCGTGGAGGGAGTCGCGGGTGGCGTGCGGGTGCGAGGACCAGTCGGTGCGCCGGTCGGAGAACACCGGGATCATGTAGTGGCGCACCGGGTCGGCGTAGAACGCGTCGGTCAGCGATCCCGGACCGGAGGGCACGACGTGCGGCACCATGGTGTTCATCATCTGCGGCGGGACGAGCATCGACATCGTCGCGCGCTCGGCCTGGTCGCGCTCGAGGTCGGCATAGAACCGCTCGTCGAGCAGGTCGCCCATCAGCTCGCGCAGCTGGCGCACGTTCTTCACGCAGTGGGCGCGCTGCCACTGCACCGACTCCCATTCCGCGGCCGTGACGAGGCGCCAGCCCGGGAACCGGGTCCAGTCCGGCTCGACCAGCTCGACCTGGCGGTACGGGTAGGGCTGACCGGTCTCGCCTTCGACCAGCGAGGCGATCGACGTCTCGATGCTCATGGGTGGTGCCTCCTCGGGCGCGTCGTTTGTGTGGGTCGCGACACATCTGGAAGAGTAGGAGAAGATCATCCGGCCTGTCGAATGCGACGCCGCAGTATTTCCGGCAAGCCCTGTCTTTTATCGGAAGGACGATCCATGACTGCCCCCAGTGACCCGACCGGTCTGCACCGGGTCCTCGACGATCGCGTCGGTGGCAGGGTGCCGCTGCCGCAGGCGGCCGATCGCCTCGACACCCGCCGCGAGCTGTGGCCCGACGAGGTCCGGATCCGGGTCGAGCGGCTCAACCTGGACGCCGCGTCGTTCCGCCAGCTCGAGCGCAAGCACAGCGCTGGCGGGAAGGTCGACGGGAAGGTCGACGGCGACGCCGTCCGCGCCGAGGTCCTCGAGATCATCCGGACCCGCGGCAAGATGCAGAACCCCGAGACCGGCTCCGGCGGCATGCTGGTCGGCACCGTGGAGGAGGTCGGTCCCGAGTCCCCGCTCGGCCTGGCCGTCGGCGACCGGGTCGCGACGCTGGTCTCGCTCACGCTGACTCCGCTGGTCGTCGAGGACGGTCTGGCGCGCTGGGACGGCCACGGCGAGCAGGTGCCCTGCGACGGGTACGCCGTCCTGTTCGGCCGCTCCGTGGCCGCGGTCCTTCCCGACGACCTGCCGACCGCGCTGAGCCTGGCCGTCATGGACGTCTGCGGCGCTCCCGCCCTCACGGCCCGGGTCGTCGGCCAGTACGACCGCCCCGTGGTCACCGTGGTCGGCGGCGCCGGCAAGTCCGGGTCGCTCAGCCTCTCCGCGGCCCGGCGCGCAGGCGCGCGGCACCTGGTCGGCGTCGTCCCCCACGACGCGGAGGCCGAGCTGCTGCGCAGCACCGGACTCGCGGACGACGTGGTCGTGGCCGACGCCCGGGACCCGATCGCGCTGCGCGACGCCGTGGCGAAGGCCGGCGGACCGGCCGACGTCACCGTTGTGTGTGTCGACGTGCCCGGTTGCGAGGGCGGTGCCGTGCTCGCCACGGCCGACCGCGGCACCGTGGTCTTCTTCTCGATGGCCACCTCCTTCTCGGCCGCGGCCCTCGGCGCGGAGGGCCTGGCGGCGGACGTCACCATGCTGATCGGCAACGGCTACGCACCCGGCCACGCGGCGTACGCGCTGGAGCTGCTCCGCGAGACGCCCGGCGTCCGGTCACTGTTCGAGCGGAGGCTCTAGTGCCACGCGCCCGCGGCAAGCTCGACCTCGATCCCGCCACCGTCCGCCACGCCCGGTCGCTGGCCCGCAAGGCGGGCCGGCCGATCGTGACGATGGCCAAGAAGCACACGACCGTCGCCGTCGAGCGTGCCACCCTCCGGCTGGCCGGCCTGGAGGGCGCCGACACCGAGGGCACGCCCTGGGTCAACCGGCTGATGGACGTCGTCCGCGCCGACACCGGGCTCGAGCACGGCGTCGCCCTGCCCGTCTGGGACGCCCTGCTGCGTGGGGAGGCCGACGACCTGGCCACCTTGGCGCAGAAGGCGTCGGCCGGGTCGGTGACCTTCCGGCTCCCCGAGGGCAAGGACGCCGAGCGGGCGCGCCGCGCCTCCCGCCGGCAGGTCGGGCAGGGCATCCGCCGCATCGACGCCCGACGCGCCGAGCGGGAGCGCCTGGTCCGCCGGATCGGTGACGCGCCACGCCAGCCGTGGATCTACCTGATCGTGGCGACCGGCGACATCTACGAGGACATCCCGCAGGCCCAGGCGGCGGCCCGCGAGGGCGCCGACGTGATCGCGGTGATCCGGTCCACGGGCCAGAGCCTGCTCGACTTCGTGCCCGAGGGCGCGACACGCGAGGGGTTCGCCGGCACCTACGCGACCCAGGAGAACTTCCGCCTGATGCGGGCGGCCCTGGACGAGACGAGCCGCGAGCTGGGGCGCTACGTCCGGCTCACGAACTACGCCTCGGGCCTGTGCATGCCCGAGATCGCGACCCTGGCCGGGCTCGAGCGACTCGACATGATGCTCAACGACTCGATGTACGGGATCCTCTTCCGCGACATCAACCCGGTCCGTACGTTCGTCGACCAGCGCTTCAGCCGGCAGGTGCACGCCCGGGCGGGGATCATCATCAACACCGGCGAGGACAACTACCTCACGACCGCCGACGCCGTCGAGGCGGCCCACACGGTCACCACCAGCCAGCTCCTGAACGAGTACTTCGCCAAGGAGGCCGGCTTGGAGGACTGGCAGCTCGGCCTGGGCCACGCCTTCGAGATCGACCCCGACGTGCCCGACTCGTTCCGGCTCGAGCTCGCGCACGCGCTGCTGGCGCGCGAGCTCTTCCCCGACGCACCGCTGAAGTGGATGCCACCGACCCGGCACATGACCGGCGACGTGTTCCGCGGCTACCTGCTCGACGGGTTCTTCAACCTGGTCGGCGCGCTCACCGGGCAGGGCATCCTGCTCGTCGGGATGATGACCGAGGCGGTCGTGACGCCCTGGCTCTCCGACCGCGACCTGGCGCTGCAGAACGTCCGCTACGTCATGAACGCCGCCGGCAACCTGCACGAGGACTTCCACCCGGCGCCCGACGGGTTCATCGCCGAGCGCGCCCGGCAGGTCCTGGCCGAGACCATCGAGCTGCTCGACGCGATCGTGCACGACTCCGACGAGCAGGGGGACCCGCCGCTGCTGGCCGCGATCGCCGACGGCACGTTCGGCCTGATGAAACGCCCGCCCGGCGGGGGCAAGGGCCTCGACGGAGTCGCCCGCAAGTCCTCGGCCTACTACAACCCGGCGACCGAGATCCTGGAGGCCCCGTGACGACCATCGTCCGCCCGTACGGCGACACCACCGGCGACGGCATGGTGCAGCTGAGCTTCACGCTCCCGGTGCCGCACTCCAAGGTCGCCGAGGGGGGAGCCCTGCAGCTGGCCAACCGGATGGGCATCGATCCCGCGCTCGTGGTCCACGCCAAGCCGATGGGGCCCGACTTCACGTTCTTCGTCGTCTACGGCCGCGTCAACCACCTCGTCGACCTCGAGAAGGTCGAGGTCGTCGAGCGCGACTACCCACTGCTGACGCCCAAGGAGGTCAACGCCGCGGTCAAGCAGGCCCTGCGGCGCCGCCTGGTGGTGGTCGGCGGGTGCATCGGCACCGACGCCCACACCGTCGGCATCGACGCGATCCTCAACATCAAGGGGTTCGCGGGGGAGAAGGGGCTGGAGTACTACCGCGAGCTCAAGGTCGTCAACCTCGGCGCGCAGGTCTCGGTGCCCCAGCTGGTGGAGCGCGCTCGTGCCGAGAAGGCAGACGCCGTCCTGGTCTCGCAGGTGGTGACCCAGCGCGACGCGCACCTGCTCAACACCCGGGAGATGTCCGCGGCGTTCCGCGAGTCCTACCCCTCTGACCGGCGCCCGCTCCTCGTCGTGGGCGGGCCGCGCTTCGACGAGACCATGGCCTCCGACCTCGGTGTCGACCGGGTCTTCACGCGGGGCACCACGCCCGGGGAGGTGGCGTCCTACCTCGTCCACCGCCTCGCCACGACAGGAGTCCCCGCATGAGCAGCTCGACTGCCGGGTCGGCGGCGGAGGTCGGCATGACCGTCCTGCACCGCCGCTACGTCCCCTACGCGCACGCCCACTACGCCGGCAACCTGGTCGACGGCGCCTACAGCCTGGGCCTCTTCGGGGACGTGGCCACCGAGATGTGCATCCGCACCGACGGCGACGAGGGGCTCTTCGCGTCCTACTCCGACGTGCAGTTCCGCGCGCCCGTGCGCGCCGGCGACGTCCTCGAGGTCAGCTGCGAGCTCGTGCGGGTCGGGACGCGCTCCCGCGTCATGGCCTTCGAGGTCCGGGTCGTCGCCCGCGGCGCCGCCACCGCCGACCGGCCCGGTGCGGCGCACGTCCTGGCCGATCCGATCATCGCCACGACGGCCACCGGCACCGTCGTCGTACCCGGCTGACTCGCGGGCGGATCGCCACCTCGTGCGGACCGCCGGTGCGCTGCGCGGCGCGTCGGGCGCGACACGCCGTCGGTCGTCGAGATTTTCCCTTTGAATTTCGGGGGTCCGGACCCTGCGCTGACCTGCAGGTTCCCGCGTTTGCGCAGGTCACCGGGCCCTTGACGAGGGAGGTTGTCGCGTTCCAATCTGTCCGCCGTTCGCCCATGCAGATCGTGGTCGGCGAACCGACGTCCGAGTGGCCGTGTCGGAGGGTGGGAGTGCCAGCCATCCGTTCGACACGGTTCGCGGAGGTCGGTCCGCCCCCGAGGGCGGGCTCGGGAGGGAACCGCGTCCCCTAGACAACAGTCCGGTCCCGGCAGCCGGTCGGGGCAGGGTTGGTACGAAGGGTGCGGCTCCCTCCCGGATCAGCGAGATGTCCGGGGCCGGGGGTGGTCCGGGACAGGGGATCAGCACGGCAGTACCGCCACCCCGGTAGGGCCGGCCCGGTATTTTCGACGTGTGCTGCTGCGCGTCATGACGGCCTTCGCCTCCGGGGTGGTGCTGTCGCTCGCCTTCGAGCCGGTCGCCCTGCCGGTCGTCATCCCCTTCGCCGTCGCCGGGTTCGTCCTGAGCTGCCGCAGGTTGCGTGCGCGCAACGGGTGGCTCCCGGGGCTGGCGTTCGGGATCGGCTTCCAGTTCGTGCTCCTCTTCTGGATGCGCGCGGTCGGCACCGACGCCTGGTTGGCGCTCTCCGCCGCGGAGTCGGTCTTCCTGGCGGTGCTCGGTTCGCTCACCGCCGTGCTGACCCGGCACCGGTGGTGGCCGCTGTGGGTCGCCGCCGCCTGGACCACCATCGAGGTCTGGCGCAGCGGCTGGCCGTTCAGCGGCATGCCGTGGGGCCGGCTGGCGTTCGCGGTCGCCGACACCCCGGTCGCCGACCTGCTCCCGTGGATCGGCGGGGTCGGCGTCAGCTTCGTCCTCGCCCTGAGCGGCACCCTGCTGGCCTGGCTCGTCGTCGGGCGCGGCCGCGAGCGGCTGGTCGCGGGGGCCGCTCTGGCCGGCCTGGTGCTGGTGGCGCTCGTCCCGCTCGTCGTGCCCTGGGAGCCCAGTCCCGAGTCCGAGCTCACGGTCGCCGCGATCCAGGGCGACGTGCCCGGCAACGGCGACGACATCCTCTACGACTTCCGGCAGGTGACGCAGAACCAGGTCGACGTCACGACCCGGCTCGCGGCCGACGTGGCGGCCGGCACCGAGCCCGAGCCCGCCTTCATCGTGTGGCCGGAGAACTCCACGGCGATCGATCCCTTCCGCGACGCCCAGACCAACAGCGCGATCTGGGCAGCCAGCCGCGCGGCGGGGGTCCCGATCCTGGTCGGCGCCATCGTCGACGCCGGCCCGGAGCACGTCCTCAACCAGGGCATCGTCTGGGACCCGGTGACCGGGGCGGGGGACCGCTACACCAAGCGGCACCCGGTGGCCTTCGGCGAGTACATCCCGGCGCGACAGCTCTTCACCCGGCAGTTCGGGCGGCTCGCCGAGATCTCCCGGGACATGCTCAGCGGCACCCGCAAGGAGCCGCTGGACGTCGCGGGTATCCCGGTCGCCGACGCGATCTGCTTCGACGTCGCCTACGACGACGGCATCTTCGACCAGGTGTCGCGGGGCGCCGAGCTGGTGACGGTGCAGACCAGTAACGCGACGTTCATCCACACCGACCAGATCGAGCAGCAGTTCGCGATCACCCGCCTGCGGGCGCTGGAGACGGGGCGCTGGGTGGTCGTCGCCTCCACCAACGGCGTCACGGGCGTGATCGCACCGGACGGTTCGGTGGTCGCGAGCGCCGAGCCGCGCACCCAGGCGGCGCTGGTCGAGCGGGTCGGGCTGGACTCCAGCATCACCCCCGCGGTGCGCATCGGTCCGTGGTCGGGACGGTTCCTCGTGGCGCTCACCGCCGTGGGGCTCCTGCTCACCTTCCGTTCATCTGGGCTCCCGTATGGTCGGTCCCGGAAGCGGCAGCGGGCCGAGGACGGCCGATCCGGAGCCGCCCTGGCGGTGTCAGCGACGACGACGGACGAAGGACACGATCGCGGTGAGTGAGGGGCCGCTGCCCGAGCGCAGCGTCGAGGGTCTCGGACGCGTGGTGATGGTCGTCCCGACGTACAACGAGGCCGACAACCTGGCCTGGATCGTGGGTCGCCTGCGGGCGGCCCAGCCCGACGTCGACGTCCTCGTGGTCGACGACGGGTCCCCGGACGGCACCGGCGCGATCGCCGACGAGCTCGCGACCGCCGACCCGGCGGTCGCGGTCCTGCACCGGACGACCAAGGCCGGCCTGGGCGCGGCGTACCTGCACGGATTCCGGGTCGCGCTCGCCGAGGGGTACGACGTCGTCGGCGAGATGGATGCCGACGGCTCGCACCAGCCCGAGCAGCTCCAGCGGCTGCTGGACGCTCTCCACGGTGCGGACCTCGTCATCGGCTCGCGGTGGGTGCCGGGCGGATCCGTCGTGAACTGGCCACTGCGCCGCGAGCTGCTCTCCCGTGGGGGCAACCTCTACGTCCGGATGCTGCTCGGGGTGGCGGTGCGTGACGCGACCGCCGGCTTCCGGCTCTTCCGCCGCACGACGCTGGACAAGATCGACCTCGACTCGGTGGAGTCCACCGGCTACGTCTTCCAGACCGACATGGTGGCCCGCACCCTGGCTGCCGGGCTCGTCGTGCGCGAGGTCCCGATCGAGTTCGTCGAGAGGGTGCGGGGCGACTCGAAGATGAGCGGCGCGGTGGCCACGGAGTCGCTCAAGCGGATCACGACGTGGGGGTTGCGCGAGCGCCGGGAGCAGGCGCGACGCGCCTGGCGGCGCCGATGAGCGCGCGGCGGCGGGTGCTCCCGCTGGCGCTGTTCACGGCTTTCGTCCTGGTGCCGCTGCTGGAGATCTACGTGATCGTGCAGGTCGGCCAGGTGATCGGCCCGTGGTGGACGATCCTGCTGCTCGTCGCCGACAGCCTCTTCGGAGCCTGGTTGCTGCGGCACGAGGGCGGTCGGGCGTGGCGCAACCTGAGCGACTCGGTGCGTGAGGGGCGGCTGCCGTCGAAGGAGATCGCGGACGGCGGGCTCATCCTGGTCGGTGGGGCGCTGATGCTGGCGCCGGGCTTCGTGACCGACGTGCTCGGCATCCTGCTGATCCTGCCGGTCACGCGCCCGCTGTTCCGCGGGGTGCTGGCCGGCGCGGTGGCGCGCCGGCTCGTCCTGGACGTCACGGACGTGACTCGCCCCGGACCCGGGCCGCAGGGCCCGGTCGTCCGGGGCGAGGTGGTCGACGACGACTGAGGTCGTCGGGACGTCGGGTCAGGCCGACGCCTTCCGCTTCTTCTGGTTGGCCCGGTGCAGGTGCGCCGGGCCGATCTCGCCGTCCCGCAGCAGCTGGAGACGCTCCTTGAGGATGTCCTCGAGCTCCTTCTCCGAACGCCGCTCGAGCAGCATGTCCCAGTGGGTGCGGGCCGGCTTCTCGGCCTTGGCCTCCGGCTGGATGCCGCTGACGCTCAACGCCTCGGCCCCGCAGCGCGGGCACTCCCAGACCGCTGGGACGTCGGCCTCGACCGACATCGTGATCTCGAACTCGTGCCCCTGCGGGCACCGGTAACCGACCTGCTGACGAGCCGCGAACTCGATGCCGCGCTCGTCCTCGAAGCTCTGGCCCCCCAGTCGTGCTCCACGCAGCGTGCGCTCCGCCATGAGCCACCTCCCGATCCTTGAATTCCCCCGTGTGCCTGTCCGAGACGGACTCGCGCGGTGTTCGTGACGGCAACCGTCCGACGCGCACCGCATCCCGGTCAGGGTCGTACCCGGAATGTCGCTGTCTCAACCCCTCCAACGGTACGGAGAGGGTGAAGATTCCGGCAATCGCCGCAGGACCCACCTTCACAGCCGTCTCTCAGCATGGCGCGACTCCGGGTCCGCGTCGAGCCGGGCGGTCTGTCAGACCACCCGGGGGAGCGGGTTGCCCGCCTCCTCGATGCCCCGTCGGGGGTCGACGCGGAGGAGGAACGCGATGCCGACGACGAACAGCAGGACGAGCGCGAGCAGCGCGGGCCGGTAGGAGTCGGTCCACTGGTGGACCAGACCGAAGACCAGGGTCCCGATCCAGCTCGTGCCGCGCTCGCACGCCTGGTAGAGCGAGAAGTACTCCGCCTCGCGGCCCCGGGGGATGAGCTGGCTGTAGAAGGACCGGGAGAGTGCCTGGGTCCCCCCGAGCACCACACCGATCGCGACCGCGAGCGCCAGGAACAACGCGAAGTTCTCGTCCGGGGTGAGCCAGCCCGCCACGACCACCCCCAGCCAGATGAACAGCCCGACGCGGATGACGTGGTAGGCGCCGCGGCGGCGGGCCACCCGGCCGAACAGGAGCGCCCCGCCGATGCCGACGAACTGGACCACCAAGAAGGCCAGGAGGACCGAGCTCTTCTCGAAGCCGAGCTCCTTCTCGCCGTACACGGAGGCCGCGTAGATCACCGTCTGGATGCCGTCGTTGTAGAACAGGTAGGCGACGAGGAAGGTCAGTGTCACCGGGTAGCGGCGCAGGTCGCGCAGGGTGTGCCACAGCTGGCCGAAGCTGGCCTGGAGGAGGCCGCCCGGCTCGACGTCGGGAGCGACCGGCGGTCGCGACCGGATGCCCCGCACCGGGATGATCGTGAACACCGCCCACCACACGCCGGCGCTCAGCAGGCTGATCCGGACGGCCATCTCGGTGTCGCTCATGACGGACAGCAGCACGAAGTTGACCGCGAGCAGCAGCCCGCCGCCGAGGTAGCCCAGTGCCCAGCCGCGGGACGAGACGCGGTCGCGGTCGTCGGGCTCGGCGATGTCGACCAGCAGCGAGTCGTAGACCACCAGGCTCGCCCCGAGGAAGAGGGTGGCGAGCAGGAGCAGCACCGCACCCAGCTGCCAGGCGGACCCGGCGACGAGGAACATCAGCATCGCCATCACCGAGCCGGCCCAGGCGAAGCCACCGAGCAGGCGAGGCTTGCTCGAGCTGCGGTCCGCGACGGCGCCGACGACGGGGAGGATGAACGCCGACAGGATCGTGCTGAGGGTGACGATGTAGAAGACCAGCGAGCCGGCCGAGACGCTCAGGCCGAGGACGTGGAGGTCGGTCGTGCACTTGTAGCCGGCGTCCTCGTCCGTCGCCCGGCCGCAGGCGGCCTTCTCGGCCACCGACGTGAGGTACGGCGAGAACAGCACGGCGGCGGTCGTGGTGACGAAGGCGCTGTTGGCCCAGTCGTACCAGTACCAGGCCTTCTGCTCCCGCGCGCGGCGCACCGGCCCCAGGTCGGCGATGCCCTCGACGCTCATGCGGTGATCACCCGGTCGCCCTCCATTGGCCGCGCGCGGTCAGGACGTCCCTGAGTATGTCGGTCCGGTCGGTGAAGAGCCCGTCGACGCCCCGGTCGAGCAGCTCGTGCATCTCCGCGGCGTCGTCGATGGTCCACACGTGCACGTGCCGTCCCGCGGCGTGCGCCCGGCGCACGAACCCGGGGGTCACGATCCGGATCCGGGACCGTCGGTGCGGGACCTGCAGCGCCGCGAACCCCCGACCGGCCAGGAGCCCGGCGAGGCGCCCGAAGGGGAGCAGGCGGAAAGCGACGATCTCCACCGGAGTCGCGCACGTGGGGACCCGGCCTCCGGTCAGGGCGCGGAACCGCGCCGTACGGCGTCGGGAGAACGAGCCGACGAGCACCCGGTCCCAGGCGTCGCGGGCCGCGATGAAGTCGGCGAGGACGGGCACGGCGCCCTCGGCCTTGAGGTCGATGTTGAAGCGGGCGTCGGGGAAGGCGTCGAACAGCTCGGCCAGCGTGGGCACCGCCTCGCGGCCCCCGACGAGCGCCTCCCGGACCTCGGCATGGGTCAGAGCGGCGATCTCACCCTTCTTGTCGGTGACCCGGTCCAGGACGGTGTCGTGGAAGGCGAGGAGCACACCGTCGCGGGTGACGTGGACGTCGGTCTCGAGGTAGCGGTAGCCGAGGTCTGCGGCGTGCCGGAAGGCGGCCAGGGTGTTCTCGAGGCCCTCGACGTCCGGGTGGTAGGCGCCGCCGCGGTGCGCGAAGGCGAGCACGGGTCCGGGGTCGTCGAGGTACGCGAACCCGGTGCGCGGCGTGACCACGGGAGCAGTATTCCTGCCGGGGGTCCGCACCACGGCACCGGCCGGGCGGTAGCGTCGTGGCATGGAGACTCTGACCTGCCCTCGCTGCGGTTCCGAGATGGTCACCAAGGCGCTGAGCGCCTCGTTGGGGGACGGAGAGCTCAGCCAGTGCCCGGACGGCCACGGGGTCTTCCTCGCCCGGGCCGACCTCGGCGCGCTGATCGAGTCGGAGAACGACTGGCACCGCCACGCGGGTCAGCACACCGCCCCGATGCCGCGGATCACCGCCGACATGACCGCCCCGCCCGCCGGCAAGGCCCCCGCCCGCGCGTGGGTGGAGACGCTGTTCGAATAGCGGACGCTGGGGGGAGCGTTCTGCTGAGCCCCCGGCGCCCCGGCCCGCGGTTGGTGACCAAACCGCATGGATTTCGCGCCAGGATCTGCGGTTGGTGACCAATCCGCGCGTCCGGCCAGCGGACGCGGCAGCGCGCTCAGATGTCCCGGAACGTCTCGATCGAGGCGCCGAGCTGGTTCAGGCGCTCGGCGAGGTCCTCGTAGCCGCGGTGGATGACGTACGTCGACCGCAGCACCGAGGTGCCCTTCGAGGCGAGCATGGCGAGCAGGATGACCACGGCCGGGCGCAGGGCCGGGGGACAGACCAGCTCGGTGCCGGTGAAGCTCGTCGGCCCCTCGATCATCACCCGGTGCGGGTCGAGCAGCTTGACCCGCGCGCCGAGCTTGGTGAGGTCGGTGAGGTAGATCGCCCGGTTCTCGTAGACCCAGTCGTGCAGCAGCGTCTGTCCCTCGGCGACGGCGGCGATCACCGCGAAGAACGGCAGGTTGTCGATGTTGAGGCCCGGGAAGGGCATCGGGTGGATCTTGTCCAGCGGCGCGTGCAGCTCCGAGGGCCGGGTGGTGATGTCGACCAGCCGGGTGTGTCCGTTCTGGGCGACGTACTCCTCGGAGCGGTCGTAGTGGAAGCCCATCTCCTCGAGCAGGGCCAGCTCGATCTCCAGGAACTCGATCGGCACCCGGCGGATGGTGATCGAGGACTTGGTGACGATGGCCGCGGCGAGCAGCGACATCGCCTCGATCGGGTCCTCGCTCGGGGCGTAGTCGACGTCGACGTCGATGTCGGCGAGGCCGGTGACGGTGAGCGTGGTCGTCCCGACGCCCTCCACCCGCACGCCGAGGCGCTGCAGGTAGAAGCACAGGTCCTGGACCATGTAGTTGGACGAGGCGTTGCGGATCACCGTCGTGCCCGGGTGCAGGGCGGCCGCCATCAGCGCGTTCTCGGTGACGGTGTCGCCGCGCTCGGTGAGCACGATCGGGCGGCTCGGCTCGATCGCCCGGTTGACCGACGCGTGGTAGCTGCCGTCGGTCGCCTTCACCTCCAGGCCGAAGGGCCGCAGCGCGGCCATGTGGGGCTCGACCGTGCGGGTGCCGAGGTCGCAGCCGCCGGCGTACGGGAGCTGGAAGACGTCGGCGCGGTGCAGCAGCGGGCCGAGGAACATGATGATCGAGCGGGTCCGGCGCGCCGCCTCGGCGTCGACGTGGTCGAGGTCGAGCTCCGGGGGCGGCACGATCTCCAGGTCGTTGTCGTCGTTGAGCCAGCGGCACTGCACGCCCAGGCTGGTCAGCACCTCGATGAGGCGGTTGACCTCCTCGATGCGGGCGACCTTGCGCAGGGTGGTGCGGCCCCGGTTGAGCAGGGTGGCGCAGAGCAGCGCGACCCCGGCGTTCTTGGAGGTCTTGACGTCGATCTCGCCGGACAGCGTGGTCGGCCCGGTGATCCGCAGGTGGGTGGGCCCCGCCCCCAGGGCGACGATCTCGGAGTCGAGGGCGGCGCCGATGCGGGCCAGCATCTCCAGGGACAGGTTCTGGTGCCCCTTCTCGATGCGGTTGATCGCGCTCTGGCTGGTGCCGAGCAGATCGGCGAGCTGGTGCTGGGTGAGCCCGCGGTGCTTGCGTGCGTCGCGGATCAGGTTCCCGATGCGGTTCTTGTAACCCTCACTCATGTCCGCCACGGTAACTCATATATGAGATAAAGCAATTCAGGACGGCCCGGCGGGTCGGGCGGCGGGGGAGTGGGCTGGCGCCGGCTGGAAGGATGGCGGCCATGCGCGCAACGACGATCCACGGTACCCGCGACATCCGCGTCAGCGAAGTCCCCGACCCGACGATCGAGCAGGCGACCGACGCCGTCGTGCGGGTGGTCGCGGGGTGCATCTGTGGCTCCGACCTGTGGCCCTACCGCGGGGACAACCCGATCACCGCGGGCGACACGATCGGTCACGAGTGCGTCGGCATCGTGGAGGAGGTGGGCGCCGAGGTGCGCTCGTTCCGGCCGGGCGACTTCGTCGTGGTGCCGTTCGACCACTGCGACAACACCTGTCCGCACTGCCTCGCCGGCGCCCAGAACGCCTGCGACAACCTCGGGTTCACCAGCAGCGGCCAGGCCGAGTACACCCGGGTCACCCAGGCCGACGGCAGCCTGGTCAAGACCGACGGTGCACCCGACGCGGCGCTGCTGCCCTCGGTGCTCACGATCTCCGACGTGATGCCGACCGGCTGGCACGCGGCGGTCTCCGCCGGCGTCCGGGAGGGCGGTACGGCGGTCGTGGTCGGTGACGGCGCGGTCGGGTTGTGCGGCGTGCTCGCCGCCCGGGTGCTGGGCGCCGAGAAGATCGTCGCGATGTCGCGCCACGAGCCGCGCCAGGAGATCGCCCGCGCGTTCGGCGCCACGCACGTCGTTGCCGAGCGCGGCGACGAGGGTGTCGCGGCGATCATGGAGATCACCGGGGGAGTGGGGGCCGACGCCGTCCTGGAGTGCGTCGGCACCGACCAGTCGATGGCGACCGCCTTCGACATCGCCCGTCCCGGGTCGACCGTCGGCTTCGTCGGCGCTCCCCACGGCGTGCAGCTGCCGGTGCGGCGGATGTTCCAGAGGAACGTCGGCCTGGCCGGTGGCATGGCGCCGACCCGCCGCTACATGCCGGAGCTGCTCGCGCTGGTCCTGGACGGCACCATCGACCCCGGCCGGGTCTTCGACAGCACCATGAAGCTCGACGAGGTCGCCGAGGGCTACCGCGCGATGGACGAGCGGCGCGCCGTCAAGGTGCTCGTCGAGCCCTGAGCCCGAGCCCTGAGCAGGGAGCGGCTCGGCGGTCGGGTCAGCTGCGGTCGCCGGCGCCGTAGAGGAGCGCGCCGGCGATCAGCACCCCGCCGCCGACCAGCTCGGTCACGAAGACCACGGTGGGGTCGTCGAGGAACACCGCGAGCAGCACCATCAGCACCCCGCACAGCGCGATGATCCCGAGGAACGGCCGCTTGGGCAGCGTGGTGTTCAGGGCCATCGCGCAGGCGAGCGCGATCGCGGCCATGAAGCCGTCGCGGTAGCCCGCCCACATGCCGGTGCCGTCGATCGGGTAGAGCACCCAGGTCGCGATGATGATCCCGACCGACGCGGCGACGATGAGGATCCAGCCGAGCGGCGCGACCACGGGCACCGGCTCGAGCGGGGTGGCAGGCGCGACCGGGGCGGACGGGGTCGCGGGGGTCGCGGAAGTCGCTGCGGGACGCTGCACGGGAGTCGACATGGGAGAAGAGTATTAGGTTCTCCCCATGCTTCTCCTCGGGCCACTCCTGCGGTACGTCGACGCGACCTCGGCCACCATCTGGGTCGAGACCGACGGGCCGGGAACGGTGACGGTGACGGCGGGCGGGCACAGCGGCTCGGCCGCGACCTTCGGCGCCCATGGGCACCACTACGCACTCGTCGAGGTGACCGGGCTCGAGCCGGGCGCGAAGACGCCGTACACGGTCGCCGTCGACGGGGAGGAGGTGTGGCCCTCGCGTGAGGAGGAGCTCGCGGGCTTCCCGCCCTCGGTCATCCCGACGCTGCAGCCGGGCAAACCGCTGCGGATGGCGTTCGGCTCCTGCCGGGTCAGCGTCTCCCACGACGAGGAGGGCACCGCGAAGTTCGGGGTCGACGCGCTGCGCGCCTACGCGCTCTTCATGGCCGGCCTCACCGAGAGCACCTCCGACGACGACGAGCGCTGGCCCGACCTGGTGCTGTTCCTCGGCGACCAGGTGTACGCCGACGAGACGAGCCCGAAGATGCGCGAGTTCATCGAGCGGCGGCGCGACCCCGACCAGGCGCCGTGGTACGAGCTGAAGGACTACGAGGAGTACGCCCACCTCTACTCGCTCGCCTGGTGCGACCCGGCGAACCGCTGGCTGCTCTCGACGGTGCCGAGCGCGATGATCTTCGACGACCACGACATCCGCGACGACTGGAACACCAGCTGGAGCTGGAAGCAGGAGATGGACGCCACCGAGTGGTGGCACGACCGCGTCGTCGGCGGCCTCGGCTCCTACTGGGTCTACCAGCACCTGGGCAACCTCGGCCCGAAGGCCCGCGCCGAGGACGACCTGTGGCAGCGGGTCACGTCGTACGACGGCCCCGGCGAGCTCGACCTGACCGACGACCTCGACGCGCTGGCGGAGCGGGCGGACCGCCACCCCGACAGCTACCGGTGGAGCTACTCGCGCGACTTCGACACCCAGGCGCGGCTGGTCGTCGTGGACTCGCGCGCCGCGCGGGTGCTCGAGCCCGACCGCCGCTCGATGCTCGACGACGAGGAGCTGGCCTGGGTCGACGAGCACCTGCAGGGCGACGTCGACCACCTGCTCGTCGGGACGTCGCTGCCGTTCCTGCTCGCACCGGGGCTGCACCACATCGAGTCGTTCAGCGAGTCGATCGCCGAGGGCGCGTGGGGGCGGCCGGGGAAGTGGCTGGGGGAGCGGTCGCGGCAGATGGCCGACCTCGAGCACTGGGCGGCCTTCCAGCAGGGCTTCCGCGACGTCGCCGGGATGGTGCTCGAGGTCGCGTCCGGGAAGCGTGGCCGGGCGCCGCGCACCATCACCTTCCTCTCCGGCGACGTCCACCACAGCTACGTCGCCGAGGCGTGGCCGCGCGACGGCGTGGTCGCCAGCCGGATCCTGCAGGCGGTGTGCTCGCCGATCCGCAACCCGCTGCCCCGGGTGATGGAGCGCTTCACCGCCGTCGCGGCGCGGCGGACGACCGGCGCGGTCGGGCGCCTGCTGTCCCTGTCGGGGCGGGTGCCGCTGGAGCCGCTGCGGTGGGCGGTCACCCGCGGCCCCTGGTACGACAACAACCTCGCCGTCCTCGAGCTCGATGTCGAACATGTGGATCTTGTCGTAGCTCGCGAGGATCGCGCCATCGGGTCCGATCAGGAACGAGCGGTTGACCGCGCGCTCGGGCGTGGCGCGCAGCGCCAGCGAGCCGATGTGGAGATGGATGTTCAGCTCGCGGGCGAG
>ERZ724513.712-NODE-712-length-16679-cov-4.690267_pt1 | contig 16679 bp, 16 predicted proteins | sample MGYA00376046_ERZ724513 | MGnify/ENA primary metagenome ERZ724513 (study PRJEB28724, sample SAMN07190883) | activated sludge metagenome | isolation source: activated sludge of sewage treatment plant in Hong Hong | place: Hong Kong | collected 2016-03-17 ...
AATCCATTCGCCGATCCGCTCGCCATAGAGGACAAGGGTGATGGAGATGATGATAAATGCTGCGAGACCGATCGTGAGTAGTGCCGCCACCAGCCGAACTTTCCAGTAAGGCCGGGTTTCCTGCGCGCCATACACCACATTGAGCGATTCCATGATGGCCGTGACTCCGCTCGAGGACGCCCAGAGCGCTCCCAGGAGTCCAAGCGAAAGGATGTCACTCCCGGAGCCTTTCACGACACTATCCAGGTACTTTTGCAGCAATGATAAGGCGTCCGCAGGTAACACGGTCCGGAGATAGGTCATCAACTCCGGCAGCACCTGTTCCAACGGGAACAGGCCCAGCAATGCAGTCAGGAACAGCAGCGCCGGAAAAAGAGCCAGGAGAAAGTAATACGCCAATTGAGCCGCACGGCCGAGGATTTCATCCTTCTGGCTGTCGGTCCAAAGCCGTTGCCCAAGCTCTTTCCATCCCAGTCCGCCGAGTTTCCAGGGATTCCATCGTGGGGATGCACTGGTCAGCGAGGCCGACACCCTGACTCCTCTACTTCATCGGAACTGTGATGCCGATCCGGCCGAAGACCTGGCGTTGCCGCGTCCTTCAGTCTCTGAATACGAAGCCTGGTCGTACGACGGTCGGGACTGCTTCCCTTGGGAGGTCAGCGTCACGCCGAGAGACCGGGCGATTTCGGGAATCAGCTTGTTTGCGAATTCGACCATGAGCGTACGCCCGGCTTGCATTAATGCGGCCTTGGCCTGCTCCGTATCGATCTCCAATTCACGGCTCATGGTTTCCCAGATAGTGGAGTGACTTCGCTGTTCCGTTCTGCGGGCCCTGTGGGTGGGATCGGGATAGTAGTCGTAAATGCCTTCGGCTCGACGAGAAGCGGTTTTGCCTTCCGTCTCCGACTCCGGCATGACCTGTGATGCGTGAGCGCCCGGCGGATAATAGGGGTACACCCCGCGTTGTGCACGCGTACGGGCTTCCAACAGACCGATCGCGTATCCGGCGCAAATCGCTCCGCCCAGCATCAGCCATGGGTAGTCATCGACCTTATGGATGGGGTCCAAGGCGGCTTTGGTTTTGTCCACCATCTGCGTGACGCTCTGGGATCCTTCGTCGAGTAAGCGCGAAAATTTCATCGTGGCTCCCTCCGCCGTGTCTTTGATCCGTTGTTCCAACAGCTCGAGCTTTTCGGCGATATCCATTCTCGTCTCCACAATATCTTTTATGTCTTGGTCGATAGCAGCTGTTCTTTGATCCATTTGGCATCTTCCTTTAATGAGTAAAAGGTGCGAAACGGCCAGAGCCGAAGAGTGGTGCCGATGGCGATCAGACGAGCAAAGAAGGCCGCGCCTGCGGCAGCCGCAACGAGTGCCACGATTCCATAACAGGCCCACAGTGGGAGGCCGCTGTAAAAGTGCAACAGGTGGATCAACGTCATCAGGAGAAATAATACAGCCAGGAAGGCCAGCATCATGGCGATGCCGGCGTGCATGGCGCTTTTGACGACCTTCCCCAACTCGTGCTGCATTTCATGCCGGGCCAGTTGGACCTCCTGGGCAAACAATCGCCGAAGATCCTCCACTAACCCTGTGACCAGCGAGGCGATCGAAATCGGATGGGGATTTTCCATATAGCCGTCCTCTTCCGGTTAATCGGTTCGAGCGCGGGAGAGCAGATATCCGCATCCCAGGCCGAGCAGCAGTGTTTGGAGCGGGTAACGTCGAATGAGAATTTCAAGGTCCTCGACGACCCCGCCGATGCCCTGTTCCTGTAAGTAGACAGAGGTTTCTTTGACCTTGCGCACGACTGTGTCCGCCGCCTCGCCTGCAGCGCTGTCTTTGGGAAGACGGTCACGGAGGTGGTCCGCAGCCGATTCCACTGCGTCACCGGCGCGTTTCGCCATGTGTTCTGCCGAAGTGGCGGTGTCGTGGATGGCATCTTGTATTGACGAGCCGGCCTGTTTCGCCCGGTCTGCCATATGCTTCATATCCTGTTCCATCGGCCCTCCTCCTCACTCGTGTATAGGGTGCATGTTGAGCAGATACTTGCCCAGAATAGCGGCGTGACCATGATGTTTGAACTGGGCAGAGCCCTAGTCGGCCAGGAGTCTCGCGCCAGCGATCGCACCGACATTAAAGAGTCGGCGACTCCGTATGCACACCCTGAGGTTTTGACACAGGCGGGCGGTGCATCCGAAGCGTGAGATCGGGACGAAGGCGTTTGGCAGGCAGCCGTAGGGTGATCGATTGTCCGCGCTGGGCGGACCGGTGGAGCGCTTCAATAATCTGGACGTCGAGGAGACCTTCCGTTCCATTCGGTTCCGGCTGTCGATCATGTGTGACACAGCGCGCAAAATAGATCAGTTGTGGCGCGAATTGATCGCCCGGTGTAAACGTACGTACGCTCGTGCGCCCTCCGATCGTGACGGAGGCTTTCAATCCACCGACGTACTCATACGCCGGCTCGACGCGTACTTTTCCCTTGGTGCCGACCACCTCATAGGTCGCGGCGTCGGCGGCGCCGAAACTACAGGTGAAGGTCGCGAGGCGATCTCGAGAAAATCGCATGATCGCTCCGGCCGATTCTTCGACGGATTGAAACCGGTGATCCGGTCCTCGACCGGCGAGGGCGGTGACTTCTGTGGGCTCATCCCGAAATAGATACCGGGCCGCGTTGATACAGTAGACTCCAATGTCATACAGGGGACCGCCGCCGAGCTGTTGCCGCAAGCGGATATCGCCTGCCCGGACCTGTTGTGTGAACACCGAATGAAAAAGGCGCGGGTCCCCCAACCGTCCCGACTGTACGAGGTCGATGGTGAAGAGGTTGCAGGCTTCAAAATGCAGGCGGTAGGCAATCATGAGTTTAACACGATGCCGTTCCGCAGCCTGTATCATGCGGCGGCATTCAGCCGCCGTGACGGCCATCGGTTTTTCGCAAAGGATATGGATGCCGGCTTTCGCGGCTCGCACGGCATATTCGCAGTGCAGGCTGTTGGGGAGAGCGATATAGATCGCGTCGATCTCGCCGCTACGCAGGCATGCGTCGAAGTCTTTGTACGGGTAGGTATGGGTCACGCCATAGCGTTTGGCGAGGACACGACGCTTAACCGGATCGTCCGAGACGAGTGCGGTAAGGGTGGCGGCAGATCCCGTATGAGAAAAAGCCGGCAGGACCGCCATCTGAGAAATGTGGCCGAGTCCTACGACAGCCACACGCAACGGTGAATGACTCACCTCCTACCACTCCTTTGTGACATGAAAAAATGTGCCGGCGGAGAGTCGGCCCCAAACGCTTCGCATGGCAAGGCCGGGTCACCCACGCGGTGCGGTAGTCATGGCATCGAGCAGAGGAATGAGATCACGCTCTTCGCCATGAAAATGGACACGCACAGTCTGCATCATATCTTCAAAGAACTGATCCATGGATTCATCATCGTCCGTCTCCGCGTGGCGCAATTCATGGATCATGGCTTTGACTTCCTCATGGTCAAGCAGAACGCGCCGGATCACTGGAGTGCCGTGTTCCTGGAGGCGGCTGTCTTCCTCGAACAATCTTTCTTCCCAGTCGAAGTGATCATCCAGCCGCTGAAGAATATCGTCGACAATGGACTGTCGGGAATCCGACTCCGTACCGAGATATACCTGGAATAGGGCCAGTATATGGCGGTGGTCATTCTTCATAATTTTGATGATGTCGGCGGTCTCGTGCAGCGTCGGTCTCTGTTCCATAGATCCGCCTCCGCGTGGCATATCGTGAGCGCCGGCCGTTACCGGACGTCCTGTCGAAGCAGAGCGCGGGGACTCTGTTCTTCAAGCGTGACCTGTCCGGTCGCGTTGGCCGTGCCTTCCAGCATGATGGTGGCCGTGATGCCCTGAGCAGAGGATCGGACATGATCCGGCTGCTGGCGCGTAATGAGAATGTCCATTGTGGTGCCGCCCGATCGATGGGTACCGGTCACCGTCTGCTTCAAGCGATCCACTTGAGGAGAGATGTCGACGGTCATCGCTTGCCGCAACTTGCCGTTCAATTCACGGTCGACCAGCTGCCAGTAGCCGATGCGGATGGAATCGATCGCGGCTTTGGACTCATTGGCCATTTGGAGATCCGGAACAGAAATACTGCGTCCCCCTTCTTCGAGACGAGGAGTCCCCCAGTAATAGATCGTGCCTTTGAGATCGCCACTCATGTCGATCGCCACCAGCGCGCGGCCGTTGGCATCCGAGGCCGAGACCCGTTCGATGACGGCGGTATCGGAAGCGGTATCCAAAAACACCGATTGGTGAAAGAGTTTACTCTGCAACTGATGCGAGATTTGCTGATAAGACAGCGGTATCCGCGCTACGAGCGTATAAGGCTTTCCTTCGGGTGGAATGGATCCTGAATTGACCAGGGCCACTGTCGGTGTGGCTTCCGTACAGGTCGCTTCATAGGTAATGAACGGCATCTCTTTCGCTGTTCCCGAAATGACTGTCTCCTGCGTGGTCCCTTTCTGGCCGCCGAGAATCATTTCCCGAGGATTGCCATACATACAAGCCCGGGTGTTGAGAGACGCAATGGGGATCGATAATGGGCCGCCCAAATCATCCCAGATTCGTTGCAGTGGAATCCCGAACTCCTTGGGATGTACCGCTTCAGCCAAGGCCGTTTTAATCTCCGACATGCCGAACAGATCGGGAAGCTGTTCGGAAATCGGGACATTGAACATATTGCAGCGCGCATCGCTATCAGGTTTGGTGGTGACGGCTGTCTGTGCCGGTTCGAAGCCGAAAGATAGAGCATCGCCGTTCTGAATCATCGTCAACCGGCCTGTGGCGTCGATTGAGGTGTATAACGGGTCGAGCCTGCAGGCACGTGAACTGCCACGCGATTCGATATCACCTTTATATTCGGCATGGATCGCGACCAGCCCATCTTGAATGTGAACATCAGGCTCACCAACCCTCACAAAAGTCCACCTGAACTCCTGCCCCAGGGGGTGGCCGGTCTCCGTGATCCTTTCGGGAATGGCCTTGCGGATCGCGGTCTGGATGGGGGTCAGGTCTGTTTTGATTTGAACGGGCACCTGGGACACAGGCGCCCGGGAATCCTCTTTGGTCTGCGCTGGGAATGTGGGCACGGCACTGGTCAGAGGAGGCGGGACCGGCTTGGATGGCGATTTGGGTATGGAATGGCTGCAGGCTCCCACCAACAGGGCAGAAAAGAGCACAGGCAGTATATGTGAGACATGGCGCGTCATAATCAGCCTCCTAGACCTCATCAGAGCAGCGATCGTGCGATCGCCGCCTCCCCCAGAAGATGCTCATCCTGGTTTCTTACGGCGCTTGAATTTGTAAGTTGTTGTTCACGGTGCGCACACCGGCCACCCCGCGAGCCAGTTCAACGACCCGCATTTTTTGTTCGGCGGATTTGACCACCCCGTTCAGGGTCACGACGCCGCGCTCCGTGTCGACATCGATTCGCGAAAAGTTCGACAACCGGTCTTGTGATAGCTTGGCCTGCACTGCCGTGGTGATGGAGGCATCGTCGATAGTCTGACCGGCAGTCTTGCCGGTGGTGGACTGGCAGGCCACCAGGGTCATCATGGCAAAGGCGAACATGAGGTGCGTGAGTAGTTTCATCATGATAGCGCATCCTTTTCAACGTAGTGTGACAGCATCACTGACTCTCTAGCGCGGCTCTTCTCAGCCTCGCCGTGATGTCGCTTCTTCCGCCGTGTTCTGGGCAGTCTGCATCGTCTCATCCACGAACTCACGAGCGGCTCGCCCTGCCTTTCGTAACGTTTGTTTGCCACCCTCGACGTATTCCTGCCCTCGTTCCATGGCGGAGTCCCAGGCTGCGCGTCCCTGTTCAGTGGCTTCATCCAGTTCGTCCTTCGCCCTGGAGGCATAGTCACGCAGAGTCGAGCGAAGTTCATTGCCTGACTGAGGAGCAAGGAGCAACGCGACTCCCGCGCCGATCAATGCGCCCGCCATGAATGCCGACCAGTTGGAAGAATCATCCGTATGCATGTGCGACCTCCTTCAACGGTACCGATGAATGGTGATGTGTAGTGTTCCCGCGACGTCCGAACAGATATCTTTCGCGTGATTTCAGACTAGCAGGATGTGGCGATCCTCAAACTAGGCATGGCCCTAGTTAAGGCTACGGAGCTGCTCTGGCGGTCAGAATGATGTGGCAGCGTCGAGACTCAGAAGAGCATAAAGGACTCACATCCATTGATCGTTGCCCCGGTAGCCGCTCGCGAGTCATAGTGAGATGCGGTGGTTCCGTCTGAATGCTCATGCGTGTCATTGCTGCCATCACAAGCTCGCAGGTCCAGGCGTGGGTACGTATTATCCTCCTCATGGCGTTTGTGTGCATGATGACCATAGGGTGCGTCTACACTGCTCCTTTTACGGACGCCGAATGCCGGACTGTTCCTCACAGTATTGCGACGATGGAACGAATAGCCCTGGGCGGCCTGCCTCAGAGCATATGGTTTCGCGGTGTCTCTGATTCCCATCCGGCATTGATTCTCTTGCACGGGGGACCAGGTGCGAGTGAAGTGGCCCTATACGTAGGAGGCGCACAGATCGCCCATATCCCTCTTGGGCGTCGGCTTGCATAATTACATGTTCTCTGAAGCACTGAAGCGGGGGAATTCCGAAGCGCGTAACGCCCTACAACAAATTGGACCACCTCCTCACGAGTCAGTTGATGAGTTGCTAGCGGTAGAGGAGTGGACGCAGCGATTCGGAGGTGTGAATCACGCACGGATCTCAACTGGAACATTGATCTGGACCGCACTTGGCACCGACGAGGCGAATCTCATCGACCTCATCAAGTTCGGACAAGGCAACCGATTCTCGCTGACACACCTGGAAGGCGAACTTTCACGGCTCGATCTGACGGAGCGCTATCGGCCCTTCGCGGTTCCTATTGTGTTCCTGCTCGGGCATTATGATCGACACATTCCGTCTGAGTTGGCGGAGCAATACTTCAATATGATCGAAGCGCCGTGTAAGCGTCTGTTGTGGTTTGACCAATCCGGGCATAACCCGCCATTCGAGGAGCCGGAAAGATTTACTGCGATCATGATCAAGGACGTGTTGCCTCTGGCTGCAGACGGATGTGCTCAGTGAGGCGAAAGGATTGCCTGGGACGGTAAGGGCCTCTCCAGGGAGGAAGCGACGGATCAACCAGGCGGAACGGAAAGAGAGGTGAGTTAGTGGTGCGCCCGACAGGACTTGAACCTGTAACCTTCTGATCCGTAGTCAGATGCTCTATCCATTGAGCTACGGGCGCTGCATACACTTTTGAGCCCGCTCGAAGAATACGTTCCTTCGGAGCGGGCTCAAAGGGACAGCGCCCGTTATACAGGCTTGAGGGAAGAGCGGTCAAGCCTGTTGAACAGAGATATTTTTTAGAACAGGCTTCTGCTCAATTCTCCCGACGGAGAACTTTCGTTGCCGCTCTTGTCATAAGCCGTCACGACAAAGAAATAGGTGGAACCTAAGGGCAGAGTCAGCCTCGTGGACGTCACATTTCCCACGTCGAAAGCCTGTGTACGGGCACCGGAACTCGTCCCGACATAGACTCGATAGCCCTGCAGGTCTGCTTCAGTGTTGGCGTTCCACATCACCGTCACCGTGCCGGTGGCTGTGCCAGAAGGCGGCGGTGGCGGCGAGGTGACACTTCCCGTGGGGGATGGCGGTGGCGGCGTCGTGCTTCCGCTGGCGAGGACGGACAGCGAGACGGGAATGCGCAGCGTTTGTGAGCCATTGGGGCCGCTCTCAACGATATAGACGACTCCCGTATAGCTCCCCACGTTCATCGCAGACGTATTGACCGAGACCGTAATGGGGTCGATTTCGGTGGTGATCGTTTGCGTGCTGCCGTACGGTGGATTCAACGTCGTCCATGCTTGGTTGGCGCTGATGCTGTAACTGCTCTGTTGTGTGCTGGACTTTTGCAAATTGAAAATGCCCGAGACCGTATTTCCTTTCACAGCTGTCAAAGACAACGCAGAAGGGAAGGCCTGAAGCATCGGTGTCAGTGAGCTCGTCGGCGGCGGCGGAGGCGGCGTCGTCGATGGCGGCGGCGGTGGAGGAGTCGTTGACGGAGGTGGCGGTGTGGTTGAAGGGGGGGGCGTTGTTGATGGCGGCGGCGGTGGGGGTGTCGTGGTGCCGGTTGCTGTGACCGCGAGCGAGACGGGGATGCGCAAGATTTGCGATCCATTGGGACCGCTTTCAGAAATATAGACGACACCGGTGTAGGTGCCGACGTTCAAGGTCGAGGTGTTAACCGACACCGTGATGGGATCGATTTCGGTCGTGATGGTCTGGGTGCTGCCGTACGGTGGATTCAGCGTTGTCCACGACTGATTTGCGCTGATGTAATAACTGCTTTGCTGCGTGCTGGACTTTTGCAGATTGAACACGCCGGTTGCCGTGTTCCCCTTTGCGGCTGTGAGCGCAAGAGCGGACGGGAAGGCTTGGAGCATGGGCGACAACGAGCCTACGGGTGGCGGCGGAGGGGGCGTCGCGGCTGCGGGTGGCGGCGGCGGAGGCGTTGTTGATGGGGGCGGTGGCGGAGTCGTCGAGGGCGGCGGAGGTGTTGTTGATGGGGGCGGTGGTGGTGTCGTTCCTGCCGCCGTCACAGTGGTGGTGACAGGAATGCGTAGAAGGGTGGAGACGCCAGCGCCTGATTCTCCAATGTAGACCACTCCTGAATAGGTTCCCACTCCGAGTCCCATCGCCGACGTATTCACCGTGACGGTCAGGGTGTCTGTTTCAGTCGTAATAGTTTGCGTGCTGCCATAAGCCGGGGTGAGCCAAATCCATCCCTGGTTCGTGCTGATGAGATAACTATGTTGATCAGTGCTCGATTTCTTCAAGCTCACCGTTCCGGAGACCGTGCCTCCCTGCGCTACCGTCAGGGAAAGAGCGCTGGGCGTGCTGACGATGTTTTGCGCCAAGGCTCCGGTTGTTCCCACAACGAGGTCGCACAGCCACAACATCAGCATCAAGACGACTAGATGTCCCGCCGCATATCGCCTCATAATGCGTGGTGGATGCTGAATCGGTGTGAAATGCTGTGCTGTCATAGTCAGTACTCCCTTAGGTGATCTTCCTGAATTGAAAAATGGAAACAATCGTTGGTGAGCAACAGGCGTGCCACAACAGATTGCTTCGGCGTTCTTCTTAGTTGATTGTCGGGAATCGCTCAGCGGAGTTCGGTGAGAATCCCGTCAGGATATCTTGCAGAGCCGACCCTAACGGATCAAACGCGAATAGGCAAGCAAAAATTTTACTCGTCGCACGTATCTTGCGTGGGCCGTTCTCTCGTACAAATGCTCTAGGAAATTTTTTCCGCCTGTAGGGTCGTGGCACTTCGTCGTACAAAATCGGAACGCCTGTCTTGCGATGATGAATCCTTTCCAGTCGTCCTCGGACGATCGCATCGGGAGGGTCGGGCATAGAGCCCACTAGGGCCGAGAAAGTTGTTGACCATGCACGATAGGTAGGGTATCTGTTGGCGCGCTGTTCCGGCCGGGATACGTAGTCTCGCGGTCATGCGAACGAGTCTTTGGCCCGGATGGTTAGGGAGTGCCCCACCTATGATCCCGCTACGATGTCTGTTCTGTGCGATATGCCTGTGTGTGACCGCGTACACTGCTGATTCGGCGGAGGCGCAGGTTCCTCCGGCCCAGTCCTCGTCGGTTGCGCAAGTCGATCTCAAAATTTCCGAGTGGTTCAGTCAAGGTGAAACGGTTTGGAGCCACAATGCCTCGGGCCTGGACCCCAACCTGGGCAATCCCAGTTCAAAACTGAAATACAAAGATACCGGCACCAATGTCACCGAGATCACCGGCCGAGTGCAGTTGAAAAATAAGATGTTTTTCCGCGGCGCCTTTGGGTACGGGGCTATCGGCGGCGGCCGTCTTACGGATGATGATTTTCTGAGTGCCCAGGGAGCTGCCTCTCAAGGGGCGACCGTGAGCGGAGAACATCGTTTTTCGCGAACCTACAGCGATATCGGCGGTGACAATCTCTGGTACCTCAATGGCGATGTGGGCGCGACGGCCCATACCTTCCAGGACAACAAGGGAACCCTGGGGGTGTTTGTGGGATTACAGTATTGGCGGGAACGGCATGTGGCCACGGGCGTCACTCAGGCGGAATGTACGACCGCCTCAGCACCCAGTTCGGAGTTTCGCTGTTCTCCTGCTGGAACGGTCGGATTTCGCAATCAGGCAGTCATTACCAACACGACCACATGGTTTTCTGGTCGCCTTGGTGGAGAGCTGGAATATAAGTTCGATCGTCGGATCAGCGTCGAGGCCAAGGTGGCGATGCTGTTGTCGTATTTAGATAATGAGGACGTACACCACCTTCGCACGGACCTTGCGCAAGATCCAAGTTTTCGAATGACCGGCCTGGGAATCGGCACCACGTCGGACTTTAATCTGCGAGTGAAGCTCTGGGATCGTCTGTACCTTACGGGTGGTTACCGCCTGTGGTGGAATCGCGTGCTCGTCAATGATCAGTGGAAATTGTACGGGTCAGACGGGTCTACGGCCTCCGCGCCCTTGACCCAATTCCAAACGCTTCGCCACGGTCCGACGGTTGGCCTGACCTATACATTCTAAGGGACGAAGAGGCTCTCCCGTGACGTCGATTTCTGCCGCCTCCTCGCACAGCCCCACGTACAGGATGCGTTCGACGAGAACCCTGCCCGCAGATCCCACAGCTGACCGTTGATCAGAAGACTTTGCCGGCCGACTGCAAAGCGGAAAGGGCTGGAACGGCACCGGTTCTTCGGCGCCTGAGGGTCAGCGTGAGCGGGAGGGGCCGGTCTCTTCTTCGTATTCCATGAACAGCCGTTTGGCTTCCGGGTGCAAGAGATGCGGCTGACCGTACGGAATGCCGGCAGTTCGAAACAGAGGCGTGAGCTTCTCGTTGGGGTGCAGATAACCGGCCCGCAGCGGAACTGATCGCTTGGTGTGTCGAATGAGCGAGCAGGGGCTCGGGCGGATCGCGGTCAACCAGTCGGCAATGTCCTGCGGATTGCCGATTGAAGCGGAGAGGAGCAGGAGGCGAGCCTGCGAGGGGCAAAAAATCAAGGTTTCTTCCCACACCACTCCTCGTTCGGGATCGGCCAGGTATTGGGACTCATCCATAATGACCAGTCCCAGCGTGTCTAACCGCACATCAATCTCTCCGCCGGCTGCGTCATACAGCAGATTGCGCAGGATCTCCGTCGTCATGATCAAGAGGGGAGCCTGACTATGTTCGCGGCGGTCGCCGGTCAGGATGCCCACCTGGCCAGGGCCGAATACGCGTGAGAACTCGGTAAATTTCGTGTTGGAAAGCGCCTTGAGAGGGGAGGTATAGATGACGGTGCGATTCTCGCGCATCGCGCGAGCGGTCGCTTCAATCGCCACGTAGGTCTTGCCGCTCCCGGTCGGGACGCTCACGACCACATCGGTCTCTGCCAGTTTTGCCAGCGCCTCCACCTGCCACGCATCGGGAACAAACGGTTGCGGCGGCGGCACGCCAATCCCTGACAGCCATTCATGCAGCGAGACAGGCGGTTCGTGATGATGGCCATGATCATCAGTCCGGTGCGGACGCGACGTCGCAGGGACGGCTTGGCGTGATCGTGCTTCAGGTGGTCGTGTTTTTTCGACGGGCGCCGGTTGCGGGCGCTGCGCCCGTTCGTCGATGAGGGTCTGCAGGTCGGACTCCAGTCCCGGGCGATTTTCGGCGGACGCTTGAAGGAGCAAATCGACCAGCTTGCGTTTTCCGGAACGGAAATGCCGGCTGATCCGTCCCCGCGCCAATCGATGGAGCAGAGAGACCGGTTGTTGCATCAGCAGCCGTTCGAGTTCGTGGGTGTTCACGGCAATTCCTCCAGCACACCCCGGCGCATTGCCGTGATCGCGTGATCGGCTGATTCCGCCAGCGAAGGATGGGTCGCTTTTAATGTCTTCAGTTGGGACAAAAACTCGATTGTACGCGCGAAGAGCCGGAACATGTCGCCTTCCGCCATCGTCGTCAGGCGGGCCAGTCCGATCCAGGTGAGCGTCTGATCGGAAACCCACCGTTCGGTGAGCGCCGCCACGTCGGCCCGCAACATCGGCGGCGCTTCGTGGGGCGTCAAGCTCTCCGCCAGCTTCCGCACTTGAAACAGCAAGGTCACGAGCCCGGCGCTTCCACGCGGAAACGATCCGGGACGATCGTCGTCATGGGCAATGCTGGCCATGACGGCCGCCAGGAGCGGGGGATCGATGGCGCCGAAGGCTTCCGCCCGGATCAATTCGGTGATCAGCAGCGAATGATCGATCCGAATCAGCCGCGCCCATTCCCCGTCGGCGGTGAGCTGGGCATTGGCATGGAGGTAGCCGAATTTTTCCAGGACGTCGATACGCTCTTGAAACCGGTGCCACAAACTGGTCTGGAGGGCCTGAATCGATTTGATATGGCGTTGGATCTCCTGGCGCACCCGCGAGGCGCGTGGGAAATCACGCTGACAGGCCTGGCGCGAGGGGCAGGTCGGGCAGGGGAAGTCCCCCAGCGTTTGAATGATGGAACTGTCGATCGGCGTCTCTTCGTGCTGGTGCGCGAGAATCGGAAGGATCGGCAGCCTCGGCGGAAGATCGGTCAGATGATGGGTCAGTTGTTCCAGCGCCTGCGGCGTACACCAGGGATAGGTTGATGTCTCTTCGCAGTCGAACGTCCGATCGAAGACCTGTGTCACGATGGAGGCCGGGCATTCATTCAGCGAGCCACCTTCCCGCAGGAGGGTGACCATCGGCGCATGTTGGCCTTTGCTGCGGTACTGGCGCAGGATGATCCCGCGTCCACGGGTGACACCCACGACGCGCCCGGGCGTCAGGAAGTGGAGGCGCGCCGCAACATCGGGCGATTCCTGCCTGGTGAACGGGCTCCGGGGCTTCTTGCGTTTCCGCGCCTGCTCGAACACCTGCCACTGCGTAATCCAATCTGAGCAGACACGAGGACCGAACGGCTCCATTTCGGCGCGCAGGCTATCGAGTTTCGTTTCCAGCACGGCCGTGCGCTGGTTCAATTGGAACTGCGCAAAGCTTTTGGCCAGGATGGATTGAATCTGTTCGCGCGGGTGCGCCTTGAGCAGGTTCAACACCATGGGGTAACTGATCACGAATTGGCTGTGGATTGCCTCCGGCTGCCCCGTCAGGCCCTTGGTCAGGACCGTGAGATCGATATAGGGAGACGGGGTGATGACGGCGAACCCGACGAGATCTTTGCCGCGGCGACCGGCGCGGCCGGCCAATTGCTGTATTTCGCTCGCGGTGAGATCGGTAAAATCGCGCGCCTTGCGAATGCTGGATTGCGTGACCACCACCGTGCGGGCGGGAAAATCGACCCCGGCTGCGAGCGTCGTCGTCGCAAAGACGGCATCCAACGACCCCGTCCGCATCAATTCTTCGACGGCAATTTTCCAGGAGGGCAAATGTCCGGCATGATGCGCGGCGACCCCGATGCGTTGGACGGTCTCGATCAGCGGGTGTTCGGCGATGCTGGGAAATTGCTCGGTCACCTGCGTCAGCACGCGGGCGATCTGTTCCTGTTGCGTTTTGGGCAGGGTCACCTGGCTGCGCTCGAAGGACTGCATCGCTTCGTCGCAGGCCCGTCTCGAGGTGAGAAAAATGATCGCAGGGGTGAGGTTTCGTTGGCGGAGGGTCGCGACGAGATCAACCGGATGGATCGACGGCGGCATGCAATTTCATTCCCTTTGAGATGACCACCAATCCCGAATCGGTGACTTTGAAACGTTGACGATCCGCCACCGGGTCGAACCCGATCACGGTTTTAGGCGGAATCACGACATCCTTGTCGATGATGGCGCGCCGGATACGGGCATGTTCGCCGATGACCACGTTTTCCATTACGACAGACTCGCGTACGTCGGCATGATCGTGCACACGTACGTGCGGCGACAGCACCGAGTTCTGCACGCGGCCGCCTGAAATAATGCAGCCCCCGCAGACGATCGAATCCAATGCGACCCCCATCCGGCCGCCCTGAAAGTCCTGTGCGAAGACGAACTTGGCAGGGGGAAATTGCCCTTGGTAGGTGCGGATGGGCCAATGCTGGTCGTACAGGTTGAATTGCGGGTCGACGGAGACGAGATCCATATTGGCTTCCCAATAGGCGTCGAGCGTACCGATGTCTCTCCAGTAGTTCACGGCCTTCTTGTTCTCGTCTTGAAATTTGAAGGCATAGACGCGGCATTCCTTGATCATCCGCGGAATGATGTTCTTGCCGAAATCGTGTTTGGTGCCTTCCTTGGCATCGCGAATCAGCTGCTCTCGGACGACATCCGTGCGGAACAGATAGATGCCCATGGAGACGAAGGCCTGGGTCGGATCTCCGGGAATGTGCATCGGATGCTCGGGCTTCTCGTCGAAGCTCAAGATGCGGCGGTCTTCATCCACCGCGATCACGCCGAACCGGTTGGCATCCGCAATCGGGGTTTCGATTGCGCCGACAATGGCATCCGCCTGTTTTTCGATCAGGAGGTTGTACATATCGGCGTAGTTCATCTTGTAGATATGATCGCCGGCCAGCACCAGGAGAAACTCGGGGTGATCGTTATCCATCAGGAAGAGATTCTGATAGACCGCATCGGCGGTTCCGCGATACCACTCTTCGCTGATCCGCTGCTGCGGAGGAACCGACACGATATATTCGCCGAGTTCAGGATTGAGAATATTCCATCCCGTCCGGATATGCCGGTCGAGAGAATGTGATTTGTACTGAATCAGCACCGCGATCTGCCGGAGACCCGAGTTCAGGCAGTTGCTCAGTGTGAAATCGATGATGCGATATTTACCGCCGAAGGGGACCGCAGGTTTTGCGCGCTGGTCGGTGAGAGGCTGGAGCCGTTCGCCTTTCCCTCCCGCCAGCACCATCGTGAAGATGTTCGCCATAGATGCGCCGATTGTAGCAGGACGACGGGGGAATAGAAAGGACGCAGAATGATTGACTTCAACTCCGACTCGGATAATACTACGAATCAACATGCGGTTCCGACAGCGGGTCGGGCCGAAGAGAAGGAGCGGCGATGAAGAAGCAGAATGCTCGTCCGGCGATCATGAAACCAGCGATCGAGCCGGCCAATCCGATGATGGAAATGGTGTGGCGGCTGGAGCGACTGGAGCGGCAAGTGCAGCGCCTGTCCGAGCTCGTGCGGAATCACGCCGAGGATAACGACCGGCTCGTGCGCATCGTGGCGGAAGATCGCGATGTGATCCGGCGTGAATTGTTGCGGAAACATGAGCATCGCGTGCGCGTGCGGAAGCATCTGCGCGACGTCAGTTCCAAAGTCGATCTGGAGCATTGATCCGAGACCGTCGGCGCGGCGGTCTGACCCCAGCCTTCGATGGCCACCTTTTCCACCTCTCCTGTCAGTGCCTCAGGCCCCTCTCTTTCGTCGACAGTCCCGACGATCGACATTCGAGCCATCGTGCGACATCATGGCCCGGTGGCGGCCGTGGATCACGTCAGTTTTCAGGTCCGGCGGGGAGAATTTTTTTCCATTCTCGGCCCGAGCGGCGCTGGAAAAACGTCGGTCTTGCGGATCGTGGCCGGTTTCGAAGATCCGGATGCAGGCGACGTGTTGATCGACGGCCGATCGATGCTGGGAGTCCCGCCGAACCGCCGTCCCGTCAACCTGGTGTTTCAGTCCTACGCACTCTTTCCCCATCTGACCGTCTTTGAGAATGTCGCCTTCGGCCTGCGGATGCGCCGGGTTCCGGCTGCGCTCATCGCCGAGCAGGTTGAGCAGGCCTTGGCGATGGTCAAGTTGGTCGGCAAGGAGAGGCGGAAGCCTGCCCAATTGTCCGGCGGCGAGCAGCAACGTGTGGCGTTGGCTCGGGCGTTGGTCAATAAGCCGGCTGTGGTCCTGCTGGATGAACCACTCGCGGCCCTCGATCAACAACTGCGGCAGGCGATGCAGGTGGAGTTGAAGTCGATTCAGGAACAGGCAGGGCTGACATGCGTCTGCGTGACGCACCATCAGGAGGAGGCGATGATGATGTCCGACCGCATCGCCGTCATGCACCAAGGGCGCATGTGGCAGGTGGGCACTCCACGCGACGTATATGAGAACCCGCGCAACCTGTTTGTGTCTCGATTTCTCGGGGTGTCCAATGAACTGCCGGGGCGGGTGGATGATGTTGTGGAAGACGGGCATCTCTTTCACCCGGCCGATGATCAGGTGCCGGCATTTCCGGTGCATGCTGGTTCCGAGGCGTCACCCGGTGGTTCAGCCACCTGGTCGATTCGGCCGGAACGGCTCAGGATGTCACGGGAACGACCTGCCGGCCGAGACGCGGTGCTGAACGGCTTCATCGAGAAGGTGCTCTTTGCCGGCAGCGAGACAAAGTATCTCGTTCGAGTGGGCCGCGATAGGCTGTGGGAAGCGAGAACGACCGGCGCTGGCGAATCGCCCCATGCTCCGGGGGATGCGGTCTTTCTCCACTGGGCCCCGGGTGACGGGCGAGTGTTTGTTGAGTGACCATGCCGTCTGACGATGTCTCCCACGTCTCTCCCGCCTCGCAAGACTCCTGCCGCTCTTGCTGGCTCGCCGCTCCCGGCTTGCTGTGGTTAGCCCTGTTCTTTCTCGTTCCACTGGTGTTGGTGTT
>ERZ724513.718-NODE-718-length-16628-cov-20.820310_pt1 | contig 16628 bp, 14 predicted proteins | sample MGYA00376046_ERZ724513 | MGnify/ENA primary metagenome ERZ724513 (study PRJEB28724, sample SAMN07190883) | activated sludge metagenome | isolation source: activated sludge of sewage treatment plant in Hong Hong | place: Hong Kong | collected 2016-03-17 ...
ACCGGCGCGCTCTGCGTCGTCTCGCTGTGGGCACCGCACCCGAAGGTCATGGCGACCACGCGACCGTCGGCCGGCGAGTAGCCGTTGGCGCACACCCCGAAGGCCTGCCCCAACGGACCTCCGATGAGCAATAGGAATCCGCACGAAGCGCAGGTCAGATCGGCCCCGCGTGCCACGGCGGCGCGGGGTCCGACCTCGCGGTACCAGCGCTGGGCGGCCTCACGCCTGCCCTCCGGGCTCAGGATGCGCAAGCGGCCCAGGCCCAGTTCCCACTGCGGTGGCTGCAGTTCGTCGTCCTCGACCGCCGGGGCATCGGTCTGGGCCATACCCGGCAGCAACCGGGGATCGTCCGGTTCGGTGACCAGCACATCACCGGCGCCGATGTCCCCGGGTTGGATGCGCTTCTTCCACGGCACCCAGGCCGGCGCGAGCAACGCATCGCCATCCGGCAGCAGCGCCGTCTCGTCGACAGTGACGGTGTCGGCGTCTGGCGCCCGGGTCACGGTGACGGCCCACCGCCAGCCGACATAACCGGGAACGTGGCCTTCGAAGTAGTGCGTGACGACCAGAGGGCCGTCTGCCACGAGTCCGGTGTGTTCGCCGATCAACGCCGCATCGGCCTCTTCGAGCAGTGCGTCCCGCGCCCTGTCCACCGCGGCCGCACAGACCTCGTCGACGTCCCAGGTCTGTTGCTCCGCGATCACTGGCACCTCGGCATGCCCCTCCCCGACGACGACCGTCACCAGGTCGTCGTGCTGCTGCTCGTCATCCATGAGATTCCCGTGCGCGCCTGTAGGCCTCACGCCGCCGTACGGTGTACCAGCGGCCGGGCACGCCGAGTCCGGCCCCGACCAAACACACCGTCAGCCACCACTGCGTGTTGTGCGCCCGCAACTCGTCGGAGAAGAAGACGAACAGGACCGCGAAGGCCACCAGCCACGCCACGGTACCGAGGGTCACGGCAAGAACACCGTCCTCATCCAGCGGCTGCACATCCACATGTCCGACCGTACTACTAGGCACCCGCGGCCACCTGTGAGGCATCAGCGAACGAGAGCCAGGACCACGAGCACTGCGACCAAGCCGATCAGCACGGCCAAGGTGACCAGGCGTCGGCTACGCGGATCCACGGTCAGGGAGCCCCGCCGTCGGTCTCGAAGTCCCCTTCACCATCGATCGCGGACGGCGGCACCTCGGTCGGTTCGATCTCCTCCTCGATCGGCGGCGGCGTCACGGTCTTGGTGGGTTTCGGGGTCTTGCTGACGGTGGGTGTCGGGCTCGCCGAGGTCGGCGCGGCCGTCGTGGGCGCCTGAGAGGTGGGGGCGGCGGTGGTGGGCGTCTGCGTCGGTGTGATGCTCGGGGTCGCCGAGGGCGAACGGGTCACTGTCGGCGAGACGCTCGGTGAGGGCTCCGGGTCGTCGGGGGCGCTTCGCGCCGCCCACAGTGCGCCCGCACCGAGACCGAGAGCGATCGCGATCAGCACAGCGAGCACGATCGGCCATCGGGACGCCTTCGGCTCCTCCGGCGGCTCCTCCGGGTCCTGCGCGGGGGGCATGGCCATGGTGGGGTAATCGCTCACATCTTCAGGCTATGCCGGGCATGCGGAGGATCCTGGCAGCGGCCCGCCGGTGCGGTCAGCCGATCTGCTCGACCACCCAGTCGATGCTTGTGGTCAGCGCTGCCACGTCGGCCGGGTCGACCGCCGGGAACATCGCGACGCGCAGCTGGTTGCGGCCCAGCTTGCGGTACGGCTCGACGTCCACGATGCCGTTTGCCCGCAGCACCTTGGCGACCTCGGCGGCATCGACGGAATCGGTGAAGTCCACCGTGCCGACGACGGCTGAGCGCAACGCCGGGTCAGACACGTACGGCGAGGTGTACTCGGTGGCTTCGGCCCAGTCGTAGAGGATTCCAGAACTCTCGGCCGTGCGCTGCGTCGTCCACTTCAGGCCGCCGTTGGCGTTGAACCAGTCCACCTGCTCGGCCATCAGCGCGATCGTGGCCAGCGCCGGGGTGTTGTAGGTCTGCTCCTGCACCGAGTTCTCGATGGCGATGTTGATGTCGAGGAACGCCGGCATCCACCGGCCGGAGGCCTTGATGGCTGCCGCCCGCTCCAGAGCCTTGGGCGACATCAGCGCGAACCACAGACCGCCGTCGGAGGCGAAGCACTTCTGCGGCGCGAAGTAGTAGACGTCGAAGTCCTCCGCGATCACGGGCAGCCCGCCGGCCGCGGACGTGGCGTCGAAGATCACCAGCGCATCGCCGGTGCCCTCGGGACGCACCGCGTCGATGGCGACCCCGGTCGAGGTCTCGTTGTGCGGGCTGGCGTAGACATCCAGCCCCGCGGCAGGCTCGAAGGGGCCGGCAGTCCCCGGCTCGAACGTGCGGATGTCCTGTTCACCGAGGTGGGGGGCGATCTGCGCCGCCTTCGCGAACTTCGAGCCGAACTCCCCGAACGACAGGAACTGCCCGCGATCCTCGATCAGGCCGAACGTGGCGATGTCCCAGAACGCCGTCGAGCCCCCGTTGCCCAGGATCACCTCGTAACCCTCGGGCAGCGAGAACAGGTCGCGCAGCCCCTCTCGAAGACGCTTGACCTGGTTCTTCACCCCAGGCTTGCGGTGGGAGGTTCCGAGGTAGATGGGCGCCATCGCGTACAGGGCGTCCACCTGCGCAGGACGGACCTTGGACGGGCCGCTGCCGAAGCGGCCGTCGGCGGGCTTGAGGTCGGCGGGGATCTGTAGATCGGTCACGATTACAGGCTAGACGCGGGCACCACGGACGGATGCGGGACCCCGATGCCGCACCCGTTGTTGCGAAGTTGCAGCGACACGCTGGCGTGTCGTGCGCTTTCGCGACAACGACATGGCCGGGCGCAACAACGACCGCCGTTCCTACTCGACGCGGAAGCCGACCTCGGGGTGGTACCCACTCGGCGCAACCATCTCCGGATCCCAGCCGGGAACATCCTCCGGGCGCCGCGGGGCGGGACCCACATAGCGGGCCGACGGGCGGATGAGGCGACCGGTGCGCTTCTGCTCAAGGATGTGCGCGCTCCACCCGGCCAGGCGGGCGCAGGTGAACATCGAGGTGAACATGTGCGATGGCACCTCGGCGAAGTCGAGGACGATGGCCGCCCAGAACTCGACGTTGGTCTCCAGAACCCGGTCCGGCCGGCGCTCACGCAACTCGGTCAAGGCCGCCTGCTCGAGCGCCTCGGCCACTTCGTACCGCGGGGCGTTGAGTTCCCGGGCGGTACGGCGCAGCACACGGGCCCGCGGGTCCTCCGCGCGGTACACGCGGTGCCCGAATCCCATCAGGCGCTCACCGCGGTCCAGCACGCCCTTCACATACCCCCGCGCGTCCCCGGTCTGCTCGATCTCCTCGATCATCCCGAGCACGCGGCTCGGGGCGCCGCCGTGCAGGGGGCCGCTCATGGCACCCACCGCACCGGAGATCGCCGCCGCCACATCCGCACCGGTCGATGCGATCACGCGGGAGGTGAAGGTCGAGGCGTTCATCCCGTGCTCGGCGGCGGACACGAAGTAGGCGTCCACGGCCTGGACGTGGGCGGGATCGGGCTCACCGCGCCAGCGCACCATGAACCGTTCCACGATCGTCCTGGCCTTGTCGATCTCCGCCTGCGGGACCATCGGCTGCCCGAGCCCGCGCGCGGACTGCGCCACGAAGCTCATCGCCATCACCGAGACATGCGAGAGGTTCTCGCGGGCGGTGTCGTCATCGATGTCGAGCAGGGGGCGAAGACCCCAGGCCGGGGCCAGCATGGCGATGGCCGACTGCACGTCCACCCGCACATCACCGGAGTGCACCGGGATGGGGAACGGCTCGGCGGGCGGCAGGCCGGGGTTGAACTCGTTGTCGACCAGCAGTCCCCAGACGTTGCCGAACGAGACCCGGCCGACCAGATCCTCGATGTCCACACCGCGGTACCGCAGCGAACTGCCCTCTTTGTCCGGCTCCGCGATCTCCGTCTCGAAGGCGACAACACCTTCCAGACCCGGTACGAACTCGCTCATCTGCACACTCCAGCGCTTGAAGGACCGCTTCGGTCAATAACCTAGTAGTCACAGAGCATGCACGCTGCGGCGAGGCGGAAATGAATCAGATACGAAGAATCGATTACCAGTCAGGGCCCCTGCTGGAGCAGGATCTGGCCGCAAGTCCGTTGCTGCAGTTCGAGCAATGGCTCCAGGAGGCCAACGCCGCGGGTATCGAAGAGCCCAATGCCATGACAGTCGCCACGGTCGATGAGGACGGCCAGCCCCACGTGCGCACGATCCTCTGCAAAGAGATCGTCGCTGAAGGGTTCGTGTTCTTCACCAACTACGACTCCGACAAGGGCCGGCAGATCGACCACAACCCGCGGACCGCGCTGTGCTTCCACTGGCAGCCGATGCACCGCCAGGTCCGTGTGACCGGTCTGGCCGAACGACTGCCCGAGACACAGTCCGATGCCTACTTCGGGTCGCGGCCGCGTGACGCCCAATTGGGCGCATGGTCCTCGGCGCAGTCGCAGATCATCGCCGACCGTGAGGAACTGCGAGCACGGTGGGAGCAGGCTCTCCAGCGCTTCGACACCGACGTGCCCCGTCCGGCCAACTGGGGCGGATACCTGGTGCGACCCACCGCCGTCGAGTTCTGGCAGGGGCAGCCCTCTCGTCTGCACGACCGCCTGCGATTCAGCGCCGCGGAACCGACCCGGCTCGACGACACGCGGGCCTGGCGCATCGAACGCCTGGCCCCCTAGGCGCGGTCCAGGTAACTCTGCAGGGCGGTCGACACGACGTCGTCGAGGCTGTCCCCCCGGGTCTTCGCCTGCCTCTTCACCGACTTCAGCAGCGCCTTCGGCACCTTGACCTCGAGCGTGGAGCGCTTGGTCTTCTTCGGTGTGCGCGCGACGAGGGTGTCGGAGGTCCGCCCGCCGATACCCACCACCGGCCGCAATTCGGGCCGTGGGGCAGGGGTCGGGGCAGTGGGGACCGCCGCGACGGGATGCACATCCGCATCGGGGGCCTTGCGTAGTGCGGGCCGTGGCGGCGGGTTGATCATTGTCCCTCCCGGGCGAGTTCGTCGGCTATGTCGCGACTGCTCACGTCGGCCACCCGGCCGAGGAGGTCGTCGAAGGTCTTCGCCGCCGATCGGGCACCGGCGGACTTCCAAGCGTGGATCGGGACTCCCGCCCCTTGCGCCTGCTGGATGGCGGTGCGCTCAGGGATCGGCTCGGTGACCTTCACCCCGAAGACGCTGCGCAGTTCGTCGAGGCGGAAGCGGTGCTCAGACAACACCGCCCGTGTCCGGTTGGGCACGATCGCGACGACGCTGAGCCGCGGGTTGCCCTCCCGCACGGCCACCTGCACCGCCTCCACCGCCTGCTCCGCCCCCTGCACCGCGAAATACGAGGGCTCGGTGACGATGACCGCCTGCGTGGCCGAGAACAGTGCATTGCGCGTGAGCTCACCCAGGGACGGCGGACAATCCACCAGCACCAGGTCGTACCGGGATGTCACACCGCGAAGTGCTCGCTGCAGACGCCGGACCGGATCGATACCCGAGGGCACCGCACGATGCTCCAGCGCGCGTTCAGCGGCGATCACATCGACCTCAGGTCCCCATCCTGAGGCGCTGATGGCGTCCAGCGCCACCCCTTCCCGGCCGTCGTAGAGCACGTCGGAGGTGGAGTAGGGCGCCTGCTCGGCGAGGTTGAGTCCCGCTGTCGCGTTGGCTTGCGGATCGAGGTCGACGACGAGTACCCGCCTGCCCTCGTGCATGGCCGCACTCGCGAGCCCGAGCGTCACCGTGGTCTTGCCGACGCCACCCTTGAGGCTCAAGACCGCTACGACGGGGGCATCCATTCGGACATTCTGCCACTGATCCGGACCATCACCGGTGATTCCGGCCCACCGGATGTGCGCCGGGTCAGCGTGCGGGCAGCGCCTGGAAGCGGGCGAGGGCCTCGTCGCGTTCGCGGGCATGGTCCACCACGGGCGCCGGGTAGTCGGGGGCGAGCACCCCAGGTTCGTGGGGGTCCGGGACGTCGGCGAGTTCGGGGACGTAGCGACGGATGTAGTCGCCGTCGGGGTCGAACCGGCGGCCTTGGGTGACAGGGTTGAAGATCCGGAAGTAGGGCGCCGCGTCGGTCCCACACCCGGCCACCCACTGCCAGCCCAGTTGGTTGTTCGCCACGTCGGCGTCGACCAGGTGCTGCATGAACCACGCCGCGCCGCGTTGCCAGGGCTGGTGCAGGTCCTTGATCAAGAAACTGGCGGTCACCATCCGCAGGCGGTTGTGCATCCAGCCCTCGGCGGCGAGTTGCCGCATGCCGGCGTCGACGAAGGGGTAGCCGGTGCGCCCCTGCCTCCACGCCTCGAACATCGCGTCGTCATCGTCGTAGCGCATGTCGGTGTCGAAGCGGGGGTCCAGGCTGGACCACACCGCCTGCGGCTGGTGCCAAAGCACGTCGGCGCAGAACTCCCGCCACGCGAGTTGGCGCGCGAACGGGTCGGTGGCCGCGTCGGGGGTCTCGGCCAGGATCGTGCGTGGGTGGATCTGGCCGAAGTGCAGGGCGGCGGACAGCCGGCTGGTTGCCGCCAGCGCAGGGAAGTCCCGGTCGCGCTTGTAGGCACCGAGGGCTTCGTCGCGGAACCGCCGCCAACGGGCCACGGCCGGGGTCTCGACCACCGGATCCGCGGGTGCCGGCCAGCCGCGGGCCAGCCACGCCTTGTAGAACGGCGTGAACACCCGGTAGGCCGAACCGGAGCCGTTGAGCACCTCCCCCGGCGGTATGGCGTACGGGGTGTCGACGGTGTGCAGGGTGATTCCGGCCGCGGCGAGTGCATCGGCGACCTCACCGTCCCGCCTACGGGCGAACGGCGTGGTGTCGCCGGTGCAGTACACGTCTGTGGCCCCGTACTCGGCGGCGAGGTCCAACAACGCACTGGCTGGATCACCGGCACGCACCACCAGCGGTCGCTGCTCGCCGAGTTCGCGTAACGCCTCGTCCAGGTATTCCGTGCGCGCGGCCCCGACCCCACGCAACCGGGGATCACGGATGAACACCCCCACCGCATCCGGCCCGGCGGCGGCCAGTGCCGGATTGTCGCAGATCCGCAGGTCGCGCCGGAACCAGTGCAGCGCGGGCATCAGACAGGTTCGACGGCGATGTGGTCGGCGACCCCCAGCGAGACCTCGGCGTATTCGCCGCCGCTACCCACCAGCAGCCCGCCGGGCGACCGGCTGACCTTGACCGTGGAACCGGGCGTGGCGCCGGCCCGTCGCAGTGCCGCCATCACATCGTGTTCGGTCTGCAGAGGCTCGTCGATGCGCCGGATGAGGACCCGGATCGGGGAGGCGTCCAGGCGTCCCACCACCGCACTCAACGCCGGGGCTGCGGACATGCTCTCGTCGACAGCTGCGCCGAGTTCGGCCAGACCCGGAATGGGGTTTCCGTAGGGCGACGTGGTCGGCTGGTCCAACAGTTCCCAGATGCGCCTCTCGACAGCCTCGCTCATCACGTGCTCCCACCGGCAGGCTTCGACGTGCACGTCCTCCCAGGGCAGTCCGATCACATTGACCAACAGACACTCGGCCAGCCGGTGCTTGCGCATGACGGAGGTCGCATACGCCCGGCCGGCGTCCGTGAGTTCCAGATGGCGGTCCCCCGAGACGATCACCAGTCCGTCGCGCTCCATTCGTGCCACGGTCTGCGAGACGGTGGGACCAGATTGACCGAGGCGTTCGGCGATCCGCGCACGCAGCGGCACAGTGCCCTCTTCTTCGAGTTCGAAGATGGTCCGCAGATACATCTCGGTCGTATCGATCAGCTCGCCGCTCACGTGGACATTGTGTCGCAGCCCGCCGAGCGCGCAAGAAGGCACTTTGTCACCCGCCACCGATCCCCATTGGGCCATCTCGGTCACACACCGTGGCAAAGGGGTGACATAGGTCACGTTCTCGCCGCGAGTTATCCACAAGATGTAGGGGCAACCGGAGGTGGTGCCACCACATGTGCCCGGCACCGGAAAATACTCCTCTGATCAGGCATTAAGTCCGGCTTTCGGGTACAAGGTCGCGGTGGCGAGCACAGTGCGGGATCCGCTAGCGTGACATAACCGTTACGTGAAACGCCGGGCGTGTCGCTTGACTTTCGCGAAACAGATACCGATGGAATCGGCACACTTGGAGGCTACGGATGAGGCGCACTCTGATCGGCGGCATCGCGGTCTGCGCATTGCTCGCGCCCGCCGCGCCCGCCTTTGCCGAGGGCGAACCCATCCTCGCCTCCGGCATGGAGCACCCGGCCGTCAAACGCGTCCAGAAACTGTTGGGTGTCACCCCACAGACCGGATACTTCGGCCCCGTCACGCTGGAGGCCGTCAAAACCTACCAGCGGGCACATGGCATCCCCACCACAGGGGTGGTCGGCCCCCTGACCTGGGCGTCGCTGACCGAACAGCAGAAGTCGAAGCACACCCAGGCCAAGAAGTCCAAGCAGAAGCAGAAGGACAAGAAGGCCGCCAAGAAGAAGGCCGCGAACAAGAAGGCCGCGAAGAAGGCTGCGAAGAAGCCGAAGAAGGCCACGTCGAACGTCCACACAGCGGCAACCCTGAAGTTCGGCGATCGTGGCGCCGCAGTGCTGTTCCTCCAGAAGGAACTCAACGTCCAGCCCCAGACCGGATATTTCGGCCCGATCACCGAATCGTTCGTGAAGGCCCTGCAGACGGCCGCGAAACTGCCCGTGACCGGTGTGGTGGACGCGAAGACCTGGCGCAAGGTCGGCAAAGTCAGCTTCACGCCGCCGGCGGTCGCGCCGGCTCCCCCGCCCACCTCGACCACCTTGCCGGCGCCCTCGAGCGCCACGGCTGCCAAGGTCCTGAAGGTCGCCGCCTCGCAGGCCGGCGTGCCCTACGTCGCCACCGGCTACTCCCCCGAACAGGGCTTCAACTGCAGCAGTTACACGCAATGGGTGTACGAGCAGGTGGGCATCGACCTCGGGGGCGCGTACACCGTGTGGCAGTACGACAAGTCCCGCAAGATCAGCGCCGCGGAGGCCAAACCCGGCGACCTGGTCTTCTTCTACAACTACAAGGACAACTTCATCGGCCATGTCGGCATCTACGCCGGCAACGGCATGATGTGGCACGCACCCCGCACCGGTCGCGTGGTGTCCTTGGAGCGCGTCTACACGGACAAGGTGTACTACGGGCGGGTCCTCAACCAATAGGTCGGTAGATTCCACCTCATGGTCCCCACATCACCTGCGGCAGTGTCCGTCTTCGCCCCTGGCACCATGCAGGGTCGCCATGCCCTGATCACCGGGGGCGGCTCCGGCATCGGCCGGGCCACCGCGCACCTGCTCGCCGGACTCGGCGCCCACGTGACGGTGGTGGGACGACGACCGGAACCGCTCGCCGAGACCGCCGAGTTCGCACCGGATCTGATCAGCACCGCGACCGCGGACCTTCGCGAACCCGAGCAGGTCGACGAGATGCTCGCCAGGGTCGATGCCTGCGATTTCCTGCTCAACAACGCCGGCGGACAGTTCGTGGCACAGGCACAGGACATCACCTACAACGGATTCCGCGCCGTCACCCGCCTCAACCTCGACGCCCCCTGGTACCTCACCACCGCGGTGGCGAACCGCTTCTTCATCCCCGCCACCTACGGCAAGATCGTCTCGATCACCATGACCCCGCACCGGGGGATGCCGCTCATGGCGCACTCCTCGGCGGCGAGAGCCGGCGTGGAGTCACTGACACGCAACTGGGCGGCCGAGTGGGGCCGGTTCGGGATCCGCGCGGTGGCTGTGGCCCCGGGGATCGTGCACACCGCCGCCTGGGAACGCTACGGGCTGTCCCCGGAGCAGATCGGAGCCGGTCTTCCGGCCGGACGGCTGCAGACCGCGGACGAGGTCGCGGCGATGGTGGCGTTCCTCTTCTCCCCCGCCGGCGACTACATCACCGGTGCGACGTTCACCTGCGACGGCGGCTTCGACATCGCGGGACCCACACTCGGCGGTTGACCCCGACTGCCGTGAGTACACAGATCGTTGCATCGCGGGCCGACGGCGCGTAGCCTCAGGACCCATCCGCGGGAGGTGAGCGATGCACAAGGACCCGGTCGAGGTCTCCCCCTTCCACCGCCGCGACCTCAGCCTCGCCGGCTTCCTCCTGCACCGCCGCTGGCCGGACACCACGCTGGAGTGGTCGCAGGTGTTGGCACTGGCGGTCAGGGTGGCCGCCGTGCCTGGCGTGCTGCCGACCACGACGGTGTTCCGGGCCAGCGACGAGGCCCCGGATGTCGGCCAGGCGCCGGCGGTGGGAGTCATGGCCAGTGCCGGGCCGGTTCTGGGAGACGACGCCCCCGAGCCCGGTTCCCTGGCCCAACCCCGGCCACCAGCACTGTTCATCCTGCACCCACCCGCAGAAACCAAGCCCTCCCTCCCGGAGGCCGACGGGGTCGCGTCCGGGGTGCTGTGGCTGCCCGGGCTTCCGGAACTCGGACTCGAACACCGTGCCGCGTGGGTCGAGGCGGAGGCCGACGGCACCGTCATACGTCTGGTCAGTGCCGTCGACGTCGACCTGTGGCAGGACGCCGATCTGGCAGTGATGGCGACCCTGGTGGCCGCATGAGCGAGGAGATCCTGCAGATAGAGAACGGCGGTACCACCGCCCGGATCCTGCCCGAACGAGGATTCAACTGCTACTCACTGGTGGTCGACGGCTTCGACTACATGCACCAGGCCCCCGACCTGTTCCCCGACGGCAGCCCGACCCGAAGCGGGTCACCGATCCTCTTCCCGTGGCCCAACCGGATCGCTGGTGCGCGATTCTCGTGGCACGGCCGGGAGTACCACCTTCCGGTCACCGAACCCGCCACCGGTTCCAGCCTGCACGGATACGCCTGTCACAGCCGCTGGAAGGTGCTGTCCACGGGCCCGGACCACGCCACCGCGGAGTTCGTCCTGGAGCCCGACGGCGAGCACCCGTGGCCCGGGCAGGGCGGTCTGCGGGTCACCTACCGCGTCGAACCCCGGGCGCTGGTCGTGGAGACCGACGTCTTCGCCGGCACCGAGGACCTGCCGTTCGGTCTCGGTTTCCATCCCTATCTGCGGGTACCAGGACCCTTCGACGAATGGTTGTTGCAGTGCGATGCCGCCCAGAGTTGGACATTGGCGCAGATGATCCCCACCGGTGATGTCGTGGGCGTCGATGAACGCCTCGACTTCCGGATCGGACGGACCCTCGGTGAGGAACACCTCGATGACGTTCTCACCGGACTGCCCGCCGCGACCGAGCTCACCGCCCGCGGGTCACTGCGCTGCGCCTCGGCGACCCTGACTGTGTCCAGCGACCCGGCGTTCCGCGACTACGTGCTGTTCACGCCCACATCGCGCGACGCTGTGGCCATCGAACCGTACACCTGCCCCACCGACGCGGTACATCTTGAAGAACGTGGGATCGACGCCGGCTGGCGGGTCCTGCCGGCCGGGCGCAGCCAGCGGTTCACCTGGCGCATCGACGTGTGACGGCCGGCATCCCGCGGCGTGCGGACCGTCGCGAGATTGCTACCGTTTCAATCATCTGACTAGGGAGACCCATGGGACACCTTGCACGCTGGGCTGTGCGCAAACCCGTCATCGCGATCATCTCCTGGTTCGTCCTGTTCCTGGTGATCGGCGTGCTCGGCGGACGCTTCGGCGGCGAGCTCAAGGACTCCTTCGAACTCCCAGGTACCGAGTCGCAGGTGGCACAGAACCTGCTGTCCGAGACGGCAGGCGCCAACGCAGCCTCCGGTGCCACGGCAACCCTCGTGTGGGGCGTTGACTCCGGCACGGTCAACGAGTCCGGAGTCAAGCAGACCGTCACTCCGCTGATGGAGAAGTTCGCCGACCTTCCGGGCGTGGCGTGCGTCAGTTCGCCGTACGGCGAGACGTACGGCCCCGACTGCCCCAGCCAGAAGCGCGAGCCGAGTCCCTTCCCGCTGCCCCCCGAGGTCCAGGCGAAGATCGACAAGGCCACCGCGGCGGCGATCGAAGCGACCAAGCCGATCAGTGAGAACGAGCAGGTCGCCTACGCCACCATCACGTTCGACAGCGCCACCGATGTTCCGACTGAGACCGCCAGCACCATCGTGGACGACGTGGAGGCCGCGAACGGCGAGAACGGTGTGACGATCGGGGCCAACGGCCAGATCCTGGCGTTCGCCGGCCAGGAACCACCGAGTGGCGAACTGATCGGCATCCTCGTCGCGATCATCATCCTGCTGATCGCCTTCGGGTCTGTGATCGCGGCGGGGCTACCGATCGTGACCGCGGTCTTCGGCCTCGGCGCGGGGCTGAGCCTGGTGACATTCACCGCCAACTTCTTCAACGTGGCCACGTTCGCGCCCACCCTGGCCGCCATGATCGGTCTGGGCGTCGGCATCGACTACGCGCTGTTCATCCTCAACCGGTTCCGGCAGGCCGTGATGGCCGGTCACGACCCCAAGGACGCCGTGCTGGAGTCGGTGAACACCGCGGGACGGGCCGTGCAGTTCGCCGGTACCACGGTCATCATCGCCCTGCTGGGCCTGTTCGTGCTGGGCATCGGATTCTTCAACGGCCTGGCCATCGCTGCCTCTCTGACAGTGGCCATGGTCATGCTGTCGGCCGTGTGGTTGCTTCCTGCGCTGCTCTCACTGCTCGGCCACAAAGCCCTGGCGATCCGCATGCCGTGGGCCCGCAAGAACAAGGAATGGCACCCCGAAGGCGGCGGCTGGGCGCACTACGGTCGCCAGTTGCAGAAGCGGCCGTGGCTCTACACGATCGCCGCCACCGTCCTGGTGATGGTCCTCGCGATCCCCTACTTCAGCATCCGGCTCGGCTTCCCCGACGACAGCGGCCAGCCCGAGGGCAGCCCGGCGCGCACCGCCTACGAACTGCTGGCCGACGGTTTCGGTCCGGGCAGCAACGGCCCGTTCTTCGTGGCCGTGCAACTGCCCTACGCCTTGGACGAGGACTCGCTGCGTTCACTGATCCGCGATCTGCAGGACACGCCGGGGGTGGCTCGCACCATCCCCAACGAGGCGATGGTCCCGATCTCCGTGGTGCAGAACCAGACGATCACAGCCATCCAGGTGATCCCGGAGACCTCTCCGCAGGATCCGGCCACCGACGAGTTGTTGCAGCGTCTGCGTGACGAGACGATCCCGCAGGCCGAGCAGGGCACCACCATGCGCGCCTACGTCGGCGGCTCGACCGCGGTGACCACGGACTTCACGACCGTGCTCTCGAACGCCCTACCGGTGTTCCTGGCGGTCGTAGTGGGCTTGGGCTTCATCGCCCTGACCATCCTGTTCAGATCGCTGCTGGTGCCCCTCATCGGCGCTGTGACGAGCCTGCTGAGTCTGGGCGCGGCGCTGGGTGTCACCACGGCCGTCTTCCAGTGGGGCTGGGGGGCGAGCCTGCTCGGCGTGACCTCCACCGGCCCGATCCTGCCGTTCTTGCCGATCATGGTCTTCGCGATCCTCTTCGGCCTGTCCATGGACTACCAGGTCTTCCTGGTCAGTCGTATGCACGAAGAGTGGGTCCACACCAAGGACAACGCTCTCGCGGTACGACGCGGTCTGGCCGGCTCCGGACGCGTCGTGGCCATCGCTGCGGCGATCATGTCCAGCGTCTTCCTCGCGTTCATCCCGACCCCCGAAGACACCATCAAGCTCTTCGGTGTCGGTCTTGCCACGGCGGTCCTTGTGGATGCGTTCATCATCCGCCTCGTGCTGGTCCCGTCGCTGATCAGCTGGATAGGTCCGCCCACGTGGTGGCTGCCGAAGTGGCTGGGCTTCCTGCCCGAGGTCCACATGGAGGCTGAGGGCTCGTCCGACGAGATCGTCGACGACGACCCGGAGTTGGTCGGCGCGAAGTAGTTGTCGGGACGCCTGCCCGGGTAGTCGCACGGTTGGCAACACCGTGTTGCCCCGCAGCCCCGTCGTTTGCGACGTTGTTGCCCCGCAGCCCCGTCGATTGCGACGTTGTTGACGCTTCCGGGCCGTTAATCCGACAACAACGTCGCAAACCGTGCCGAGGACGTGCAACAACGTCGCAAACGGCAAGGCACCGAAGACGACGAAGCCCCCGACCGTTCTCGGCCGGGGGCTTCGGGCGATGGATCAGCGGTAGTCGCTGCCTTCGCCCATGTAGGTGTCGTCGAGCGGGACGCTCGCGCCGGTCACATCGTCGAAGTGACCGTACGAGAAGTCGTCGTACGCCCGGTACTGGGCATAGACGGCGTCGCGTGCCTCCTGCGTGGGCTGCACCTGCAGGTTCCGGTACTGCGAGAGTCCGGTACCGGCGGGGATCAGCTTTCCGAGGATGACGTTCTCCTTGAGGCCGAGCAGCGGGTCGCTCTTGGCCTGGATGGCGGCCTCGGTGAGCACCCGGGTGGTCTCCTGGAAGGAGGCCGCCGACAGCCACGATTCGGTGGCCAGCGAGGCCTTCGTGATACCCATCAGCTCCGGACGTCCGGAGGCCGGCGTGCCGCCCTCCATGACCACCTGGCGGTTGACCTCGCGGAAGTTCGCGGTGTCCACCACGTCACCGGTGACGAACGGGGAGTTCCCCGGCTCGATGATGGTGACGCGCTTGAGCATCTGCCGGACGATGACCTCGATGTGCTTGTCGTGGATGGACACACCCTGCGGGCGGTACACCGCCTGGACCTGGTCGACGAGGTGCTGCTGCACGGCCCGAGCGTTCTTGATCCGCAGGATCTGCTTCGGGTCCTCCACACCGGCGGTCAGCTTGGTGCCAGCGGTGATGTGCTCGCCCTCCTCGACCTCGAGCTTGACCTTCTTCGACACCGGGTGCTCGATCGGCTCCGAGCCGTCGTCCGGGGTCACGATGATCTTGCGGGTCTTGTCGGTCTCCTCGATGCTCACTCGGCCGGTGGCCTCACTGATCGGCGCCAGACCCTTGGGGGTCCGGGCTTCGAACAGCTCGGTCACACGCGGCAGACCGTGCGTGATGTCCTCACCTGCGACACCACCGGTGTGGAACGTGCGCATCGTCAACTGCGTTCCGGGCTCACCGATCGACTGCGCGGCAACGATGCCGACCGCCTCACCGACGTCCACGAGCTTGCCGGTCGCAAGCGACCGTCCGTAGCACAGCGCACAGACACCGACCTTGCTCTCACAGGTCATCACACTGCGCACACGGATCTTCTCGACCCCCTGCGCGGCGAGTTCCTGGATGAGCAGCGTGGTGAGGTCGGAGCCGGCCGCCGCGACGACGTTGCCGTCCACCTCGACGTCCTGGGCCAGGGTGCGGGTGGCCACCGAGGTCTCCACATACTCCCCGATGATCCCGTCCTGGGCGATCTCGACCTCGATGCCACGTTCGGCACCACAGTCGCGCTCACGGATGATGACGTCCTGCGAGACGTCCACGAGACGCCGGGTGAGGTACCCCGAGTCGGCGGTCCGCAGCGCGGTGTCCGCCAGACCCTTCCGGGCGCCGTGCGTGGAGATGAAGTACTCCAGCACGCTCAGACCCTCACGGAAGTTGCTCTTGATCGGCCGCACGATGGTCTCACCCTTGGTGTCGGCCACCTGACCGCGCATGCCGGCGATCTGGCTGATCTGGTTCATGTTTCCGCGGGCACCGGACTTGACCATCATCCAGACGGGGTTGCGCTCGGGGAAGTTCTCGGCCATCGCGACCGCAACCTCGTCCTTGGTCTCCCGCCAGATGTTCTCCAGGTCCCGGCGGCGCTCGATGTCGTCGAGCTGGCCGCGGTGGAACTGGGCCTCAACCTTCTCCGCCTTCTCCTCAGCCGCTGCGAGCAGCGCGGCCTTGGACTCGGGCATGTGGAAGTCCGAGATGGCAACGGTGACACCGGACCGCGTGGCCCAGTGGAAGCCGAGTGCCTTGAGCCGGTCGAGGGTCTGCGCCACCACGCCCTTGCCGTAGCGCTCGGACAGGTCGTTGACCAGTGCCCCGAGACGGCCCTTGTCCACCTGCTCGTTGACGAACGGGTAGTCGGCAGGCAGGGACTCGTTGAACAGCGCCCGGCCCAGGGTCGTCTCCACCGGACGGCCTTCATTCTGACCGTCGAGGCGGATCTTGATCTGCGCCTGCAGGTGAAGATCACCGTGGTCACGGGCCATCAGCGCTTCGGCGATGGACGAGAACGCCCGGCCCTCACCCTCTGCACCCTCACGCAGTGTGGTCAGGAAGTAGATGCCCAGCACCATGTCCTGCGTCGGCGTCGTGATCGGCTTGCCGTTGGCCGGCGACAGGATGTTGTTGCTCGACAGCATCAGCACCCGGGCCTCGGCCTGCGCCTCCGCACTCAGCGGGAGGTGCACGGCCATCTGGTCACCGTCGAAGTCGGCGTTGAACGCGGTGCAGACCAGCGGGTGGATCTGGATGGCCTTACCCTCGATCAGCTGCGGCTCGAACGCCTGGATGCCCAGACGGTGCAGCGTGGGTGCGCGGTTGAGCAGCACGGGGTGCTCGGTGATGACCTCTTCGAGGACGTCCCACACCTCGTGACGCTGCTGACGCTCCACCATGCGCTTGGCGCTCTTGATGTTCTGCGCGTGGTTCAGGTCGACCAGGCGCTTCATCA
>ERZ724513.722-NODE-722-length-16549-cov-8.834970_pt1 | contig 16549 bp, 17 predicted proteins | sample MGYA00376046_ERZ724513 | MGnify/ENA primary metagenome ERZ724513 (study PRJEB28724, sample SAMN07190883) | activated sludge metagenome | isolation source: activated sludge of sewage treatment plant in Hong Hong | place: Hong Kong | collected 2016-03-17 ...
GGCGGCCGTGGCTGTGGCGGCGACCGCTCCGGGCGCGTCGGGGACGGGCGCGGCGTCGGCGGCCACGCGCGCAGAGAAGCCGCGGAGCAGGCTCAGCGCGAAGATGAGCAGCACTGCGATTCCGGCGATCGTCATGCCGTCGAGTCGATTACGCATCGGTTCACCCCTGGCCGCATGGAGTTTCGTAGCGGCAGCCAGGAGTAGTATAGAACATTTGTGCTGGAAACACAAGAGGCGCTTTTGCTTGTCACGACCGAGCGATTCGGTACAATCGCCCTAAGTCGGCCGCCCTTCTCGCTGGCCGCCGACAAGAGGAGCGTCCCATGCTGCGTCGTAAGCACCCCCACCCCGTTGAGAGCATTGATACCCTGCGCGCCAAGGAACTGAAGCGTTTCGTCGAGGTCTTCACCGCCGACGGCGAGCGCCTGGGCGTCACCCTGCGCTTCATCCACCGGCCGATCGAGGATGTCAACATCGAGCAGAAGCTCTACCGCTCGTTTCTCGTCGTCCAGAGCCTGGAGCACGGCGGCCCGCTGTACGTGCCCACGGTCTTCGTCGAGAGCTATGACCCGGCCGCCGGCCGCGTCACGCTGACGGCCGACCTGGACATGGTCATGGGCGAGAGCTGGAACCGCGAGCCGGACTTCGTCGCCCGCGGCCAGGGCGTGGCCGAAGAGCTGCCCGGATAAAAGGGTTGTAGAGACGGGTCGGCGACCCGTCTCTACAACCGCGACAACGACCGCGTCCCCCGCTGCGTCAACGCCTCAATCGCGTCGGCCACGTGGACGTCGGCGATGTGGTGGTCGCCGCGGGCCACGCGCAGCAGGTGGGCCTTCAACATCCCCTCTCAGAAACCCGACATTTGACCCGTGATTGCCTCTCAGGCCCTTTGTACAATTTGAGTACAATCATTGCGTCTGTGTGCGATGACAATGGAGCCTACAGTACTCGATCCCGGATCGCTTTTCTATCGCGTCTTCCACGACAGCCCTGTCGGCATGGTCATCACAACCCTGGCCGAGGGGCGCTACGTCGAGGTCAACAACGCTTATGCCCAGATGCTCGGCTATGCGCCCGCAGAACTGATCGGCCAGACCTTCCCCGTCTTCGGCCTGGGCCATCAGGAGGAGCGCGGCATGGTCGTCGAAGTGCTGCGCCGCGCCGGCAAGCTGGGCGACGTTCCCCTGCTGCTGCGCACCCGCGACGGCGAGACGCGCACGGCCATCGGCTCTGTCCAACTGGAGGAGATCGACGGCGCGGGCTACCTTGTGTCCATGATCCAGGACCTGACCGACCACGAGCACGTCCAGTCGGCCCTGCAGAGCGCCGAGAGCCGCTTCCGCATCTTCTTCGAGAGCATCCCCCTGCCGCTGCTGGTCTACGATGTGGCCACGCTGCGGTTTGTCGACGTCAACCCGGCCGCCTGCCGTCAATACGGCTACAGCCACGATGAGTTCATCGCCCTGAAGGCGGCCGACATCTGGGTAGTAGCCAATGCGGACGAACTGGCCGCGGTGGTCGCTCGCGTCCAGGACAGCGCTGAGACCCGCCTGGGCGTTAGCCGCCACCGCCGCAAGGATGGCGTCCTCATCGACGTCGATGTCGTCAGCTACGCCTTCACGATGGAGGGCCGCCCCGTGCGCCTGTCCATCGCCCAGGATGTCACCGAGGAGCGCGCCGTCGAGCTGGCCCTGCGCGCCAGCGAAGAACGCCTGCGCGTCATCGCCGACGTAACCACTGACGCCATCTGGGACCGCGACCTGCGCACCGGTTTTGTTCAGTGGAGCCACGGCCTGGACTCCCTGTTCGGCTTCGCCCCGGAGGACAGCGCCAGCCATGCGTGGTGGCGCGACCACGTCCACCCCGACGACCGCGATGAGGTCGAGAAGACCATCGACGCCTTTCTGGCGACGGGCGGGGGCTATTGGGCCAATGAGTATCGCTTCCTGTGCGCCGACGGCCGCTATGCCAACGTTCTCGACCGCGGCTACCTGATTCGCGACGAGCAAGACCGGCCCGCCCGCTTCATCGGCGCGATGGTTGACATCACCGCCCAAATGCAGGTGGCCGAGGCTGCCGCCCGCGCCGCCCAGGACGAGCGCCAACGCCTGGCCCGCGATCTGCACGAGGCCGTCACCCAGTCGCTCTACAGCGCCAGTCTGATGGCCGAAGCCGCCCGCCGCCACTCCGTCTCGGCCGACCTGAGCGTCACCGGCGACTACATAAGCCGGCTCAGCGAGCTATCGCAGCAGGCGTTGCGACAACTGCGGCTGCTGGTCTATGAGCTGCGGCCGACGCTGCTGGCGCAGGAGGGCCTCGTCGGCGCTCTGCGCCACCGCCTGGAGGCCGTTGAACAGCGGGCCGGCATCCAGGCCCGCCTGGTTGAACAAGGCTCGGTCGATGTGCCGCCAGGCTTGCAGGCGGAATTGTTTTGGATCGCCCAGGAAGCGCTCAACAACGCCCTGAAGCACTCGGCGGCCACGACCACGACCGTCGTGGTGGGCGCGAGCGACGATGCCATCTGGTTGGAGATCAACGACAACGGCTGTGGCTTCGAGGTGGATGGCCTCTCGGCCAACGGCGCGGGGCTGGCCCGCCTGCGCGAGCGCGTGGCCAAGTTGGGCGGCAAGCTGGAGATCGAGAGCGTACCAGGTGGCGGCGCGGTCGTCCGCGCCCGGCTGCCGCTGGATAGCCACGGAGCGTAATGGCTGATAGCCACCACAACTTCGGCCCCGAACGCGCGTCTATCCCCCCTTCTTCGCTCCTCCACCCAACGCCCGACTTCCTGCCGGCCGACGCGCCGATGTTCGCGCGCGTCTTCCGCAACAGCCCCGTCGGCATGGGCATCGCCGGCGCGGACGGCCGCCACCTGGCCATCAACGACGCCTTCGCGCGGATGATCGGCTGGTCGGTGGCCGTGCTGCTGGGCCGCCCGCCCGTCGAATTGGGGTTGATGAGCGCCGGCGACCCTGACGCGCTGGCCTCTGATAGCATCGACTTCGACCCGCAAACGCCCCACCACGGCCGGGGCTTGCTGACCATGATCGAACGCTGCGACCGCCTCGGCGGCGACCTGACCGTCCTCTCGCGTGCCGGTCTGGGCACGACCATGCGCTTGATCGTGCCCACGATCTGAACGCGCCGTGACCAGGCCGCCGCGACATAGGTCTGGGACTCCCCCCTTGCACCCTCAGAGAGCGAGCGCGCCCAGCTATGACCTTCGCACGGCCCGCTAATAAGCCGTTTTGCTTATAGGCGATTTGGGCAATCAAGGTATAATGTGCATGTCCTTTTGTCTTGTAGAGACGATACTGACATGTCCCCTCCTGTCTTCGCGTCCGGCACGCTCTTCGCTCACGTCTTCCACGCCAGCCCCGTGGCGATGACGATCAACGCCTTGCCGGAGGGCGACTACGTCGATGTCAACGACTCCCTCTGCCAACTGATCGGCTATTCTCGCGAGGAACTCATCGGCCATCGCGCCATCGATCTGGGCATCCTGACACCCGAACGGCGCGAGCCGATTATCCAGGAACTCGTGACGCGCGGCTCATTGGGCAAGCGCTCCCAAGTGCTGCGCCACCGCTCCGGCGAGGAGCGCCGGGTGCTCGTCTCGGCCCAGTTGGAAGAGCACGAGGGCCGGCTCTACACCGTGGCCATCATCCAGGACCTGACCGACTACATCCGCACCCAGGATGCCCTGCAAGCCACGGAGACGCGCTTCCGCCTGTTTTTCAACAGCGTCCCCCTGCCGGTGTGGGTTTTCGACGTCGACACGCTGCGTATTCTGGACGCCAATCCGGCGGCGTGCGCCACCTACGGCTACTCCATCGACGAGCTTCTGAGTATGACCGTCATGGACATTCGCCCTGATGAGGAGCGCGACCGCTTCCGCGAATACGCTACACAACTGGCACAGTGGCCAACCAACAGCAGCATCTGGCAGCACGAAAAGAAAGACGGCACGCCGATGGATGTGGTCATCACCGGCTGCACGTTGGAACTGGGCGGCCGCGGCGTGCGTCTGTCCGTCCTACGCGACATCACCCAACAGTTGGCCGCCGAGCGCGCCCTGATCGACAGCGAGCAGCGCCTGCAGCTCATCACCGAGCTGAGCACCGACGGCATCTGGGACTTCGACGTGCGCGCCGGCGCGGTTCACCTCAACGAGGCCTTCCGACGGATCTACGGCGCGCCGCAGGAAGAGAGCGACCCCGGCGTCATCGTGTCCTGGTGGCAGTCGCGCATCCACCCCGATGATCGAGCCACCGTCATCGGCAACCTGCAAGCGGCCACGGCCGGCACGGGCGACACGTGGTCGGCCGAGATGCGCCTGCTGCGCGCCGACAACGTCCACTACGCCACGGTCATCGCTCGTGGCCACGTTCTCCGCGACGAGGACGGCCAGGTGACGCGCATCACCGGGGCGATGGTCGATATCAGCCGCCAGATGGAGATCGCCGAGGCCACGGCCCTGGCCGCGCTGGAGGAACGCCAGCGCCTGGCCCGCGACCTGCACGACTCCGTGACGCAGTCGCTCTACAGCATCACCCTGCTGGCCGAAGTCGCCCGGCGGCACGCCACGGCCGGCAACGCCGCGGCCACGCTGGAGCAGATCGAGCGGCTGGGGACGCTGTCACAGCAGTGCCTGCGCGAGATGCGCCTGCTGGTCTACGAATTGCGTCCGGCGATGGTGGAAGAGTCGGGGCTGGTCGGGGCGCTGCGGCAACGGTTGGAAGCCGTCGAGCAGCGGTCGGGCGTCCACGTCCACCTCGACGCGGGCGACGACCAGCACATCCCCCTGCCCATCCAGAACGAATTGTTCCGCGTGGCCGAAGAGGCACTCAACAACGCCATCAAGCACGCCCACGCCTCGCGACTGGCCATCGGCCTGGTGGTCACGGCCGACGAAGTGACCCTGTCGATTGCCGACAACGGCCGTGGCTTTGACCCCCAAATCGCCCACGCCTCCGGTGGCCAGGGGCTGGGCAACATGCACGAGCGCGTTCGCCGGCTGGGCGGTCACTTCCACATCGACAGCGCGCCCGGCCAGACCACGACGATCCGCGTCCGCATCCCTTTGCCGGCGGCCGGGCAGGGGCGCTGGCAACAGCTGCAACCGAGCTTGAGCGCCAACGGAAATCGCGTATAATCGCCACAGCTTAGCGTTCGTCGGCGATTGCCATGCAGCCAGAGCTTATTGCGTCCGGGACATTGTTCGCGCGCATCTTCCACGCCAGCCCCGTGGCCATGGCCATTTACGCGCGCGCCGACGGTCGTTGCGTGGCCGTCAATGACGCCTTCACCCGCCTGTTCGGCTACGACGCCGAAACGCTCATCGGCCGCCGCGCCCAGGATTTAGGCTTCCTCGATGACGACAACTACCGCTTGCTGGGCACGACCGTCCTGAACGCCGGCCGCCTGGCCGACCGGCCGCTGCGCGTCCGCGCGCGCGACGGCTCCCTGCATGACGTCCTGATTTCCATCCAACTGGCCACCTGGGACGACGATACGTATCTCATTGCCCTGCTGCAAGACCTGACCGAGTATCATCACGCCCGCCAGGCCCTCAGCGAGGCCGAGGCTCGCTTCCGACTCTTCTTCGAGGCCATCCCCTTGCCCGTGGTCGTCTACGACGGCGACACGCTGGCCATTCTCGATGTCAACACCATGACGACGACCCAGTACGGCTACAGCCGCGAGGAGCTTCTGGCCCTGTCGGTGCTGGACCTGTGGGCGGAGGAAGAGCGCGCCGGCTGCGCCGATCTCCTGTGCTGCGGCGGCATCGTGCCCGTGGAAAACGCCTACCACTGCCTGCGCGACGGCCGGCGCATCGCCATCGAGATGACCAGCCAGAGCGTTACCCTGGAGGGGCGTCGCGCCTATCTGGCCACCTTCGCCGATGTGACCGAGCAACACGCCAACGCCGCCGCCCGCCGCCACAGCGAGGAGCAACTGCGCATCCTGGCCGACGTGACCACCGACGTGATCTGGAGCTATGATCCCATCCAGAAGACAATCACCTATAGCGGCGGCATGAACACCCTCTTCGGCCACGAGGCCGGCGAGCGGCCTGCGCCGGACTGGTGGCTCGACAAGGTCCACCCCGACGACCGCGACCGGGTGATGCGCGAACTGGCCGAAGCGCTGCCCAGCGAAGAGGGCCTGTGGGCCAGCCAGTACCGCTTCCGCCGCGCCGACAACAGCTACGCCCACGTGCTCGACCGCGGCCACGTCCTGCGCAACGGCGGCGAGCAGGTGCATTTCATCGGCGCGATGGTCGATATCACCCGCCAGATCGAGCTGCAAGAGGCCACCGCGCGGGCCACGGCCGAGGAGCGCCGCCGCCTGGCCCGCGACCTGCACGACGCCGTTACCCAATCGGTCTATAGCCTGACGCTGATGTCGGCCGCCGCCCGCCGGCGCGTCGGCCAGGGCGAGGCCCAGGCCGGTTTCGACTACGTCGATCGTCTCGGCCAGTTGGCCCGCCAGGCGCTCAAGGAGATGCGCCTGCTGGTCTACGAGCTGCGGCCGGCGGCCCTGCAAGGCGAACCGCTGGTGACGGCGCTACAGAGCCGGCTGGAAGCGGTGGAGCAGCGCGCCGGCGTGGCCGCCCGGCTGCGCGTCGACGCCGAACCGCAACTGCCCGCCCACGTGCAGACGCAGCTCTTCCGCGTGGCCGAGGAAGCGCTCAATAATACCCTCAAGCACGCCGCGGCCACGGCCGTCGATGTCATCATCGGCGGCGACGCGAGCCACGTGCGGCTGGAGATCCACGACAACGGTGTCGGCTTTGCGCGCGACCCCGCCGCCGCGCCGGCCGGCATGGGCCTGGTCAGCATGCGCGAGCGCGTCAGCGAATTGGGCGGTACCTTCGAGGTCGATTCCACCCCCGGCGGCGGCACGACTGTCCGGGTTATTTTGCAGCTAGGCAATGTCCATGCGCAGCATGGTCATGCCGCGCATGATGATGCCACGCATGGAGAGAATGGAGACAATGGACAAAGCGATCCGCATCCTGATCTGTGATGACCACGCCGTGGTGCGCGAGGGATTGCGCGCCCTGATCGGCACCGAACCGGGCATGGAGATCGTCGGCGAGGCGGCCGACGGCGAACAGGCCATCGCCGCCGTGCGCAACCTGCGCCCCGATGTGACCCTGCTCGACATGGTCATGCCGCGCATGGACGGCCTGGAAGCCATCCAGGTCATCAAGCAGGAGATGCCCGACGCGCGCATCCTGGTGCTGACTTCGTTCGCCGAGGACGACATGGTCTTCCCGGCCATCAAGGCCGGCGCGCTGGGCTATTTGCTGAAAGACTCTTCGCCCGACGAACTCATCCGCGCCATTCGCGACGTGAACCGGGGCGAGGCGTCGCTGCACCCCAGCATTGCCCGCCGCCTTATCCTGGAGCTGAGCCAGCCGACGACGCTGCCGCCGACGCCGGAGCCGCTGACCGAGCGCGAGTTGGAAGTGCTGCGCCTGGTGGCCAAAGGCTACTCCAACGAAGAGATCGCCACCACACTCATCGTCAGCGAGCGCACCGCCCGCGGCCACGTCAGCAGCATTCTCAGCAAGCTGCACCTGGCCAACCGCACCCAGGCCGCCCTCTACGCGCTGCGCGAGGGGCTGGCCTCTCTGGGCGACGCCGGCGATTCCATCTAGCCCGCCCCCGCTCATACGTTTTACCTAAGCGTCACTCATTTGACCCCCTTTCGGCCCGGCCGGAAGGGGGTCATTTGCGGTCGCAACTCTCGACACTCGGCCGATGAAAGCAACCGGCGGGCCTGCTACACTGCGGCTAGAGGAATCGAGTGTCTATGGCCATCGTGGAAGATACAGCCCTGTTGATTACTGCATCGCGCGATCTGGCGATCGGCCTGGCCGCACTACTCCTGTCAATTCCCCCGCTGCGCCACGTCGAGCGCGTCCACGGCCCAACCGCTTTCCGGCAACGTCTGGCTACTGACCGGCAACCCGCCCTGGTTGTTCTCGACACGGACCAACTGGGCGAGGCCACGTCGGGCGTCATCGAAACCATGCGCGCCGTCTCCCCCGAAACGCGCTGCCTGATCCTCAGCAATAGCGTGGCCGAGTCGCGCGAATTGGCGTCCAGCGGCATCGAGCCGGTGGTCATCAAAGGTGCTGACCCTGTTGGTTTGGTCGCCACAATCACCAACCTGCTGGGCGATACGGCCAGCAGCTCCTAAGCCGGCAGCCCCGCTACCAACGCCGCCGCCGCCCGAATCTCGTCGTCGTTGATCGTGTGGCCCAGGCGCGGATAGATGCGCTTGTCCGCCGCTGCCCCCAACCGCGCCAGCACTTCGGCCGTCTCCTCCACCCGCGCCAGAGGAATATGGGCGTCGCGGTCGCTGCACCCCAGCAAGACCGGCGTGCCCGCCAACGTACCCTCATAGTCGCGCGGCGTCCCCGGCGGCCCGATCAGCCCCCCGCTGAATAGCAACACCGCGCCGTAGCGCTGCGCGTGCCGGGCGACGAACTCGGCCGCCAGGCACGCCCCCTGCGAAAAGCCCGCCCAGACGACCCGCGCCGGCGGGATGCCGGCGGCGGTCACGTCGGCCAATACCCCCTCCAGCCGCGCCAGGGCCGAGGACAGGTATGGTTCGTTCTGCGCGATGGGAGCCAGGAAGCTATAGGGATACCACGTCTGCCCGGCCGCCTGCGGGGCCAGATAGGCCATCTGCGGCTGGGGCAGGTAGTCGGCCAGTTCCAGGATGCTCTCCGCCGTGGCCCCGCGGCCGTGGACGAGAATCATCGCCGCGCCGGCTTCGGCCAATGGCCGGCCGGCGTGGCGCAGGGGCTGCCCCGCGTGTACGTCTGGCGGCGGCCCGCTCACGCCGGCTCCGTCTGTGCCAAACCCAGGCGACGGCACAGCGCCGCCAGCGCGTCCTGCTCCTCGGCCGGCAGCGCGCTGAAGGCATCCACGACGCCGGTCACGTGCGCCGGCATCAGTCCGGCGATCAGCGTCCGGCCGTCGTCGCTCAGGCTGACGTCGATGCAGCGGCGGTCATCCGGCCGGCGCGTCCGCTCCACCAGCCCACGTTTGGCCAGATTGTCGATCACGAGCGTCAGGTTGGCGCTGCTGCGCAGGATCTTCTCGGCCAGCTGCCCCACCGGCATCGGCCCGCGAAAGTAAAGCGCCTCCAGCACCCCGAACTGACTGACCGTCAGCCCGTGGGCGTGGAGGTGCTCATTGATGCGGGCATTGACGGCTTCGGTCGCCCGCGTTAGCTTGATATAGGTCTCCAGCGCTCGACGCTCGGCGGCGCTGCCCTGATAATGGGTTGGCATTGTGCTCTTTCCACGTCGAATAGTTTGATGTCGTAATAATAACCCGTCCCGGCGATGCTGTCAAGGCGGGTCTTGTTATCGATGGGGTGCTAAGCCGACCGCCGCGTCCGCTGGTAGCCCCGGAAGCCGGTGTTGGCCACGATGAAGCTGCCCAGACCCAGACCGGCGGCGATCATCAGGTAGCCGACCAGCACGCGCAGCGCCAGCGCCTCCGGCAGGGCCACCGGCGTGTGCAGCGCCATCCAGCCGATGGCCAGCGTGCCAAGCTTGGGCGTCGCGGCGTAGAGCGGGGCCATGACCAGGTTGTTGGTGATGGCCATGGCCGCGAAGAAGGGCGCGCGCGGCAGCCGCGAGAAGCGGCGCATGACGAAGGCGGCGATGGCCATATCGACCATGGGCACGGGGATGGTGCTGACCAGCGTGCCGGCGGTGAAGGCGCGGGCCATGTCGCCGGCCGGCGCTTCGGCCGCGACCATCTCGCGCCAGTGGTTGGCGACTTCCTGCCGCAGGCCACGCATCCGGTTGATGGTCTTGTTCTTCAGTTGATTGAGCGTCATCCCGTTCATCGTTTTCCCTCGCCAGCCGCCGGATTGGTTGTTCTTGCGGCCTTACAACAGGGAAACGACAGGGCGCGGCGGGTTGTTCCGCCGTTTGGGGCAGCGTGGGCTTGGCGACGGGTGGGCGTCAGCCGCGCGTAGGTTTCCCTACGCCCGGCCGGCGGCGGCGTAGATGGCCCGCAGGAAGCGGCTGGGGTGGATCGTCGCGCCCTCGCCGAGCAGGTCGGCCAGGGCCAGCGTGAAGGCCCCGTCGCCCGCGCCCAGGTCGGCCCAGACGGCCCCCGCCCCGCGCCGACGGACGCCCTCGCGCAAGAGGGCAACGTGATCGCCGTGGTTCATGTCGCCCCGGGCTGCCACTGCCGCGGCGGCAACAGGACGGCGAAAAGCAGCGCCGCCGCGCCGGCCAGGATCGCGCCGAAAAGAAACGGCGCTGACGGGCCGAAGCCCGCCCAACCGCCGACGCCCTGCCAGAGGATGCCGCCGATCAGGCTGGCCGGGAGGGCGAGCAGGCCGACGACGGCGTGGTAGAGGCCATAGGCCGCGCCGCGCCCCTCCGCCCCGGCCAAGTCGGCCACAAAGGCGCGGGCGTTGCCCTCCACCAGCCCGTGATAGGCCCCATAGGCGACGAAGAGCGCCACCACCTGCCAGGCTGCGCCGGCTAGGGCCAGGCCCAGGTAGATGGCGAAGTAGACACCCCAACCGGCCAGAATCAGCCGCGGCCGGCCGATGCGATCCGACAGTCGCCCGGCCGGCCCGGCCACGACGGTGTAGACGGCGTTGAAAGCCAGCAGCGTGGCCAGCACGCCCAGGACGGTCAGGCCGCGTTCCTGCGCCCGCAGGATGATGAAGGCGTCAGCCGAGTTGCCCAACGTGAACAGGGCGAAGATGAGCAGAAAGCGGCGGAAGGCCGGCGGCATGGCCCGGAAGGAGCCGAGGATGGGACGGCCGACGGCCGGGGCGGCCCGTCGCACCTCGCGCAGGCCCAGCGCCAGCACCAGCACGGCCAGCAGTGCGGGCACGGCGCTGAACAGGGCGATGCGCTGGAACGTCGCCCGGTCGAGCGCCAGAGCGTTGCCCTGCGTCAGCCAGACGGCCAGCAGCGCCAAGGCCAACCCAACCACCGCGCCGAGGCTATCGCCGGCGCGGTGGAAGCCAAAGGCCGCGCCACGGCCCTCGGCGGGCACACTGTCGGCCAGGAGGGCGTCGCGCGGGGCGGTGCGCACGCCTTTGCCCATGCGGTCGCCAAAGCGCGCCGCCAGCACGGCCGCCCAACTGCCGGCGAAGGCCAGCAGCGGCTTGGAGACGGCCGACAGGGTGTAGCCGATGACCGTCGGCGGCTTGCGGCTGACGACGCGATCCGACCACCAGCCCGACAGCAGCTTGATGAAGCTGCTCATCGATTCGACCACGCCCTCCACCAGGCCAATCGTGCCCGTCCGCGCCCCCAGTACGTTGGCCAGGAACAGCGGCACGAGGTTGTTGACCATCTCGCTGGACACATCGGTCAGGAAGCTGGCCGCGGTCATGACCCAGACGTTGCGGGGGAGTTTGGTTTTCATGGCGAGGTTACGGTGGGGAGCAGGGGCGCAGGGAGAAGAGGGTGCAGGGGAGAAAGAGAGAGCTTTGGTAGGGTCTTGTTTCTCCCCAACTCCCCTGCTCCCCCGCCTTTCAGCTACACCGTCCGCAAATACTGATGCACCTGGCTAACCACATTCGCGCCCTCGCCCACGGCAGCGGCGACGCGGCGGGTCGCGCCCTGGCGCACGTCGCCGGCGGCGAAGATGCCCGGCACGCTCGTCTCCAGTAGGAAGGGGTCGCGCTGCGGCTTCCAGCCCTTCGGCCGCTGCCCGTTGACCATCAGGTCCGGCCCGGTCAGGATGAAGCCGGCGCTATTGCGCTCGACCACCCCGGCGACGCACTCGCTATGCGGCACCGCGCCGATGAACAGGAACAGCGCCGGCGTGTCGATGCGGTACGCCTCGTCCGTGTCGTGGTTGCGGACGGTGATGCCCTCCAACCGCTCCTGGCCATGGACGGCCTGGACGGTGTGGCGCGTCAGAACTTCGATGTTCTCGGTGGCGGCGATCTGGTCGATCAGGTATTGCGACATGCTCTTGCTGAGCGACGACGCGCGTACGAGCATCGACACCTTGCTGGCGTAGCGCGAAAAGAACATCGTCCCCTGGCCGGCCGAGTTGGCCCCGCCGACGACGCAGAGGTGCTCGCCGCGATAGAAAGCCGCCTCGGTCAGGGCCGCGCCGTAGTAGATGCCCGCGCCGGTCAGTTCGGTTACGCCGGGCACGTCCAGCTTCTGCGTCGTCACGCCGCTGGCGATGACCAGCGCGCGGCAGCCCAGCTCCGTGCCGTCGTTGAGCATCACGTAGCGGTAGGGGTCTTCGACGCGCACGCCGGTCACCTCGCGGGCGGTCAGAATCTCCGCGCCCAATCGCCGCGCCTGGGCCACGGCCCGCGTGGCCAGGTCGGCCCCCGAAAGCCCACGGGGAAAGCCGAGGTAGTTCTCGATGCGCGAACTGGTGCCGGCCTGGCCGCCGGTGGCCTCGCGCTCGATCATGACCGTCTTCAGCCCCTCCGACGCGCCATAGACAGCCGCGCCCAGCCCGGCCGGCCCACCGCCAATGATGATCAGATCATAGAACGGGGCCAGCGCCTGGGTTTGCAGCCCGGCCCGGGCGGCCAGGTCAGACGTGTTGGGCTGAACGAGCATCGAGCCGTCGGGGAAGTAGACCACCGGCAACTGCACGGCGGCGTTGGGGAACAGGCCCTCCACCTGTGTACGCGCCTCGGCATCCTTGTCAATGTCGAGCCACTGGTAAGGGATGCGGTTGCGGGCCAGGAAGTCCTTGACCACGTGGGACGTGGGCGACCACAGCGTGCCGGCGACGCGAATGCCCTCGAACGGCAGTGGCGTCGTCGCCCACCAGTCGCCCAGCAGGTCGTCGAGCACGGGGTAGAGGTTCTGCTCCGGCGGATCCCACGGCTTCATCAGGTAGTAGTCGAGGCCAACCTTGTTGATGCTGGCGATGGCCGCCTCGGTGTCGGCGTAGGCCGTCAGCAGCACCTTGCGTGCATCGGGGAAGACCTTCTGCGCCTCGCTCAGGAACTCGACGCCGCTCATGTCCGGCATGCGCTGGTCGACAAGGAACAGGGCCACGGGGGTATTGCGCTGCTTCAGTTGTTGCAGCACTTCGAGCGCTTCCGGCCCGCTGCCGGAGCTGATGATGCGGTAATCGCTGCGAAAATGCGCCCGCAGGTCCCGGCCGACAGCGTTCAGGACCTGCGGTTCATCGTCGAGGGTAAGGATGACGGGCTTGACCATAGATGCACTCCAGGGTAGTGACGATAGACGCGACGCGGCAACTCCCGCCCGGCAACTGCTGCCGTGGGCGCATCTTCCACAGCGACAAGTATACCGCTATGGGAACTGGGCACAAGTCAAGCGCGTGGTGTTTACTCGTCCGGGTTGGCTTCTTCGCCCGTTTCCTCGCTGACCGGCGCGGCGCTGTTGATGTCCACCAGGCCCCGGCGCAGGGCATAGAGAGCCGCCTGCGTGCGGTTGGCTAGGTGCAGCTTGCGCAGGATACTGCCGATGTGGTTGCCGACGGTGCGCTCGCTGATCTCCAGTTCTTTGGCGATGTCCTGGTTGCTGAGGCCCTGGGCCACCAGGCGCAACACTTCGACCTCGCGCTCGGTCAGCGGGTCGTCGGTCAGCGGCCGGTTGCCCGCCGCCAGCGCCGGGTTGTCCAGTTCGCGCAACATCTTCAGGGCAATCGTCGGGTGCAGGTGCGACTCGCCATTGTAGACATCGTGGATGGCCTGCAAGAGCTGTTCCGGTGAGGCATCCTTCAACAGATAGCCGTTGGCCCCGGCGCGGACGGCGGCGAAGACGCGGTCGTTGTCGCCGAAGCTGGTCAGCACCAGCACGCGGGCAGTGGGATTGTCAGCCCGCAACTGGCCGATGGCATCCAGGCCGCTCTGGCCCGGCAAAACCAGGTCGAGCAGGATGACGTCGGGCGACAACTCGCGGGCACGCTCGATGACCTCGTAGCCGTCGGACGCCTCGCCAACGACGCGCATGTCGGCCTCGCCGGAGATCAGCGTGTTGAGACCGCGCCGGACAATCGCATGGTCGTCAGCGATCAGGACACCAATCGTGCCGCGCCGACGCCCGTTGGGGCCAGTACTATATTCATTCATTCAACCATCTCCTCAACATCAATCATACGATAGGGCACATCTTCGACCCAAACAGTCGTGCCCTGTCCGGGCACAGCGGTGATAGAAAGGCGCCCCCCGACCTGCTCGGCGCGTTCGCGCATGCTCGACAGGCCAAAACCCTGCGCCTCCTGGATCGCGCGCATATCGAAGCCGCGGCCATTGTCACGAACCTCAACGTTCAGCGTGTCGCGGCCCAGCTTCAGGTAGACATCGATGCTCGTCGCGCCGCTATACTTGAGGGCGTTGTTGAGCGCTTCCTGGATGATGCGAAACAGGCAATGCTCGACCCCCTTCGGCAGCCGGTAGAAGTTGACCATTGCCGCGCGGCCGTTCTGTGGGCCGGAAAAGATCTTGCCGGCCTCGTCCGTCACTTGCAGGTGGGTGCGCACGCCGGCGCGCTTCTCCACCGTCTCCAAGCGACGGTAGATCGCGCCGATGAGGCCTTCTTCTTCCAGTTCCGATGGCCGCAATTCATAGATGAGCAAGCGCACTTCGCGCAGCGCCTGGTGGGCCAACTCACCCAGTTCGGCGATCTGCTCCTTGCTGGGCTGCAACGTACCCGCCTCGATCTGCCGTCGCCACGCCCCGGCCAGCGTGGTGATGCTGTAGAGCGATTGGGTCACGGCGTCGTGCAGCTCGCGCGCCAGGCGGTTGCGCTCCTCCAGCAGGGCCTGTTCCTCGCGCGCCTTCTGGGCCTGCTCGTGGAGCTTGGCGTTGGCGATGGCGATGGCCGTCCAGCTGGCGGCAGCGATCAGCAGCGGCAGGTCATCGGGCGACAGGGCATTTTCGTCGGGGTGCGCCGCCTCCAGCACGCCTAGAATCTCGCTGCCGTGCAGCAAGGGCGCGGCCAACAGCGACCCAACGGCGAAGCCCCCCATCTGTTCAATGGCCGGGTTGACCTTTAGCCCCGGCACGTTACTCTCTTTGCCGCGTATCCAGACCACCTCGCCGGTGCGCAAGACGTAGCTGGCCACGCCGCTATCGCGGGGCACGCTCAACCCACGCACCTGTCCAAATTGGGACTCGCCGAGGGCCACCAGGAGCTTATCGCGATCCGGCAACTGGATGGCTGTCGTCTGCACCTTCAGCAGCGCCCCCACCTCGGCCAGGGCGCGGCGCAACACGTCGTCGAGCCGCAGGCTGGCGGTGACCGCCTGGCCAAGGGCATTCAGCGCCAGGATGTCCTGACGATGGAGAGTCTGTGACACGTCTAACCGGTTGTCCATGACAAACTTGCCCAGCAACCATAATGGTGAAGGATTGGCGATGAATGAGGTTGCTTGCTCCTGTGCGCGGGCGGGATTCGCTCGCGACACATAGTATAAGCAATGGACAGGGGAAAGGCAACAGGCGCTAAGTGAGACGATTCACAGCACTCATGAGCAATTCACACGTCTCACGGCTACTTTGGCTTAGCGATGGGGGCCGCTCAAGGATTCCAGCCCGTGTTTCTCAAGAAGATCGGCTTGCGCCAGCAGTTCGGCTGTGGCTCCATCGGCGACAACCCGGCCGTCGTCCATGACGATCATGCGCGGAAATAGCTCGTCCACCAGCCACATATCGTGGGTGGAAACGAGCATCGTCACCGGCAGGTCGCGCAGCAGGCCGATGAGCTGGCGGCGGCCGCGGGGGTCGAGGCCGGCCGTCGGCTCGTCGAGCACCAACACCTCCGGCATCATCGACAGGACGGTGGCGATGGCGACGCGCTTCTTCTGGCCCAGGCTAAGCTGGTGCGACAGCCGGCCCTCGAAGCCGGCCATGCCCACCTGGGCCAGGGCCTGCTCGGCCCGCCGGCGCACCTCGCCCTCCGGCAAGCCCTGATAGAGCGGCCCAAAGGCGACATCCTCGAAGACCGTCGGCGAGAAGAGTTGGTCGTCGGGGTTCTGGAAGACGAGGCCGACCTTGCCGCGAATGAGCGGTAGATTCTCGCGCGTGGGCGCCAGGCCACAGACGCGCACGGGCGCGGTCGTGTCGCCAAGGATGCCGTTCAGGTGCAGCATCAGGGTGCTCTTGCCCGCGCCGTTCGGCCCGACCAGGGCGACCTTCTCGCCCGGCTCAATACGCAACGACACGCCGCGCAACGCCGGCTGGCCGCCGGGGTAGGTGTAGGCCAGGTCGGTCACTTCAACGACGGCCGCGCCGTTGCGGGCGCGGTGGGGCTGGGCAGGCGAATGGACAATCGGCATTTTCGTTTTCCTGTAATCTTCCTGGCCCGCAACCAGCCTCTAGCCGATGAACCCCAGCCCATGCAGGGCCAAAATGAGCGCCAGCCCACCGGCCAGCGCGGCCCAGTCGGCCGGGCGCATGGCGTGGGGGGCCAGCGTCAGCAGTTCGCCGTGATAGCCGCGGGCCAGCATGGCCTGGTAGACGCGGTCGCTGCGGTCGAGGCTGCGCACGAAGAGCTGCCCGGCCATGTGCCCGGCCACGGCCGCCCGCCAGCCGA
>ERZ724513.727-NODE-727-length-16496-cov-8.160939_pt1 | contig 16496 bp, 15 predicted proteins | sample MGYA00376046_ERZ724513 | MGnify/ENA primary metagenome ERZ724513 (study PRJEB28724, sample SAMN07190883) | activated sludge metagenome | isolation source: activated sludge of sewage treatment plant in Hong Hong | place: Hong Kong | collected 2016-03-17 ...
TGCTCACCGCTCACCTGGACTGAGTCGGGATTTCGGTGCGTTTTCCGTCGCTGAGCGACGGTTATCGCACCGAAATCACTAGGACTACCAGGTGTTCCAGTGCGTCAGCTGCGCGGCCGGCAACCGGTTGGCGAGCTTGAACTCGGTGCCCTTGGTGTAGGCGATCGGGAACAACCCGCCCTGGGCGTACTTCTCGAACGGGATGCCGACGACCTCGGCGGCCTGCTTCTCGCCCTCGCCGATCAGGTGCAGCGTCGTCCACGCCGAGCCCAGCCCGCGCGAGCGCAGCGCCAGCATGAAGCTCCACACCGCCGGCAGCAGTGAACCCCAGTACGACGCGCTGACCCCGGCCGGTGCGCCGTCGGGACGGCCCTCCAGGCACGGGATCATCAGCACCGGCGCCTTCTCGAAGTGTTCCTTGAGGTACTTCGCCGAGTTCATGACGGCCCCGATCTGCTGATCGCGGACGTCGCCGTACTCCGGCTTCTCCGAATCCAGGTACGGCGTCGCGTTGGTGCGATAGATGTCGGCCAGGGCCTTCTTCTTGGCCGGGTCGTCGACGAACACCCACTGCCAGCCCTGCGCGTTGGATCCCGTCGGCGCCTGCAGCGCCAGCTCCAGGCACTCCATCACCACCTCGCGCGGCACCGGCTTGTCGAAGTCCAGGCGCTTGCGCACCGAGCGGGTGGTGGTCAGCAGTTCGTCGACAGACAGGTTGAGGGCCATCCGGTCAGGCTACATTCGGGGACATGACCGCTGAGCTGACCGACGAGATGTCCAACCGGCTGGTCGCCGACGAGTACGGCTGGCTGACCACGATCGCCAAGTCCGGCCTGCCGGTCCCGCGGCTGATCTGGTTCCACTTCGACGGCTCGGCGATCTACCTCTACACGATGCCGACGGCGGCGAAGGTCGCGCACATCCGCCGCCATCCGCGGGTGAGCCTGAACCTCGACTCCGACGGCAACGGCGGCGGGATCGTGGTGATCGCCGGCACCGCGCACGTCGACGCCGAGGATGCCGACCTGCGGGCCGACCGCCCGTACTGGGCCAAGTACGCCGCCACGGCCGAACGGTTCGGATTGACCGAGGCCATGGAGCAGTACAGCACCCGCATCCGCATCGACATCGAAAAAGCCTGGGGCACACCGGTCGAAGGCTGACCGCTCAACGGAAGTCGCGCGAGCGGGTGCCCACCCGCATGTCGATGCGGCGCATCCCATCCGCGACGACGGTGACCGCGCCGCTGGCGTTCTGCACGATGCCCCGCACCACCAGCGCCGGCGCCGTCTGCGCGAGCCTGCGGTGGCGCGACCAAACCCCCTGTGAGCAAAGGATATTGACCATGCCGGTCTCGTCCTCCAGGTTCAGGAACGTCACGCCCTGCGCGGTGGCCGGCCGCTGACGATGCGTGACCGCCCCCGCCACCAGGACCCGGGTGCCGTCGCGCACCGCCGGCAGTTCGCCGGCCGGCACCACCCCGAGCGCCGCCAGGTCGGCCCGCAGGAACTGGGTGGGGAAACTGTCCGGCGAGATGCCGGTGGCCCACACGTCGGCGGCGGCCAGTTCCACCTCGCTCATCCCGGGCAGGGACGGCACGTGCGACGACGTCCCGACGCCGGGCAGTCGGTCCATCCGTTCGTTGGCGGCCGCCCCCGCCGCCCACAGCGCCTCCCGCCGGTCGATGCCGAAGCAGCCGAGCGCGCCGGCGGTGGCCAGCGCCTCGGTCTGCGGCACCGTCAGTTGCAGCCGTCCGGTCAGATCAAGCAGGGAACCGAAGGGCCCGTTGGCTTTTCGCTCGTCGACCAGTCGCTGCGCCAGGTCGTCGCCGATATGCCGGACCGCGGCCAGCCCGAGCCGGACCTCGGCACCGGCGTTCTCCAGCGTGGCGTGCGCCAGGCTGGCATTGATATCCGGGCATCGGACGATCACACCGTGCCGGCGGGCGTCGGCCACCAGTGACTGCGGCGAGTAGAACCCCATCGGCTGGGCCCGCAGCAGCGCGGCGCAGAATGCGGCGGGATGGTGCAGTTTGAGCCACGACGAGTAGAACACCAGCGAGGCGAAGCTGAGCGCATGGCTCTCGGGGAACCCGAAATTGGCGAAGGCCTCCAGCTTCTCGTAGATCCGGTCGGCCAGCGCGCCCTCGATGCCGTGCAGGTCCCGCAGTCCGTCGTAGAACCGGCCGCGCAGCCGGCGCATCTTCTCCGTCGACCGTTTGGAGCCCATGGCCCGGCGCAGCTGATCGGCCTCGGCCGCGCTGAACCCCGCGCAGTCGACCGCCAGTTGCATCAGTTGCTCCTGGAACAGCGGCACCCCCAACGTCTTTCGCAGCGCCGGCTCCATCGAGGGATGGTCATAGGTGATCGGGTCCAGGCCGTTGCGCCGACGGATGTAGGGGTGCACCGAGTTGCCCTGGATCGGCCCGGGCCGGATCAGCGCCACCTCGACCACCAGGTCGTAGAACACCCGGGGTTTCAGCCTCGGCAGGGTGGCCATCTGCGCGCGCGACTCGACCTGGAACACCCCCACCGAGTCGGCCCGCTGCAGCATCTCGTAGACGGCCGGTTCGGCGAGATCCAGCTTCGCGAAGTCGACGTGCAACCCCTTGTGCTCGGCCAGCAAATCGACCGCGTAGTGCAACGCCGAAAGCATGCCCAGGCCAAGCAGATCGAATTTCACCAAACCTATTGCCGCGCAGTCGTCTTTGTCCCACTGCAGCACACTGCGGTTCGCCATGCGCGCCCACTCCACCGGGCACACGTCGGCGATCGGACGGTCGCAGATCACCATGCCGCCGGAGTGGATACCCATGTGCCGGGGCAGGTTGGCGATCTCCCCGGCCAGTTCGACCACCGGTTCCGGGATGCCCTCCACGTCGGGCGAGTCGGCCAGGCCGCCCCAGCGGCTGATCTGCTTGCTCCAGGCGTCCTGCTGGCCCTGCGAAAAGCCCAGTGCGCGAGCCATGTCCCGCACGGCACTGCGGCCGCGGTAGGTGATGACGTTGGCCACCTGGGCGGCGTACTCGCGGCCGTACCGGTCGTAGACGTACTGGATGACGTGCTCGCGCAGGTCCGATTCGATGTCGATGTCGATGTCCGGCGGCCCGTCGCGGGCCGGGGACAGGAACCGCTCGAACAGCAACTCGTTGGCGATCGGGTCGACCGAGGTGACCCCCAGCGCGTAGCAGACCGCCGAGTTGGCCGCCGAACCCCGGCCCTGGCACAGGATGTCGTTCTCCCGGCAGAACCGGGTGATGTCGTGCACCACCAGGAAGTAGCCCGGAAACTTCAGGGCGGCGATGACGTCGAGTTCACGTTCGATCTGGGCGTAGGCCGTCGGGGCGGCGGACCGCGGGCCGTAGCGATCGGCCGCGCCGACGAGCACCAACTCGCGCAGCCAGCTGTCCTCGGTGTGCCCGGCGGGCACCTCGAAGGGCGGCAGTTGGGGTGCGATCAGCTGCAGACCGAACGCACACTGCTGCGCCAATTCGGCTGCGGCGGTGACGACTTCGGGCCGGTTGGCGAAGATCCGCGCCATCTCCTCCCCCGAGCGCAGGTGCGCGCCGCCCAGCGGGGCCAGCCGGCCGACGGCCTCGTCGAGGGACTGCCGGGCCCGGATGGCGCTCATCGCCATGGCCAGCCGCCCGCGCGACGGCGCCGCGAAATGGGCGGCGGTGGTGGCGACCAGGCCCAGGCCGAACCGCCCGGCGAGTTCGGCCAGTGTGGCGTTGCGTTCGTCGTCGACCGGGTGCCCGTGGTGGGTGAGTTCGACGGTGACCCGCCCGGGGCCGAACCGGTCCACCAGATCCGCCAGGGCCGCGGCGGCGGCATCCGGCCCGCCATCGGAAAGTGCCTGGCGCACATGACCTTTGCGACACCCGGTGAGGATCTGCCAATGTCCGCCGGCGGCCTCGGTGAGCGCGTCGAGATCGTAGCGGGGCTCGCCCTTCTGACCACCGGCCAGATGGGCGGCGGCCAGTTGCCGCGACAACCGCCGGTATCCCTCGGGGCCGCGGGCCAGCACCAGCAGATGCGGTCCGGGCGGGTCCGGCACCCCCGCCCGGGCGCCGCCGCCGAGGCACAACTCGGCGCCGAACACCGTCGCCATGTCGAGTTCGTGGGCCGCCTCGGCGAACCGGACCACGCCGTAGAGGCCGTCGTGGTCGGTGAGCGCGATGGCTTTCAGGTCCAGCCGCGCGGCCTCCTCGACGAGTTCCTCCGGAGTGCTCGCCCCGTCCAGGAAGCTGAAGGCCGAGTGTGCGTGCAGTTCGGCGTACGGGACCGCCGACGGGACGACGGCCGCTCCTGGCGCCTGATAGCCGGCGCGTTTGCGCGACCACGCCGGACTGTCGCCGCCGTCGCCATCGGGGATCGCCGGCCTGCTCTCCAGCACCCGCTGCATCTTGGCCCAGCTCGGCGGCCCGTTATGCCAACCCATCGCCCCATCCTATCGAACAGGCGTTCGACTGAACAGGTCGGCTTCTCTTCGGGTCGTGGCGCCTCAGTTCGCACGCATCGACTGGGCGAGGCTGATCAGATTCTGCGGCTGGACTCGAATGATGCCGTGACGCGGGGTATCGATGTCGGCGATGAGCATGAAGGCGACCGCGGACACCACCGGCAAGATCACCAGCAATACAGCCGCTCCCGGCCTGCGGTGAAATCCCCAGCCCACCAACACATTGCAGCAGACCGCGATAGCCGCCAACAGCACCCACGCCGCCGTCGGAATCCGGTTGCGGTTAGCGGCTTGGGTGTACCCCTGCGAATTCAGGACGTCGTTCATCCCCGAAACGGCCAGCGCGATGACCGGGGTCGGATTGGCATTCGCCGGCGCGTGGACCGCCGACCACAGATCGGCCTGCAACTGCGCGGAGCGCGCATCGATCTCCGGGAGCTTCGACTGGTCGTTGGTCGTGTACGCCAGAATCCGCTCGTCGAGGTAGCTCGACAGCAAGGTCCGCACCGCGGCCGCCGGGCCGGCGGGCAGTAGATCCGCCCGGACGTACGCGGTGCCTATCGCGTTCGCCTCAGCCTCTTCGTAGTCCTTGCGCTGGTCGTATCGACTGACCGCCATCGAAAAGCTGAACCCGATCATCAGCCCCAACAGCGTCAGGGTCGCCGCCAAGATGGTGGAGAAGTCGGAACGGACTTCGTCGTCGAGCGGCCGTCGCCGCCCCAGCACCCAGGCACCGCACCAGGCGGAAGCTCCCAGCCCGACCACCGCGAGCACGAATATCAGCAGCGGGTAGTACGTGATGTTCATCTGTTCTCGCCGATCTCCCATGGCGCGATCGTGCCGTCACGGACGCGAGACAATCTTCCGGCACTGTGCGGGAACGGAAGTCACGACGCGCCGAACATCCCTCGCTCGGTAGCCATCGGCCCGTACAGTCCGATTGACCGCCGCGTCGGGCGGTGCGGAGAGGGGGTCGGGATGAGTCGCTGGATCGTCAGCCATGTCCCCTCGGCAGTGCTGCTGTTGGGCTTGATGGTGGCCATCGCCGGCGGGGCGGTGCTGGTGTCGAGTTTCGCGCGCCGCCGGTTTCCGGCGTTGACCACCGACGAGCACAACGACATCCTCAAGTTCACCTACGGGTTCATCGGCTTCGTCTACGCGTTCTTCATCGGGTTCGTCGTGTCCTCGATGTGGAGCCAGATCAACACCGCCGACGCGAACGCGCGTGCCGAAGGCGCGGCCGTTGTCCAACTGGCCACCGACGCAACCCGATTCGAGAAGGCCGACGCCGACCGGATCCGGCGCGACCTCGTCGAGTACGCGGACGCCGCGGTCGCCGAGTGGACCCAGAACCCCGATGTGCGCTCATCGGGGACCGACGCCGCACTCGCGCAGCTGTACACGACGTACGAACGCGTGAACCCGGCGACCGACCTGCAGAAGACCCTGGTGGCGTCGTCGTACGCGAATCTGGACAAGGTCAGCCAGGCGCGGACCGTGCGGCTGCTGACCGCCCGTGAAGACGCCGGGCCGCCGTGGCCGCTGTGGGCGGTCATCTTCTTGACCAGCGCGCTGGTGCTGGGCACGGCGGTCGTCTACGGCGTCGAGAAACACCGGATGCACTATCCGATGGTGGCGATTGTCGGGCTCGTCGTCGCGGCCAACCTGTTCTTGATCCTGGAACTGTCGCACCCCTATACCGGGGAGATCGCGACGAGTTCCGACCCGCTGCGGGAGGTCCTGCGGGTGCTCAGCCCGCCCGGGCCCCGCTGAACCGGGGCCGCAGCGCCAGGGAGGCGTAGACGAGACCGACCAGCACGGGCACTTCGATGAGAGGTCCAACCACCCCGGCCAACGCCTGTCCACTGGTGGCGCCCCAGGTGGCGATGGCCACCGCGATGGCCAGCTCGAAGTTGTTGCCCGCGGCGGTGAACGCCACCGTGGTGGTCCGCGCGTATCCCAGGCCGCAGAGCGCGCCCAGCAGGTAGCCGCCGCCCCACATGAGGGCGAAGTAGGCCAGCAGCGGCAGCGCGATGCGGGCCACGTCGAACGGTTTGTGGGTGATCTGCTCGCCTTGCAGGGCAAAGAGAATCACGATGGTGAACAACAGCCCGTAGAGCGCCCAGGGGCCGACCCGCGGCAGAAACCGGGATTCGTACCAGTCGCGTCCCTTGACGCGTTCGCCGATCCGCCGCGACAGATAGCCCGCGCCCAGGGGGATGCCCAGGAAGATCAACACCGACTTGGCGATCTGCCCGGCCGACACGTCGATGTTCGTCGTCGGCAGGCCCAGCCAGCCGGGCAGCACCGTCAGGTAGAACCAGGCCAGCCCGGCGAACATGGCCACCTGGAACATCGAGTTGAGCGCGACCAGAACGGCCGCGGCTTCGCGATCGCCGGCGGCCAGGTCGTTCCAGATGATCACCATCGCTATGCAGCGGGCCAACCCGACGACGATCAGTCCGGTGCGGTACTCGGGAAGGTCGGCCAGCAGCAGCCAGGCCAGGGCGAACATCACCGCCGGGCCGACCACCCAGTTGAGCACCAGCGAGACGATCATCAGCCGGCGATCGGAGGTGACGGAGTCGAGGCGGTCATAGCGGACCTTGGCCAGCACCGGATACATCATCACCAGCAGACCCACGGCGATCGGCAGCGAGACACCGTCGACCTGCACCGCACCGAGCGCATCGCCCAGCCCGGGAATGAGCCGCCCCAGTGCCAGGCCGACCAGCATTGCGAGCCCGATCCAGACCGGCAGCAGCCGATCCAGCATGGAAAGCCTTGCGGCAGAGCTCGTTTGGCTCGCCGCGGCGGTCTCGGTCATCGGAGCCGGCTCGTCTCCGGCGTCAGCAGCACGACGCCGGTGATTCGTCCTGCGCGACGGGAAGCTGCGGACCGGCGCCGAACGCCTCGGTGTCGGCGAGCTTGGTGTAGACCTCCCACCGCTCCCGATCCGGCGCCGTCACCCAGACTTTGTCCTGGGTGGCGAAACAGCACGTCGTGCCGATCTCCGCATCGGTGAGCATGCCCTCGCCGGCCAACCGGGCGATCTCGGCGTGGACGATCTCACTGGAGGCGACCTCGACTCCCAGATGATTGAGGGTGCCGCCCTTGCCGGGGTTCTCCAGCAGCACGAGTTTCAGCGGTGGATCGGCAATCGCGAAATTGGCATATCCCGGCTTGACCTTCGCCGGCTGCGCGCCGAACAGCTTGGCGTAGAAGGCGATTGCCGCGTCGAGGTCATCGACGTTGAGCGCAAGTTGAACACGGGACACCGTCATCGACCTCCAAGGTTCTGTGACATATGTCGAATTAGCGGACTGGCTGCCAGCATGCCACCTTTTCGATATATGTCAACAGACTGTGGCATGATCGGTGTATGCCCAAGGCCCTGCCGGTCATCGACACGACGGCCCCGGTGTGCTGTGCGCCGGTGGCCGCCGGCCCGCTGAGCGACGACGACGCACTGCAGATCGCATTGCGGCTCAAGGCGTTAGCCGACCCGGTGCGCGTCAAGATCGTGTCCCATCTGTTCAGCGCCAGCGCCGGCGAGCACGTCTCCGGCGAGCTGGCCGCCGTCCTCGGCCTGAGCGAATCCACCGTCAGCCACCACCTCAGCCAGCTCCGCAAGGCGGGACTGGTGACCTCCGACCGGCGCGGGATGAACGTCTACCACCGGGTGCGGCCCGACGCCCTGCAGGCCCTGTGCTCGGCGCTCGACCCGCAGTGCTGCACGTAAGAATCTGATCAGTACTCACCGTCACAACGTGCGAGTAGACCTCGCAGCCAACGCTGAACAGATTCGTCGGCGATGAATAACGGTTCCCGCGCGGGTCAACACTGACGACACCCGAACCGAAGGAGAACCGGATGACCGCGCTACCCCCCGTCGTCGACGAGAGCACCTGGCGCGCCGAACTGGACGCACTGCGCACCCGGGAGAAGGCCGCCACCCGGGAACTCGACGCGATCGCCGCGCAGCGCCGCCGCCTGCCCATGGTGGCCCTGCCTGAGTACACGCTGATCGGCGCGGACGGCCCGATCCGGCTGGCCGACGTCTTCGACGGCCACAGCCAGCTGATCACCTATCACCACATGTGGACCGACGGGGCGCAGTGGCAGTGCCCCGGCTGCACCGGCTACACCGCGCAGTTCACCCGGCTGGACTTTCTGGACAACTACGACGCCCGCTTTGTCATCGTCACCAACGGGCCCATCGAGGAGGCGTTGGCCTACAGGAGCAGGGTCGGCAACACGATGGACTGGTACTCGTCGGCGCAGAGCAACTTCGGCGCCGACATGGACGCCGCACCGGGCGACGGCTTCGCGATCAACGTGTTCCTCCGCGACCCCGCCACCGACACCGTTCACCGCACCTGGCACACCAACGGCCGCGGCACCGAACAGCTGGGCTACACGTTCGGGCTCATCGACGTCCTGCCCTATGGCAGGCAGGAGGAATGGCAGGATTCCCCAGACGGCTGGCCCCAGTCGCCGACATACTCCAAATGGCCGGGCTCCGAAGACATCGCCCGGGCCTACGGAGGCCTCACATGACCGACGAACGCTACGTCGTCAGCCGCACCATCGACGCCGCACCGGCGGCGGTCTTCGCCGTGCTGACCGACCCGGCCCGGCACAAGGACACCGAACCCGGCGACTGGGTGCGCGACGCCATCAGCCCCGAGCCGATCACCGGCGTGGGACAGATCTTCGCGATGAACATGTACCTCGACGCCGCCGGCGGCCACTACGTCATCCACAACCGGGTCACCGAGTTCGACCCGGACACCACGATCGCCTGGCTCCCAGGAACTTTCGACGACGACGGCAACCACAACCCCGGCGGCTGGAGCTGGCGCTACGACCTGGCGCCCGACCCGGAGGACGCCGGCAAGACCCGGGTCACCCTGACCTACGACTGGAGCGGGACGCCGCAGGCCTTCCGCGACCAGGTCGGCGGGATGCCGCCGTTCCCCGAGCAGTTCCTCGACGATTCACTGGCCGCTCTCGACCGCGCGGTTTCAGCCGCCTGACTGAGTCGCCCGGGCAGCCTCGACCAGCAGCCGGCGTTCGGCCGCGGCGACCACCCGCCGCGTCGGCTCGGCGGCGTCCGGATTCACCGAGATCGAGGTAATCCCCAGCCGCACAAGGTGTTCGGCGAACGCCGGATCGGTCGACGGCCGCTGCCCGCACAGCGACGACGTGATGCCGTGCGCACGCGCGGTGGACACGATCCGGCCGATCGCGTCCAGCACCGCCGCATCGGCCTCGTCGAACACCTCGGCGCAGATCTCCGAGTCGCGATCCACCCCGAGCATCAGCTGCGTCAGGTCGTTACTGCCGATCGACACCCCGTCGATACCCATCCCGATGTACTCCGGAAGCCAGTGCACCACCGAGGGCACCTCGGCCATCACCCACCGGTGCAGTCCGCGCTGACGTCCGAGCGGACTCGCGTCGATCAGCGACAGACACTCCTCGAGTTCCCACTTCGTCCGCACGAACGGGATCATCAACCCGAGGTTGGGGCTGGACTCCCGAATCTGGGCCAGCGCACGCAGTTCGAGCGCGAACAGTTCGGGTTCCTTGATGTACCGGAAGCAGCCGCGGTAGCCGATCATCGGGTTGTGCTCGACCGGTTCGTAGTCCTCGCCGCCGGTCAGCGTGCGGAACTCGTTACTGCGAAAGTCGGTGGCGCGGTAGATGACCGGGCGCCGGCCGAACGCGGCGGCGATGCGGCCCACCGAGGACACCAGCGCCGAGACCAGCGCGTCACCCTCGTCGTGGGCGATGAGGTCGTGCGGGTGCCGACCGCCGAGGGCCTCGGTCAGGATGAACTCGGCCCGCAGCAGGCCCACGCCGTCAACGTCTTGTGCCGCAACCGTTTCCGCGCTGTCGGGCATGGCCAGGTTCACGTAGATCTTGGTGGCGGTCACCTCGGAGCGAACCACGGTGGGCGCGGCACGTTCGGTCACCACGGCCGACGCCGCCGGAGCCAGGGCTCCGGAGCGGACCTGACCGTGCGTCCCGTCCACGGTGACGGTCGCGCCGGCGACGAGTTCGGTGGTCGCGGTGCGCGCCCCGACGACGCAGGGCACGCCGAGTTCACGCGCGACGATCGCGGCGTGACAGGTCATTCCGCCGTTGTCGGTGACGATCGCCGACGCCCGCCGCAGCGTTGGCAGCCAGTCCGGGTTGGTCATCGGCGCGACGAGCACCTCGCCGTCGATCAGGTCGTGCCCTTCGTCGGGATCGCGCAGAATGCGGACGGCACCGCTGGCCATACCCGGGGCGGCCGAAAGTCCGCGCACCAGAATCGATCCCGCGGACGGCGCGGCCGCCCCGAGGGTGGTCACCGGCCGGGCCTGGACCAGCCAGATCTCGCCGCCGGCCACGGCCCATTCCAGGTCCTGCGGACAGCCGTAGTGGCGCTCGACATCGCGCGCCAGTTCGGCGACCCGCCGCAGGGTTTCGTCGTCGAGCACCCGGGCGTCGGCGAGTTCGGGGCTCAGGTCTTCCTGATGGTCACGTCCGTCGGGGCCCTGGACGATCCGGAAGTCCTGGTGCCCGACGCGGACGTCGAGCACGCGCAGCGACTCCTTGTCCACCACATAGGTGTCCGGCGTGACGAGCCCCGAGACCACCACCTCGCCCAGGCCGAGCGCGGCCTCGATCACCACCCGGTCACGCGCGCCGGTGCTGGGGTCGGCGGTGAACCCCACACCCGAGCGCTCCGAGGCCACCATCCGCTGCACCACCACGGCCATCGCCGGGTCGGCGGTGAAGCCGCGGCTGGCGCGGTAGGCGATCACACGCGAGCCGAACAGCGACATCCAGCACTCGAGCACCGCCTGGATGAGCTCGTCGTCGCCGCGAACGTTGGTCAGCGTCCGGTTCATCCCGGCGAACGACGCGTCCCGGCCGTCCTCGCCGGTGGCCGAGGACCGCACGGCGACCAGCGGTTGGTCCCCCAGCCGGTGGTAGGCGCCGAGGATCTCGGCACGCACGTCGTCGGCGACCCCGGCCTCGGCCACCACCGCCTGCAGCCGCCGGGACAGGTCGTCGAGCTTGTCCGGTTCCGACGCCGCCGCCAGCGCGTCGCGGTGCAGCGCCGCCAGTTGCCCATCGACACCGGCGGCGCGCATCGCATCGCGGTAGCCGTCGCGCAGCAGCACGAACCCGGGCGGCACCGGCAGTCCCGCCGACACCATCTCGCCGAGATTGGCGCCCTTGCCGCCGGCCTCCTCGGCGTTGTCCAGCGTGAGGTCAGAAAATTCCGCAACCCGTTCCACCGTGGTCATGGCTTCATCATCCGTCGGCGCGCGCCGGCCGCACAGCCGAACTTAGAAATCGGGACGACAATCGAAGTTCCTTGCGACCTGAGGACTTCGGTCTCTTGCCAACACTTTCCAACGGTGCTCGGATGGCAGTCATGGCAGGTACGTCAGCCGCTGTCAAAGGTCAACATCCCCGCCGCCTCTTCCGCGACCGCCGCGAAGCCGGCCGCGTCCTGGCCGGACTGCTCGGCGCGTACCGCGGCAGACCCGACGTCGTGGTGCTCGGGCTGGCCCGCGGCGGCGTCCCGGTGGCGTTCGAGGTGGCCGCCGCGCTCGGAGCGCCGCTGGACGCCTACATCGTGCGCAAGCTCGGGGCGCCCGGACATGAGGAGTTCGCGGTCGGGGCGCTGGCCAGCGGCGGCCGCATCGTGCTCAACGACGACGTCGTGCGCGCGCTCGACGTGACCCCGGCCCAGCTGCGCGAGATCGCCGAGCGGGAGGGCCGCGAACTGGAACGCCGGGAGGCCGCCTACCGCGGTGGCCGGCCGCCGCTGGACGTCGCGGGCAAGACGGTCATCCTGGTCGACGACGGCCTGGCCACCGGGGCGAGCATGCTGGCCGCGGTCACGGCGTTACGTGACTCCAACCCGGCGCAGATCGTGGTGGCGGTCCCCGCGGCGCCGGAATCGACCTGCCGGGAGTTCGCCGGCCTGGTCGACGACGTGGTGTGCGCATCGATGCCCACCCCGTTCCTGGCCGTCGGCGAATCCTTCTGGGACTTCAGCCAGACCAGCGACGACGAGGTGCGCGAGCTGTTGGCGACGCCCACCGCCGGGGCGAGCCGATCTGCCGTCGAATCACCGGCGCTCGCGGTCAGCGCCGCGGCCGTCGACGCGCCCGGCGGCGTCCCGCCGACCGAGGTGCTCGACGACCTCGTCGGCGACGCCCGAATCGTCCTGATCGGCGAGAGCTCACACGGCACCCACGAGTTCTACGCGGCCCGCGCCGAGATCACGAAGTGGCTGATCGAGCACAAGGGATTCACCGCGGTGGCGGCCGAGGCCGACTGGCCAGACGCCTACCGGGTGAACCGGTTCGTGCACGGCCTGCCCGGCGACGACTCGGCGGAGGAGGCGCTGTCCGGATTCCAGCGCTTCCCGGCCTGGATGTGGCGCAACGACGTGGTGCGCGATTTCGTCACCTGGCTGCGACGGCACAACGAGAACGCGGACCGCAAGGCCGGTTTCTACGGCCTCGACCTGTACAGCCTGCACCGGTCGATGGACGAGGTGATCGGCTACCTGGACCGCGTCGACCCGCCCGCGGCGGCCCGCGCCCGTTCGCGCTACGCGTGTTTCGACCACGCCTCCCCCGACGACGGCCAGGCCTACGGGTACGCGGCCGCGTTCGGCGCCGGCCCGTCCTGTGAGCACGAAGCGGTGGCGCAACTGGTGGACGTGCACCGGCATGCGATCCAGTACCTGAGCCGCGACGGCGTGGTGGCCGAGGACGAGCTGTTCTGTGCCCAGCAGAACGCCCAGACGGTCCGCAACGCCGAGGAGTACTACCGCAGCATGTTCCGGGGCCGGGTCACGTCATGGAACCTGCGCGACAAGCACATGGCCCAGACCCTCGATGCCCTGCTGGCCCACCTGGACCGCCATCCCGGCGCCCGCGCGGGAAAGCCGGCCCGAATCGTGGTGTGGGCGCACAACTCTCACGTCGGGGACGCCCGCGCGACCGAGGTGGGCGGCGACGGCCAGCTGACCCTGGGACAGCTGGCCCGCGAGAAGTACGGCGCGGACTGCCGGCTGATCGGGTTCTCCACCTACAGCGGCACCGTCACCGCGGCCAGCGAATGGGGCGGTGACGCGTTCCTGAAGACGGTGCGACCCGCCCTGGCCGGCAGCGTCGAGGAGCTCTTCCACGAAACGGGCCGGGACGCCTTCCTGATCGCCATGCACGACAGCGGGCCGGCCGCCGAGGCCCTGGAAGTGGTCCGGCTGGCCCGCGCGATCGGTGTCCTCTACCTGCCGGAGACCGAACGCCAGAGCCACTACTACCACGTCCGGCCGGCCGATCAGTACGACGCGATGATCCACATCGAACGCACCCGCGCGCTGCAACCGCTGGAGCCGACGAGCGTCTGGGTCGAAGGCCAGACCCCGGAGACCTACCCGTCCGGGCTCTGATCGCCGCGCGCCACGATGACGGGCACCTTGGCGGCCTGCACCACCGCGGAGGCGACCGAGCCGAGCAGCATTCCGGCGAAGCCGCCGCGGCCGTGGCTGCCCACCACGATGAGTTGCGCCTGCTCGCCCGCCTTGACGATGGCGTTGGCCGGCCGTGACCACTCCACGACCCGGGTCACGTGGACGTCCGGATAGCGTTCGTGCCAGCCGGCCAGCCGCTCGGCGAGGACTTCGCCGCCGCGTTGTTCGAGCTTGTCCCAGTCGGGCCGGGGCACGTCGACGAGATCGCTGTCGCTGACCGCGTGTACGACGATCAGGTCGGCGTTTCGCCAGGAGGCCTCCTCGAAGGCGATCGCGATGGCTTTCTCCGACGCCGGCGAGCCGTCGATGCCGACGACCACCGGCGCGTCGGCCGGCACCGGCGCCGCCAGGTCTTCGTCGCGGATGACGGCGACCGGGCAGTGCGCGTGGCGGACCAGGCCGGCGCTGACCGAACCCAGGATGAGGCGGCCCAGCCCGCTGCGGCCGTGCGAGCCGACGACGATCATCGACGCTTCCTTGCTCAGGTCGACCAGCGTGGTCACCGACGGCCCGTCGATCTGCTCGGTGTGCACCTGCACGCCCGGCGCCGCCTCTTCGGCGACCTCGGCGGCCTTCTGCAGGATGTCGGCGGCCAGTTTCTCTTCCCACTGCCCGAAGTTCGGCGGGACGGCCAGTTCGGGCCAGAGCACCATGCCGGGCGTGACGACGTGCACCAGGCGCAGCGGAACATTGCGCCGGTCCGCCACCCGGGCCGCCCAGTCGACCGCGACCTTCGCGCAGGCGGAGCCGTCAACGGCGACGAGAATGGACATCTTCAGACTCCTTCCAGCCTCTGCCCCACCCTATTGCCGCCGCAGCGCACGGGTAAGGGCATGAGGTCACGATTCGGGCTCACCACCGTCACCCGGCACGGCCGCGCGGTAGAGCCGCACCGTCTCGCACCTGATCGCCGCCGGGAAGTTCGGGATCAGCGTCTTGTCGTCATCACAGGGCGGCATCGCAGCAGTGTTTGCCGATCGCGAGGTCGACCACTACGAACGATTCGCCGGAGTTCGATGGCGTCCCGGTCGCAGTGGCGTTCCGCTGCTCGACAACGGTCTGAGTTCCCTGGAATGTGTGGTTCACGACGTGATTCCGACAGGCGATCACTTGTTGATCCTGGGTCACGTGCAGGCGCTCTTCGCCTCAGGTTGGGGCAGCCCGCTGGTTCACCATCAAGGAACCCTCGGTTCACTCAAGCGCTAGTCGCGCTGGGACCACGCGATCATCGAGTCGATATTCGTCGCCAACACAGTGCCCGTGGTCGCGTCCGAACCCTTCGTCATGAGCGCGTACTTGAGTGATCCCAGGTCGCTTTTGAGCGGAGATGCTGACAAGGCATAAGCGACCTCTGTCTCGGATACCAGCCAGGCACCGAGGTTGTACTCAGTGCGGGCGCCGCCATGTTTCTTGTCCAGAGCCTCTGTGGCTGCATCGTCCTGCTGCCAGGCGACGACGCGGTACCCGTCTCGAGTTCCGAGGTCCTTCATCGTCAGCACAACCTGGACGCCACCGATCCCAGGAAGCTTCATCTTCTGCGTGTAGGTCACGGCCTTCTTGGTCTGCTTCGCAACGATCGTCTCGTCGACGTACTTCACGTTCCCGGGATAGTCGGCCACGTCCATGATGCGAGCGATGACAGCCGCTGGGTCGACATCGACGCCAGGCTTGAGACCTAGGCCCTCACCCGTCGGTCGCCCTTCGAAACGCCACGACTGGCTGGTGAATTTGTCCCGGCTCATGTCGGGCAGTCGTTCCATCACCCGGGACAGGAAGTCTTCAATTGTGGCGTCAGCCATGTGGGTCTCCGAAGGGCTTAATCGTTGGGAGCGGGACTAACAGCGGGCGTCAGATGTGGCTTTCTACCCACATCTGAAGTACAAGTTGGGCGACCTTCACTGGATCTTCCATCTGCGCAACGTGGCCGGTCTTAAGGGTCGTGACACGACCGTTGCTGAACGAACGCGCCGCCCGAGTGGCGAGGCGAGGATCGACGAGTTTGTCGTGCGAGCCGAAGATCGCCAAAGTTGGGCACTCAACCTGCTCGGCGAGTGACCAGAGGTAATCGGGGCGCCCGGGCAGGAATGCTTGGCCGAGCCCGCGCGCAGACAGGCGCAGCGGATCGGCAGCGTTTTCACGACTCATGCGCCAACGGGTTTCCTCGATCTGGATCTCACGGCGCTGCGGGTGGACTCGGGCAGTGTCGAGGAAACACAGGTTGTGCATGCGGTCGACGGTGGCCTCGGCGTCCTCAGACTTGATAACCCTCGAAGTGATGTCGGCCAGGACCGGCGCAGTCATCGCAATCAGGGGCGCGACACTGAGGCGCGGGCGGAAGTCGGGCAAGGCAGGCGCCACCAACACAAGACTGCGCACAAGGTCGGGCCGCAGCGCCGCAATGCGAACCGAGATCGCACCGCCCATGGAGTTTCCGAACAAGTCAATCGGGCCGTCACAGCGATCTTCAATCAGCCTGATC
>ERZ724513.730-NODE-730-length-16402-cov-16.513856_pt1 | contig 16402 bp, 13 predicted proteins | sample MGYA00376046_ERZ724513 | MGnify/ENA primary metagenome ERZ724513 (study PRJEB28724, sample SAMN07190883) | activated sludge metagenome | isolation source: activated sludge of sewage treatment plant in Hong Hong | place: Hong Kong | collected 2016-03-17 ...
ACTTGGTCGGAGAGCTCCAGATCGGCCACTCTCGTAGGGTAACCGCGCCCGACCGGCGAGCTACCAGTTGGCTACGTAGCGGTCCTGCTTGTCCTTGAACGCTCCGACCAGAATCATGATGAAGTCGATCAGCGTCCCGATGCCGAAGAGACCGCCGGTGAGCAGCCACAGAATGCCGGTGCCGATCTTGCCGACATAGAAGCGGTGGATGCCGGCGACAAGCACCGCTCCCAGCGCGCACAGGATCACGGCTGCCAGCCGGGACTTCGGGGACGCCGGGCGCCCTTGGGAGTCCAGCATGGGCTTGCCGTTGGGGTACGTCGCGACAGCAGCGGCAGCCGCGGCCGCGGGAGCCGGTACCGGCGCAGGCGGCGGCGGGCTGGCTGGAGCAGCGGGCGGCGCAGTCACAGCCTCAGGAGCCGGGGGCGGGGTGGGTGCCTCCGGCGCCTCCGGAGTGGTGGCCTCGGGTGCAGGCGGAGGGGTCGGAGCTGCCGGCGGCGGCACGCTGGTGCTTGCGGGAGGCGGTGGGACGCTGCTGCTCTCGGGGGGCGTCGCGTCGGATTCGGGCTCAGGTGTCTGCGTCATGCGGCAACCCTACTGCGACGGCATCCCGAAGTGCGGGACCGCGAAGATCAATTCGCCGACATCCCCAGTGCGGGGCCACTGTCGGCAGCCATCTCCTCGGCCAGCTTGACGACCGCGGAGGCCGACTTCCTGACCTGCGATCCGAGTCGGTAACTCGGAGCCAGCTCGACGGTGACGAACCAACTGGCCGTGTTGCGCGCGGTCCAGCGGTTCATGGTGCCGGGCAGCCACCGACCGCAATCGCTGGGACGACCGGGCTGGGGCAATCCGATCAATTGCGCGGTGCGACGGACCCAGTAGGCCGACCGCTGGTCACACACACTGAGCACTGTGTCCCACGGCTGGTGGAAACTCAGCACACCAGTGGGCTTGAGTCGCTTGAGGAACCGCATCATGGCGCGGGTCTCCGGCTCGCTGCCCGGCCCACGGCCCGACCGGTACTGACTCGAGGACCAGGTGCCCGGGAAGTTGCGGTTGAGATCGACCCCGCGGGCGTTGTAGCGGTTGCCGCGAGCCGCGCCGTCCGGGTTCATGCTGCGGATGGTCCACAACTGGTAGTCGGCGTCCTCGGGCACCTCCTTCTTGCGCAGACGGTCCGTCACCCGCAACCCCGCCGGTTCGCTGCCATGCATCTGCCCGACACTCAACAACACGTCGACGGCCAGTGGATTGCCCTGACGGATCGCCCAGATCTTGCGACCTCGCACGGAACGACCCACCAGCACCTTGCCCGAGTCGAAGATCGGCTCTGCGAGCAGGGCGCGCAGGCGTACCGGGGCACTCGGAACAGACGGGACGCTGATGATGGTGCCGTCGGTCGCGGTCACGGTGAACGTGTAGGTCGTGCGGACAGGCAGGGCCTCGAAGACACAGGAGGTCGTCGTTGATGTGCAGGTGAGCCCGGTCGGATCCGCGCGCACCTGGTAGGAGGTGGCCCCCACGACCGGGTCCCAGGAGACCGTCAGACTGCTCCCGGACTGCTCGGCGACGACGTTCAGGGGCGCAGCCAGGGGCGCCGGGGAGTCGATGGGGACGACGTCATCGGCGCCGGCGGGGGACGTGGGCAGGATCAACAGCGAGAGGGCACTACCGGCTACAACGAGGGACTTCACCGGGCCAAGCCTACGCCACGGGTCTTGAATCGTACACATGTGCGAACTACCCTGGGCGCATGACCACGTTCGAGGTGCAGCCCTCGCTGTTCGGCGCGGGCCTGAGCGCGGACCCGGCGGCGCTGGGACATGCCGAGCGCACCGACCTGGGCAGCGGCGCCTGGGTCGACCACCTCGAAGGCTGGCTCACCGATGACCTTGAGGTGTTCGACGTGTTGTGCGAGCACGCACCCTGGCGGCAGGGGACGCGGGTGATGTACGACCGCGTAGTCGACGTACCCCGGCTCACCGCGTGGTGTACCGACCCGGCACGTCTCCCACACCCGACCCTGGTGCGGGCCTTCGAAGCCCTCAACATCCACTACGGCCCTGAGCCCTTCACCACCGCCGGGCTGTGCTGGTACCGCGACGGCCACGACAGTGTGGCGTGGCACGGGGACAACATCCGGCATGCCCGGTCGCAGACCATCGTCGCGATCGTGTCGCTGGGGGCCGCCCGACCGTTACAGTTACGACCGCGAGGTGCAGGGCCGAGCCGGACCTTCCGTCTGGGGCATGGCGACCTGTTCGTGATGGGCGGTACGTGTCAGACGACGTGGGAACACGCCGTCCCCAAGGTGCGCGTGGCAGGCCCACGCATCAGCGTGCAGTTCCGGCAGGCAGGCGTGGACTGAGTGCGGTTGCCCGCGGGCACCTACGACCCCTGCTGGGACACGTTGCGCAGCACGCGCAGCGCCACCGACACCGTGGCCAGGCTCGGCGGGCCGGACACGCGGATCTCGTTGAGTGTGGCGCTGGCCCTGGTCAAGCCCTCCGGGTTCGCCTGCTCGAACTCGTCGATGCGCTGCTCAGGGGTCAGCGACGCGTCCGTGCGCCGCAGTACCCGCACCGTCAAACCGGCTTGTGCCGCATAGAGGTCCTGACGCACCGCGGCCCTTGCCAATGCCGACCACCGGTCGGCCCGCTCGAGGTTGGAGATCTGCGTCAGCAGGTCGTCCACGCCGAACCGCTCGGAGATCGCGAAGTAGAGCGCCGCGACGGTCTCCGGGTCCTCCTTCTCGCGTTTGGCGATGTCCGCGATGTCCAGCAGCGAGTACTGGTCCAAGCACCCGGCGGCACGCAATGCCAGCGGCTCCGGGGCGCCGAGGGCCGTGAACTCCGCCGCCCGGTCCTGCAGTCGCTGCTGCTCGGATCCCCGCAACAACTGCGGCACCATCGGTGTGAGGCCGTGCACCACCGGGTGCACATCCTCGATGAGTTTGGAGGCGTCCAGAACCCCGCCGCGAGTGGTGAGCACCCAGCGCACGGACCGATCGAGCAGACGCCGGAACTCCAGGTACAGCGCGTTCTGCGCCGCGGTGGGCGCCACACGGTCCAGGGACTTGATCTCCTCCCACACCCCGTCGAGGTCGAAGATCTGCCGGCAGGCGACGTAGGCCCGGGCGATCTCCTCCACGGAGGCACCGGTCTCCTCGACCACACGGTGCACGAAGGTGATGCCACCGTGGTTCACGATGTCGTTGGCGAGCATCGTCACGATGATCTCTTTGCGCAGCGGGTGTTCGCCGAGGCGGTCGCCGTACCGTGCCTGCAGATCCGGCGGGAAGTACTCGGCGAGGGCGTCGAGCGCCCAGCCGTCGGTGTCCACCGACGTCGCCATCAGGTCATCGGTCAGGGCGATCTTCGACCAGGCCAACAACACCGACAGTTCCGGCGAGCTCAGTCCCCGGCCCTCCAGGATGCGCTCACTGATCTGCTCGTCCGAGGGAAGGAACTCGATCTCGCGATCCAGCAGGCCGCGGTCCTCGAGCACGGTCATCACCCGCTGGTGGACCGGCAACAGACCGCCGCGCTGGGCGCGGCCGTTGGAGAGCAGCATGTTCTGCCAGTAGTTGTTGGCCAGCACCAGGTCCGCGACATCCTCGGTCATGGCCGCCAGCAACTCGTTGCGCTGCTTGACGGTGAGATCCCCGTCCTGCACGATCCGGTCGAGCAGGATCTTGATATTCACCTCATGGTCGCTGGTGTCGACGCCGGCCGAGTTGTCGATGGCGTCGGTGTTGAGCCGAACACCGTTCTCAGCGGCTTCGATGCGGCCGAGCTGGGTGAGGCCGAGATTGCCGCCCTCACCCACGACCTTGCAGCGCAACTGGGCTCCCGTCACGCGGATCGGGTCGTTGGCCTTGTCCCCCACTTCGGCGTCCGTCTCAGAACTGGCTCGCACGTAGGTACCGATCCCGCCGTTCCACAGCAGGTCCACGGGGGCCTGCAGGATCGCGTGCAACAGGTCGTTGGGGGTCATGCTCTTCACGCCGTCCTCGATCCCGAGGACCTTGCGGACCTGCTTGCTGATCGGCACGGACTTCAGCGACCGTGAGAAGACCCCGCCCCCGGCACTGATCAACTCGGCGTTGTAGTCCTGCCAGCTCGAACGCGACAACTCGAAGAGGCGCTTGCGCTCCTGGAAGCCGACCGCCGGATCCGGAGTCGGGTCCAGGAAGATGTCGCGGTGGTCGAAGGCCGCGACCAGGCCGATGTGTTCGGACAGCAGCATGCCGTTGCCGAAGACATCGCCGCTCATGTCGCCGATGCCGACCACTGTGAAGTCCTCGCTCTGCGTGTCGACACCCATCTCGAGGAAGTGACGTTTCACCGACTCCCAGGCACCGCGCGCGGTGATGCCCATGGCCTTGTGGTCGTATCCCACCGAACCACCGGAGGCGAAGGCATCGCCGAGCCAGAATCCGTACTCCTGCGCTTTGGCGTTGGCGATGTCGGAGAACGATGCCGTGCCCTTGTCCGCGGCCACGACCAGGTACGTGTCGTCACCGTCGCGGCGGTGCAGATCAGGCGGGGGCACCACCGCACCCTGCACGAGGTTGTCGGTGAGGTCGAGTAGACCGCTGATGAAGGTCTTGTAGCAGTCGATGCCCTCGGCCATGAACGCCTCACGGTTGGACATCGGGGGCGGGTTCTTCACCACGAAGCCACCCTTGGAGCCCACCGGTACGATCACGGCGTTCTTGACCATCTGCGCCTTGACCAGGCCGAGCACTTCGGTACGGAAGTCCTCCCGGCGGTCACTCCAGCGCAGACCGCCGCGCGCGACCCTGCCGAATCGCAGGTGCACACCCGACATCTGCGGAGAGGTCACGAAGATCTCGAACATCGGGCGGGGTAGCGGCATGCCCGGCACCTCACGCGGATCGATCTTGAACGACAACCACTGCTTGGGCGATCCGTCCACGCGCTGGTAGTAGTTCGTACGCAGGACAGCGAGCACGATGCCCAGGAGTTGCCGGATCACCCGGTCGTCGTCCAGCGAGGCCACCGAGTCGAGAGCCGTGAGGATCTCCTGATGGATGGCTTTGGCCTTGCGCTCGTCGTGCTCGGAAGGGTGGTGCCTGGCCTCGAAGAGCTTCACGAGCAACTGCACGATCTCGGTGTGCGAGACGAGCACCTCGATCATGTACTGCGCGGAGAACGGCGATCCGATCTGGCGCGCGTACTCCACCCAGGCCCGCACCGCGGCGACCTCCCGCCAGTCCAGACCACCTGTGGTCACCAGCGTGTTGAGGCGGTCCGCGTCGGCATACATCGACCAGCAAGCCAGGAAGGCGTCGCTGAAGCGCTTGGTGAACGTGTCCTCGTTCGGCATCTCCTCATCGGGAAGGCGCAGACCGAAGTCGTAGATGTGCCGCTCGACCCCGTCGCTTCCAGAGATACGGTAGGGCCGCTCGTCGAGGACCTCCACGCCGAATCCGTTGAGGATGGGGATCACCGAAGCAAGCGAGACCGCGGGGCCCGCCCGGTAGATGGTGAATCTCCGGTCCCGCAGGGACGCGACGACAGCCGGCTGCGCCAACGCCACCGAGATCCCCGACTCACCCAGTTGTTCGAGGTTCAGGATGTCCGGCACCGCCTCCCGTGCGGTGGCGTCCTCCTTGTAGGCCTCGGGGAACGACCCGTCGAATGTGGCCAGCAGACCGCCGGCGTGTTCTTCGCCGACGCTGGTCATGAGCGCCTGCTCCAACTGGTCGTCCCACGAGCGCACCGCGTCGGCGAGTTCGCGCTCGAGCAGCCCCTCATCGACCTCGGGGATGGGGGTCCTGCGGGGCATGTGCACGACGATGTGCAACCGCGCGAGGACCGATTCGGTCAACAGGGCCGAGTGGTCGACTGAGACGCCGCCATACGCCTTGAGCAACGTGTTCTGAATGCGTTCCCGCACGTGGGTGTTGTACCGGTCGCGCGGCAGGTAGACCAGCGCCGAGACGTAGCGGCCGTACCTGTCGTGGCGTGTGAACAGGCGCGTCTGTCGGCGCTGATGGATCTGCAGGACCGACCTGGCGATCGGGAACAGTTCCTCCGCGTCGGTCTGGAAGAAGTCGTCGCGCGGGTAGGTCTCACAGAACTGCAGCAGGTCCTTGCCGCTGTGGCTGGTGGGCGGGAAGCCCGTGAGCTCGAACAGCTCATCGACCCTGCGCCGCAGCACCGGGATCTGGGTGACGGACTGGTTGTACGTGCTCGAGGTGAACAGGCCGATGAACCTGTGCTCACCGATCACGACTCCCTCGTCGTCGAAGCGCTTCACGCCCACGTAGTCCAAGGGGACGGGCCGGTGCACGGTCGACCGGGAGTTCGCCTTGGTGAGCACGAGCACCCTCGGTTCCGTGGCATGCGCGCGCACGGCGGGCGGCATCTCGGAGAAGGACTGCGACTGCACGCGGTCCGAACGCAGCAGCCCAAGGCCTGTGCCGGGCTGGCTCACCAGGGCCACTGGATCCGGGTCCCGCACAAGGTCGTACGTGCGGTAGCCGAGGAACGTGAAGTTGCCCTCCCCGAGCCATTGCAGGAACTCCGCGGCCTCCTCGCTGTACTTCTCAGGCACGCTCACCGGCGGTGAGACGCGCAACTGCTCGGCGAGTTCGAGGGCCTGCGCAGTCATGCGTTGCCAGTCCTCCACCGCCTCGCGCACGTCACGCAACACCTTCAGCAGGACCTCTTCGAGGGCGGCGTTGGAGGCGGGGTCCGAGTCGAGGTCGATCTCGAGGTGCAGCCACGACTCCCGCGTGGCCGAGTCCGGGGCCTCGTCCGGCGAACCCGGCAGGACCGCACGCAGGGCGCCGGCGACATCACGTTCGACGGCGAAGATCGGGTGCGCGACCAGATGCAACGCCTTGCCCTGCTCGGTGATCGCAGCAACCACGGAGTCGAGCAGGAAGGGCATGTCGTCTGTGATGACCTGGACCACGGTGTGCCCGCACGTCCACTCGTTGGCGGCCACGGTCGGGGTGAACACATCCACGACGGCGGTGCCCTGCGGGCGGTTGGCGCCGAGCCGCAGCATGTGGGTGGCCGGGCCGACCACATCCATGGGGTCCTTGCCGACGAGGTCCTCAGGCGCAACATCCTCGTAGAACCGGGAGAGGAAGTCGCCGAGGTCGACCTCGAACTCCTTCGGCCGGGCGGCCTCCGCGACCTTGCGGGCGGCGCTGAGTAACTCGGTGAGTTCGTCGTTCACAGTCGTCCTACTTCATGTGGGGGTGTGTGTGGTCGGTCGGCGGCACAAGGGTCTCCTTGATCGACCGTGTGCTCGTCCAGCGCATCAGGTTCTGCGCTGCCCCCGCCTTGTCGTTGGTGCCCGAGGCGCGCCCGCCACCGAACGGCTGCTGTCCCACGACCGCCCCGGTGGGCTTGTCGTTGATGTAGAAGTTGCCGGCGGCGAAACGCAGGGTCTCCCGGGCCTCCGCGATCGCGGCGCGGTCCTGGGCGATGATCGATCCGGTCAACGCGTACTTGGCGATGCTCTCCATCTGCTCGACCACGCTGGCATAGCGGCGGTCGTCGTAGACGTACACGCCGAGCAGCGGGCCGAAGTACTCGTCGGTGAAGAACTCGTTGGTCGGATCCTTGCTGACCGCCACCGTGGGGCGGACGAAGTACCCCTCGGAGTCGTCGTAGGTCCCCCCGGCCATCACTGACACGTCCTCGTTCTTGTGCGCCCGGTCGATGGCTCCGGACAACTTCGCGAACGCACGCTGATCAATGACCGCGCTCATGAAGTTGCTGAAGTCGGTCACCGGGCCCATCGACAGCGCCTCGACCTTGCCGAGGAAGTCATCCTTCATCGTCTTCCACACGCTGCGCGGTACGTAGGCGCGCGAGGCGGCTGAGCACTTCTGGCCCTGGAACTCGTAGGCACCGCGGATGAGTGCGGTGGTGAGCACGTCAGGGTCGGCCGAGGGATGCGCCACGACGAAGTCCTTGCCGCCGGTCTCCCCCACCAACCGCGGGTACGTGCGGTACTTGTCGATGTTCTCGCCCACTGTGCGCCACAAGAGCTGGAACACCGGCGTGGACCCGGTGAAGTGGATACCCGCCAGATCCGGGTCGTACAGCGCGACGTCGGACACCGCGATCCCATCGCCGGTCACCATGTTGATGACTCCCGGCGGCAGCCCGGCTTCCTCGAGCAACTTCATCAGGTAGTGGGCTGCGAACTGCTGTGTCGGTGCCGGCTTCCAGACGACCACGTTGCCCATCAGTGCCGGCGCGGTCGGCAGGTTGCCCGCGATCGCCGTGAAGTTGAACGGCGTGATCGCGTAGACGAAACCCTCGAGCGGACGGTGGTCACTCTGGTTCCACACCCCAGGGCTCGACCGGGGCTGCTCACGCAGGATCTCCTCGCCGAACATCACGTTGAAGCGCCAGAAGTCGATGAGTTCGCAGGCCGAGTCGATCTCGGCCTGGAACGCCGTCTTCGACTGCCCGAGCATCGTGGCGGCGTTGAGGGTGTCGCGCCACGGTCCGGCGAGCAGGTCGGCGGCCTTGAGGAAGATCGCGGCACGGTCGTCGTAGGACATCGCGCGCCACGCGGGTGCGGCGCGCTTCGCGGCGGCCACAGCGGCTGCGGCATCCTTGCGGGTCGCGTTCTTCGTGATGCCCAGGGTGCTGGCGTGCGCATGTGGCTGCACGACCTTGATGCGTGATCCACCGCCCATCGACCACTGCCCATCGATGTACATCGGCAGGTCGAGCGTCCCCTGGGTCCCCATCTGCGCCAGGCGGGCCTGCAGTGATACCCGATGTGGCGAACCCGGCTCGTACAGGCGGTTGGGCTCGTTCTCGATCGGCGGGATCTTCGTGACAGCATCCATGACGCCGATCCTTCCATCAGTTGGCCGATCGTGGCGAGTTACTGCAGGTGCGGGATCTCCTCGATCGCGTACCACTCGAGGTCATCCACGAACAACGCCGCCCAGTGGCTCACCGGCACATCCGCAGTGGTGCTCATGGACGTGATCGCCCCGGTCACCGCAGCAGCGGACTCAGCGGGCAAGTCGACGGCCAGGGTCGCACGACGATGACCGGACGTCATTGCAGCCACGGTCGAGATCTCCTCGGCGGCCTTGGTGGCCAGGAACTCCAACTCCTCGTCGTCGGCCTCGGGATGCTGGCTGCGCAACGTCTTCGTGACAGCGTTGATGCGGGTCCCGGCGGGAACGCGACCGGACTCGTACCAGCCGACCACTTCGGGTAGCGTGCTCGGAACGTAGGCGCGGATCAACTGACGTCGGCCAGATGGTCGGGCCCGACCCGGTCGGGATCACGCAACGCCTCCACGGAGGTCCGCAGCGACGTCTCGAGAACACTGAGGCGTCGGCTGTTGTCCATGACGTTTGCACCCATGGCCTCGAGGTCCTCCGGTCCGGGACCGAGGATCGTGACGTCGGCACCGCCGGCGCGCAACTTGCCCACCTCGGTCACGCAGCGCTTTGTCACTTGGGCGCGCCAACGGCGCTCGACCCGACCGAGGACGGTGTCGGGCTGATCCATCGCGAAAGAGAGCATGGGGGCCAGAACGTAGACCTCGTCGAGATCGAGTCCGGCCAGCAGGTCCGCCGACGTCGCCGACCACGCACCCCCGTCGATGTACGTCCGATCCTCGATCGTGACCGGGCGGAACCACCCCGGGATCGCACAACTGGCCATCACCGCGTCGGACAACGGAACCTTGGGAGCGTTCTCATGGCCGAAGGCCACCCGGCGACCACTCTCATAGTCCAGTGCGACGATCCAGACGTTGTCGTGCGGGGACCATTCGCCGTACGGGGTGAAGGCCTCGACCAGATGTCCGACCCGTTCCAGCGATCCCTTGCCCGCCGGCATGAAGGCGGCCAGCACCGCGGTGGGCGGCATCTTTCTGGCTCTTCCGGCCAGCGACCGGCGGATCAACTTGCCACTACCGGGACCCAGCAGGCGCGGGATGGACGGACGATGCCCACCGGTGGCCTTCTCGTAGTCCCACGAGTAGCCGGCGAGTGGACCGTCGACGATGGCATTGCCGCGCTGGTGATCAATGAGCTGTTCGACACTGACGCCAGCACCTAGCAGGGACGAGAGGACGGACCCGGCAGAGGTGCCCACGATGTAGTCGGCGGTACGGGGATCGAAGCCGTGGATCTCCTCGACGGCCTTGAGCGCGCCGACCATCCAGGCCGCCCCGAGGATTCCACCACCCCCGAGAACCAGGCCCCGGCGGGGGGCCACGGACTCAGCGCTCATGATCGCTTCTGCCCTCCTGTTCGGTCTTCACACTGCAGCGTCCGGTCACGAAGCAGTGCCCGGGCTGACGCTAACCCCTTCTCACCCTTTTTGCGCGGTTACGCGTCCGTCGTGTCGTATCCAGCAGCTCGTCCATCGCCTCGGACAGGCACGCCGTGAGCACATCGACGTCGTCCATGGCATCGCGGTCTGCGTTGAGCCCGAAGAACACCCCACCGTTGTACGACGTCAACCCGATGGTCAGCGCCATCCCCTTCACCAGCGGGAGTACGGGATAGGCGCCCAGCAGTTCCGCACCGGCGACGTACAGCGGCGTCTGCGGCCCGGGGACATTCGTGATCACGACGTTGGACACACGCCGGGACAGGTCGCCTGCCACCCGCGCACCCATGGCATGCAGGGTCGGCGGCGCGAAGCCGGTGAGTGCCACCAGCGTCTGCGCGCCCACCATGTGCCCGCTGGCGGAGTACTGGGCCATCTCGAAGCTGATGCGGTTGAGCCGCACGACGGGATCCGGCTCACCCGTGGGCAGGTCCACCACGAATGCCTCGACCTCATTGCCGGGCCGGCGGGCACCGATGTCCTGCACGCTGACCGGCACCATGGCGCGGATGGTGTGGCGGGTCCCGACGGTCTCCTGACGGGTCATCAGCCAGGCGCGCAGAGCGCCAGCCACCACCGCCAGCACGACGTCATTGACGGTGCCTCCGTGATAGCGACGGACGGTCTTGAAGTCCTCGAGGTCCAGCGTTGCGGTCCCGAAGCGGCGCTGGGCGCCGATCGGGACGTTGAGCGGGCTCTCGGCCGGGGGCCGGGCCGCACTCCACAGCGCAGTGACCAGACCACCCGCCTGTCGCACGGCGTTGGCGGCGGCCTCACTGACGTCCGTCAGGCTCTTACGGGCATGGTCCACGATCGCGGCCGGACGCCGGATCGTGTCCACCACCGCACCGGCGACGAGTTCGGCGCCACTGGGTTCCTGTGAAGGGTTCCAGTGCAGGTCGGGAGCGGGCTTCGGGTCCGGTGTCGGATCCAGAATCACCTGGCCGATGTCCACAGCCGCCGTGCCGTCGATCATCGCGTGGTGGGTCTTGGTGAGGATGGCGAACCGGCCGCCCTCGAGTCCCTCCACGAGGTAGACCTCCCACAGCGGCCGGGTGCGATCCAGCGGCCGGCTCATGATCCGGGCGGCAAGTTCGCGCAACTGTCCTTCGGTGCCCGGGGACGGCAGCGCCGAGCGCCGGACGTGGAACGCCACGTCGAAGTCCTGGTCGTCCACCCACACCGGGTTGGCAAGACGCCCCGGCACCCAGCGCACCCGCTGGCGGTATCGCGGCACGAAGGCGATCCGCCGGCGGATCAGGGTGACGAGCCGGTCGTAGTCGAATCCGCTGTCCGGGGCCTGGAAAATCAGCATTTCGCCCACATGCATGGGCGTGGTCTCCTCCTCCAGATAGAAGAACGAGACATCCAACGCGCTGAGGCGATCGGGCACGGGGTTCCTGCCTTTCCCAAGTGCCCCCATTGTCCCATGCGGACAGCGGTTGACACGCCGCGTGGCACCTGCACCCGCGGGCGACCTCGCCCGTGACGCTCAGCGACTCAGAGTCATGCCGAACAACGCGTCGATCTCGCTGGCCGTCGTCGGGTAGTCGGTGTGGTGGATCGCGACGAACCCGAGGTCACGTGCCGCGTGCACGTTGGGAAGCAGATCGTCGACGAAGACACACTCCGGCGCCGTGAGACTGAGTTCCTCGAGCGTGTGGTGGAAGATGTCCGCGTCCGGCTTGCGCATCCCGACCCGACCGGAGATGACGACCACGTCGAACATCCCGTCGAACAGATCGTCGGGGTAGTTGTCCCCCCAGGAGTTGCTGAGCAGGGCCGTGCGGATCCCCCGTTCTTTGGCCCGGCGCACCAGCGCGATCATGTCCGGGCTGTTCCGGAAGAAGCGGAACATCCGCCGCAGCAGTCCGTCTCCGTCGATCTGCTGGCCGGTGCGCGCGGTCAGTGCCTGCGCGAGGTGCGCCTCGAACTCGGGTACCTCGAGCTCGCCCTTCTCGATGGCGTGGATGGGGTTGTAGGCGGCCTCCATGCCGTACTCCGGGCCGAGCCACTCGCGCATCACACTGATGTAGGCGTCCACGTCGATGGCCTCGTCCTGCACCCAGGCGCCCATCGCTTCCCGCATTCCGATGGTGAGCACGCCACCCCAGTCGACGACGAGTCCGGACAGCGGCATGACTTCAGGCTATCGGGTGACCCGGCGCTGCTCGTCGGCCAGTTCCGCCACGATCGGCGCCAACGCCTGCTCGGACACGGGCTCACCGAGCCAGCCCACGGCCGCCTCGGGCAGGTAGTCGCCGAGACGTTGTGCGATCGCCGCCGTCGACGTGTGGGGCTCGCGACAGCGGTTGACGACGACGGTGGTGCGCCCCCGCACGAGGTCGGCCACAGCGGGCAGTGCCCGCCACAACCTGCGTGCAGACAGGTCCGACTCCCCCACCACCACGACGACATCATCAGCGGCCTGCAGACAGACCGCAGTGGCCGTGGTCCAATCCGGCACCAATCCGATCTCCCCGGCCACATCGACGGCACTGTCCACATCGACCACGACGTGCCGGTAGCGCGAGCGGGCCAGATCCAGGACGTGGTGCAGCGCACCAGGGTGCGCGGCGGGGTAGAGGGAGGGGTCCAGCCCGGTGAGCACCTCGAGGCCGTTGTGCTGGACCACGGGCAGATCCGGTGTCCCACGATCGGCGGACAGGCACGCCTCGAGCAGCCCTCCGAGTGGCAGGTCGAGCAGGTCGGCGAGGGCCGGCGCATGCACGTTGGCATCCACGAGGACCGTCGTCTGCGTCCGCGAGAGACGCTCGGCGATCGCTGTGGCCACGGTTGTGGCCCCCCAGGAGCCGGGTGGGCACCACACCGCCACCACCCGCCCGCCGTCGGCAGTGGCGAGATCCAGTGCGGCACGCAGACCCGCCAGCGTGGCGCCTTCCGGCGGGCAGTCTGCCAGCGGGCCATGACCCACAACGACGACCGGGCTCAAACCCCGAAGCCGGGCCAGCGCCTCGGCCAGGCGCGGGAAGTCCTCGGACATGACGACAAAATCGGGAACCTCGACCTCTGCGGTCACGAGCAACTCGACAACCGTCCGGCATTGGGCCGCAGTCGCCGAGGCCGCATCCACCTCGGCCAGCAGGGATTCCTCCCACAACTGCCCGGTGCGCCCGAGCACCAACTCCAGCGCCACGGATCATCCCCAGGTTGTGTGCATGCCCTTGTGATCATAATGCGGTGTGGGAGGATCGCTGACGTGCGCTTCATGACGCTGGCAGACGTCGCCGAGACGTTGAACATCTCGTCGGCGCAGGCGTACGCCCTCGTGCGCAGCGGCGAACTGCGTGCGATCAAAGTGGGTGGTCGGGGCCAGTGGCGGGTCGAGACGACCGAACTCGAGGCCTACATCCAGCGGGCATACCAGCAGACCGCCGAACTGCTAGACAGCCCCGAGCACAGCAGCGACCTGGGTTAACGGCACCAGCGTCGGACGGCCTGCCACGCGGGCGTGGATGAAGTCGGCGGCCACCCAGTCCAGACCGACGACGAGCGATTCACCGGATTCCAGTACGATCTCGCGCGGCACCCGACCGGCGTACTGCCGCAGGCACTGCCGGAAGGTCATCGGCGAACGCTGAAGATCCTTCCCCCGCCCGAGCGGACGCAGTTGCTCGCAGGAGGCGATACGCACGATCCCTGTGGACAGCTGCGCCCAGTCCTCCCCGACCGCGACCAGATCCCCCTTGACCGTGCGGCCGCCCACGACCACCTGCAGCACACCGCACCGGCACAGATGCTCGGCCAGGTGCCACTTCCCGCGCTCGACGGCCAACGCATCCTGCTGTTCGTAGTGCAGTTCGAGTCGATCCATGGCGGTGGCCCGGACCTCCTCAGCCGTCAGATCCGGCCATTCCTGCTGCATATCCACAGAGCGTACCCGTGCCCGAGCCAGTGATCGTATAGTCGATCAAACAACATCAAACATCATCAAACGACAGCAAAGAGCCACGACGATGAACAACGCGACCGCCCGTATCGAGGCATGGACTCCCCCTGCCCACCAGCCGCGCCCACGGCACCTGCACCTGGTCCCGGATCTTCCCGTCGACACCCCGGATGCCGAATGGGTCCGTCACCTGACGCAATCGGTCGTGGAGGTGCTGGGCGGCCAGCGCGCCGCGAGCACGTTGGTGTCCCACGTGAGCCCGGTGGTCTTCCAGGCGTTGCGCAGCCCCGCCGCTCAACTGCGGCTGCGAGGAGCACGGGTACTGTCGGTGCGCACGCAGCCGTTGGGAACCGACAGCGTCGAGGTCGCGGCCGTCGTCGGGTGCCCGGAACGCACACGTGCGTTGGCACTACGTCTGCACCGCCGTCACCAGCGGTGGCGGTGCGTCTGTGTCGTCGTCCTGTGAATCAGGCGGCGTTGCGGGGGTCGCCGTGGCAGCGCTTGAACTTCTTGCCCGAGCCGCACGGGCAGAGGGCGTTGCGTGACACGTTCTGGAAGCGCGGATCGGTGTCGCGGGCGCTGCCACCGCCGAGGGTGCCGCGCTCCACGTGGGCCGGTACATCCTCGTCGAGGGTCGGCGAGGAGTACTGCACCTGTCGGGGTCGCTCCTGCTCGAGGCCGGGGGCGACGATGTGCGCCGGGGCCTCTGCGGCCTCCGCCGTCGGCTCCGACTCCTCGGACTCCTCCTCGTCGCCCTCGACAGTGGGCTGGACATGGAACATGTAGCCGACGGTCTCCTCCTTGATGCCGCTCATCATGGCGACGAAGAGGTCGTAACCCTCCTTCTGGTACTCGACCAGAGGATCGCGCTGGGCCATCGCCCGCAGGCCGATGCCCTCCTGCAGGTAGTCCATCTCGTACAGGTGCTCGCGCCATTTGCGGTCCAGGACATTGAGGATGACCTGCCGCTCGAGTTCGCGCGCGACCGGCTCCGTGAGTTCCTCGCAGCGCTTGTCGTAGGCCGCCTGGGCATCGTCCTGCAGAGCACGAGTGAGGAAGTCGGCGCTCAGCCCGGAGCGGTCGCCCCCGGCCTCGGCCTCGAGTGCCGGGATGCTCACACCCACCGGGTACAGGGTCTCGAGCTGGGTCCACAACTGCTCGAGCTCCCACTCCTCCGGATATCCCTCAGCGGTGTAGTTGGCCACTGCACCCGCGATGGTCTCGTCGAGGAAGGTGCGCACCTCGTCCTCGAGGTTCTCACCGTGCAGCACCCGCTGGCGCTCGCCGTAGATCACCTGGCGCTGGCGGTTGAGGACCTCGTCGTACTTCAGGACGTTCTTGCGGATCTCGAAGTTCTGCGCCTCGACCTGTCCCTGCGCGCTCGCGATGGCCCGGGAAACCATCTTCGCCTCGATCGGGACGTCGTCGGGCACGTTGAACCGGGTGAGGAAGGCGTCGACCATCGTCGCGTTGAAGCGCTTCATGAGGTCGTCCTCGAGTGAGAGGTAGAACCGGGTGGTGCCGGGGTCACCCTGCCGCGCGGCACGACCACGCAACTGGTTGTCGATTCGTCGGGACTCGTGGCGTTCGGTGGCCAGCACGTACAGGCCCCCGAGTTCGGTGACCTCCTCGTGTTCGGCCTTCACGGACTCCTCCGCCTTGGTCAGGGCGTCGGGCCACGCGGCCTCGTAGTCCTCCGGGGTCTCCACCGGGTCCAGGCCGCGCGCCTCGAGCTCGGCGTTGGCACGCATCTCGGGGTTGCCGCCGAGCATGATGTCGGTACCGCGACCGGCCATGTTGGTGGCGACCGTGACGGCGCCCTTGCGGCCCGCCTCCGCCACGATCGAGGCCTCCCGCTCGTGGTACTTCGCGTTCAGCACCTCGTGGCGTACGCCGGCCTTCTTCAGCAGCGAGGACAGCAGTTCGCTCTTCTCGACGCTTGCGGTGCCGACCAACACCGGCTGGCCCTTCTCCTGGCACTCCTGGATGTCCTCCACGACGGCAGCGAACTTGGCGGACTCGGTGCGGTAGATGACGTCGGACAGGTCGACCCGGACGTTCGGGCGATTGGTGGGGATCGGGACCACGCCGAGCTTGTAGATCTGGTTGAACTCCGCCGCCTCGG
>ERZ724513.731-NODE-731-length-16367-cov-4.471371_pt1 | contig 16367 bp, 17 predicted proteins | sample MGYA00376046_ERZ724513 | MGnify/ENA primary metagenome ERZ724513 (study PRJEB28724, sample SAMN07190883) | activated sludge metagenome | isolation source: activated sludge of sewage treatment plant in Hong Hong | place: Hong Kong | collected 2016-03-17 ...
AGGACTTCTCGCTGCGCTACATGCTGGTCGACGGCCAGGGCAACTTCGGCTCGGTGGACGGCGATCCGCCGGCGGCGATGCGCTACACCGAATGCCGCCTCGCGCGGCCGGCGATGTCGCTGCTCGACGACATCGACAAGGACACGGTTGCCTTCCAGCCGAACTACGACGGCAACGAGCGCGAGCCGGTGGTGCTGCCGGCGCGCTTTCCCAACCTGCTGGTCAATGGCGCCGGCGGCATCGCCGTCGGCATGGCGACCAACATTCCGCCGCACAACCTCGGCGAGGTCATCGACGCGGCGGTGGCGCTGATCGACGACCCCGCGCTGGGCATCGACGACCTCATCCAGATCGTTCCGGGACCGGATTTTCCCACCGGCGGTGTGATCCTCGGCCGGCAGGGCATCCGCTCCGCCTATCACCTCGGCCGCGGTTCGATCGTCATGCGCGGCAAGGTCGAGTTCGAGACGCTGCGCAAGGAGCGCGAGGCGATCGTCGTCACCGAAATCCCCTACCAGGTGAACAAGGCGACGATGGTGGAGAAGATCGCCGAACTGGTGCGCGAGAAAAAGATCGAAGGCATCGCCGACCTGCGCGATGAATCCGACCGCGACGGCTATCGCGTCGTGATCGAGCTGAAGCGCGACGCCATGCCCGACGTCGTGCTCAACCAGCTCTACCGCTTCACCCCGCTGCAATCGACCTTCGGCGCCAACATGGTCGCGCTCGACGTCGGCCGCCCGCAGGTGATGACGCTGAAGGACCTGCTCGCGGCCTTCCTCGCGTTTCGCGAAGAGGTGGTGTCGCGGCGCACCAAGTTCCTGCTCAACAAGGCGCGCGAGCGCGCTCACGTGCTGGTCGGGCTTGCCATCGCCGTCGCCAATATCGACGAGGTGATCCGCCTGATCCGCGCCTCGCGCGACGCCAACGAGGCGCGCGAAGCCTTGATGGCGCGCGACTGGCCGGCGCGCGACGTGCAGGCGCTGATCGAACTGATCGACGATCCGCGCCACAAGGTCGCCGCCGACGGCACCTATCGGCTCTCCGCCGAGCAGGCGCGCGCGATTCTCGACCTGCGCCTGCAGCGGCTCACCGCGCTCGGCCGCGACGAGATCAAGGACGAACTCGACAAGCTCGCCGCCGAAATTTCCGATTATCTCGACATTCTGCGTTCGCGCGCCCGCGTCCAGGCGATCGTCAAGGCCGAGATGCTGGAGGTGCGGGAGAAATTCGCGACGCCGCGCCGCACCGTCATCGTCGACCAGGAAGGGGAGATGGAGGACGAGGACCTGATCCAGCGCGAGGACATGGTCGTCACCGTCTCCCATTTCGGCTACGTCAAGCGGGTGCCGCTCTCGACCTACCGGTCGCAGCGGCGCGGCGGCAAGGGCCGCTCCGGCATGCAGACGCGGGAAGAGGATTTCGTCACGCGCCTGTTCGTCGCTTCGACCCACACGCCGGTGCTGTTCTTCTCGTCGCGCGGCCAAGTCTACAAGGAAAAGGTCTGGCGGCTGCCGGCGGCGGCGCCGCAGGCGCGCGGCAAGGCGCTGATCAACCTGCTGCCGCTCGCCCAGGACGAGCGCATCAACACCGTCATGCCGCTGCCCGAGGACGAGAGCACCTGGGCCGAACTCGACGTGATGTTCGCCACCACCAGCGGCAGCGTCAGGCGCAACAAGCTGTCGGATTTTTCCGACGTACGCCGCTCCGGCATCATCGCGATGAAGCTCGACGAGGGCGAGACGATCGTCGACGTGCAGATCTGCACCGAGAGAGACGACGTGCTGCTCACCAGCGCGCACGGCCAGTGCATCCGCTTCCCGGTCACCGATGTGCGCGTGTTCTCCGGCCGCACGTCGATGGGCGTGCGCGGAATCGCGCTGGAAGAAAACGACACGGTGATCTCGCTGTCGATCCTGCGCCATGTCGAGGTGACGGGGGAAGAGCGCGAAGCCTATCTCAAGCGTGCAATCGCGGTGCGGCGCGGTGTCGAGGGCGATGCCGCGGAAGCCGGCGAAGAGGCCGAGGGCGAGGAGGCGGAGGCCGGCGCCGCGATCGAACTCGGCGAGCAGCGCTATGTCGAATTGTCGGCCGCCGAGCAGTTCGTGCTCACGGTGTCGGAGCGCGGCTATGGCAAGCGCACCTCCTCGTACGAATACCGCACCACCGGTCGCGGCGGCAAAGGCATCGTCGCCATGGACAACCGCACGCGCGCGGGCATTCGGCCCAAGATCGGCAAGCTCGTCGCGTCCTTCCCGGTCGAAGAGAGCGACCAGATCATGCTGGTTACCGACGGCGGCCAGCTCATTCGCTGCGGCGTCGCCGAAGTCTCCATCAAGGGCCGCAATACCCAGGGCGTGATCGTGTTCTCGACCGCCGAGGACGAGCACGTGGTCGCCGTCGAACGCCTCTCGGAGGAGGGCGGCGAAGGCGAGAACGGCAACGGGAACGGCGATGGCGAGAACGGCGAGGGGAACGGGAACGGCGATGGCGAGAACGGCGAGGGGAACGGGAACGGGAACGGCGCGTAGCCGCGCCCGCCTTATTCGGCCCGTTGGTCGATCGCTGACGGCCGATCAGTCGGAGCAACAGCCGCAGCGTTGTGCTTCCGCGCCGCCCGGCTTCGTCGCGCGGATGAATGCGCTCAGAAATCGCCCGTCGACCTGCGCCGCGACGGCATCCACGTCGATGCCCTTGCCGGCGAGGAATTCGCGGGCGTCCTCGATCCGGTAAATGCGCGTCGGTTCGATCGAGATCGTTGCGAAACCGGCGGTGGCGAGCTTTGCCATATAGTCGGCTTCGTCCAAAGCGCCGGCGAGACAGCCCACCCACAGCTCCAGGTTCTCGCGAAGGATACCCGGGATGTCGCCGCGCGTGACCACATCGGACACCGCGAGGCGACCGCCCGGCTTGAGCACCCGGAACGCTTCGTGCAGCACGCGGTCCTTTTCGCTCGAGAGATTGATGACGCAGTTCGAGATGACCACGTCGACGCTGTTGTCGGGCAGGGGAATGTTTTCGATCTCGCCTTTCAGGAACTCGACATTGTTGACGCCCGCCCTGCGCTGGTTTTCGCGCGCGAGGACGAGCATCTCGTCGGTCATGTCGAGGCCGTACGCCTTGCCGGTCGGTCCGACCCGGCGCGCCGACAACAGCACGTCGATCCCGCCGCCCGAGCCGAGGTCGAGCACGGTCTCGCCCGGCGTGAGTTGCGCGAGCGCGGTCGGGTTTCCGCATCCGAGCGAAGCCTGCAGCGCTTCTTTGGGCAGACTGTCGGCCTGCGAGCTATCGTACAGGTTGGAGGTGATCGGATCACAGCCGTCGAGGGTGGACGAGGCCCCACAGCATCCGGCCTTGCCGACCTGCGATGCCGCCTGCCCGTATCGCTCGCGCACGACAGCCTTTACATCTGCTCCCGCCACCGCTGTGCTCCTCTCGTCCACCGATTTCGTCCACCGATGATTTTAAGGCATCGGTTCGTGCAGCTCCGGCGCAGTCATCATCCAGCCGATCGTGCCGGTCAATTCATTATTATGCCTCTTGAACCACGACGGCGATGCGTCATTGCCGATTGACAGCCGGCACCATTCCATACAGGCAATTCGCCTGCCCTCGCGGCAATTCCGAGAGACGATCGGCCAGCCGCCTCAGGCGACAGCGTTTGTTCGCTCGGGTGATCTAATCGCGTCGCAGCGTTGCGATGTAGGCGCGCCAATCACCGAATTCGGAAATGTCTTTGTAGCGGCCTTCGGCGATAGCGCGCGGAAACAGGATGCCGTCGACGGTGCGGCCGTCCGCAAGTTTCACAGGACCGCGGTAGAGGTGAGGCGGCTCGCCGGCTTCGACACGTGCGCACAGCTCATCGCTCATGCGATAGATCTCTCCTGCGACCGCGACTCCGCCGGTCTCGACCTCGAACATGCCAGGATGGTTATCGTCGATCGAGTAGAGCCGATAGACCGGCGCGGTGCGAACGGCGCCGACGAACTCGGCGCCGTCCAAGTTATGATGCAATGCAAGTCCACGCATCAGCGTGCCGTTTACGAACAGATCCATGGTCCTAATATTCACCCTGTGTTGTTAGAGCCATGCCGTGGCCTCGCACCGCGTGGTGATGTTTGTGCGCCCGGCAGCGCGGGCGCGAGGACGCTGCTAGAGTTTCTCCAGCAACGCCTTGGAGTTGGCGACGGCGCCAAAGACACCGCCTTGCATCTTGACCATCTTGAGCGCTGCGAGATGGTTGCCATGATCTGTGGCAGCGCAGCAGTCCTCGAGCAAAAGGCACTCGAAGCCGCGGTCGTTGCCTTCGCGCATCGTGGTATGCACGCACACGTCGGTGGTGACACCGGAGAGAATGATATTGGCGATGCCGCGTTGGCGTAGCATCAGCTCGAAGTCAGTTGCACAGAAGGTTCCCTTGCCAGGCTTGTCGATGATCGACTCGCCATCCCTCGGGGCAAGCTCGGGGATGATGTTCCAGCCAGGCTCGCCGCGCACCAGAATACGGCCCATGGGCCCCTTGTCGCCGATGCCGGCACCTATGCGTTCGGAGCGCCATTTCTTGTTGGCGGGAAGATCGTTGAGATCGGGCCTGTGCCCCTCGCGGGTGTGAAAGACATGATAGCCCTTGCCCCGCATCGCGGCGAGGACGCGTTGAATGGGTTCGATTGGTGCGCGCGTGGCCTCCAGATCGTAACCCATGCTGTCGACGTAGCCGCCCTTAGTGCAGAAATCCATCTGCATGTCGATAATAACGAACGCGGTATTCTGCGGACGCAAGTCGCCATTGTAGGGCCACGGATATGGTTCCGATACGATTGTCGTCATGGCAGCTTCCTCTGTGTATATCTTCAATCGATATTCAGCGGGAGCGTCCCGTTAAGACTCCACCAATCTGACGGGCTCATCGTAGATCAGAAGGGCTACGCAGTGCTCTTGGAGCGCTTCTGACAGTCGCGGCATGCCGCTCGCTAAATGGACCCTGTATCTCAGGCCCAGTCAAATAGAGATTGGGATGGACTTCAGTTGCAGATTCAAACAGGCCGCCCAGTGGAACCCCAGGTCTGATCTGGAATTTCTGACTTTCCACCGAAGCCATTGAATGATTGATCGGAGCGGGGAGGTTTGAATGCCCGATCCAGTCCACCCAGTTGTACCACAGCGTCGCTTGCGCCTTTTTTCGCTCAGTCTTATCGCTGGCCCAGCTCTCGCGCCAAGACGAGCATCTCGTCGGTCATTGCCGATTGACAGCGTGCGCCATTCGATACTTGCAATTCGCCTGCCCTCGCGGCAATTCCGAGAGACGATGGGTTTGCTTTTCTAAACGCAGGCGGACTGTGCCCATGAATCCTGAATTGTTCATAGCCTTCCTGTCGATCACCGTTGTGCTGATCCTGACGCCGGGACCGGTGGTGACGCTCGTCATCGCGACCGGCGCGACCGACGGGGTGCGGGCCGCGCTGATGACCGTGCTCGGCACGACCGTCGGCAATGCGCTGCTGATCGGGGCAGTGGCCTTCGGGCTTTCCTTCGTGCTTGCGAGTTCGGCGCTGTTGTTCGACGTGATCCGCTATGCGGGGGCGGCCTATCTCGTCTGGCTGGGTATCCAGCTCTGGCGCAAGGCCGGATACGGCGCTGCGCTCGCGCCGGCGCGCGGGCACGTGCATGCCGCGCGCGGTTTCGTCGTCGCATTGTCGAACCCGAAGACGGCGGCCTTCTTCACCGCCTTTCTGCCGCAGTTCGTCGATCCGGCGCTGCCGGCCCAGTTCCAGCTTGCCGTGATGTGCGCTGCTTCCGTGCTGATCGCCGCCGTCCTCGATTCCGGATGGGGGATCGCGGCGGGCCTCGGCCGCGCCTGGTTCGTGCGTCCGTCGCGCGCGAAGCTGCTCGGCCGTTTCTCCGGCGCTGTGCTGGTGGGTGGCGGCATTTGGCTCTCGCTCGCGCGCCGGCCGGCGTAACGCGTTTCGCGCGGACCGCACGGCGACAGCAATGCCGTGGGTTGCGATCGTCATTCTTCCGGGATAAGACCCGCGCCTATGCCAAGAATCGCATTTTATGCCGGCTCGTTCGATCCGGTGACCAACGGCCATATCGACGTCGTGCGCCACGCCGCGCGGCTGGTCGATCGTCTCATTCTGGCGATCGGGGTTCACCCGGGCAAGGCGCCGCTGTTCACGCCCGAGGAACGGCTCAGCATGCTCACCGAGACCTGCGGGCCGGTCGCCGCCGCCGAGGGCTGCGAGATCGCCAGCCTGACCTTCAGCGGGCTCGTCGTCGAGGCGGCGCGGCACGAAGGCGCGACGCTGCTCATCCGCGGCTTGCGCGACGGCACCGACCTCGACTACGAAATGCAGATGGCCGGCATGAACGAAGCCATGGCGCCGGATATCGCCACGGTATTTCTGCCCGCCTCGCCCCGGGTGCGCCCGATCACCGCCACACTGGTTCGCCAGATTGCCGGCATGGGCGGCGACGTATCCGCCTTCGTGCCGCCGATCGTGGTGGCGCGTCTGAAGGCCAAATTCGCCGCCAAAGCGGCGCGCTGACGTTCCGCCGGTTCGATCTCCACAAGGAAACGCCCATGATCCGCATGCTCGCCGCGCTCGCCCTGCTGGGTCTTTCGATCGCCGTTGCGCAAGCGCAGCCGGCCGCGAAGACCGATCCGCAGAACACGATCTATCTCGACACCAAGGATGGCCGCATCGTCATCAGGCTGCGGGCCGATCTCGCGCCCAAGCACGCCGAGCGGATCAAGACGCTGGCGCGCGAGAAGTACTACGACAATGTGCCGTTCCATCGCGTCATCGAGGGCTTCATGGCGCAAACCGGCGACGGCCAGTTCGGTAATGGCACCGGCGGCTCGAAATATCCCAACCTGCCGGCGGAATTCTCCAATGTGCCGTTCAAGCGCGGCATCGTCGGCATGGCGCGCAAGGGCGGCGACAACGATTCCGCCAACAGCCAGTTCTTCATCATGTTCGCGGAGGCGCCGAGCCTCAACGGCCAGTACACGGTGATCGGCGATGTCGTCTCCGGCATGGATGTGGTCGACAAGATCAAGAAGGGCTCGCAGGCGCAGAACGGCGCCGTCAGCAACCCCGACAAGATCGTGCGCATGCAGGTCGCGGCCGACGCGCGCAAGCAGTAATAACCAAGCCAATTCCACGGAGGACGCTCATGACGGGCAATGTCGAAGACACGATGATTCTGGAGACGACCAAAGGACCGGTCACGATCGTGATGCGGCCCGATCTTGCGCCCAAGCACGTCGCGAGGATCAAGGAACTGGTGCGGCAGGGGTTCTACAACGGCGTCGCCTTCCACCGCGTCATCGACGGATTCATGGCGCAGACCGGTTGCCCGCACGGGACCGGCACGGGCGGCTCCGGGCAGAAGCTCAAGGCCGAGTTCTCGCCGGAAAAGCATGTGCGCGGCACGGTTTCGATGGCGCGCGCGCAGGATCCCAATTCCGGCGACAGTCAGTTCTTCATCTGCTTTGCCGATTCACCGTGGCTCAATGGGCAATACACGGTGTGGGGCAAGGTGACGGCGGGAATGGAGAACGTGGACAAGATCAAGCGCGGCGAGCCGGTCGCCAGCCCCGATCGCATCGTCAGCGCGCGCATGGCCGCAGATGCGGCCTGACGCCGCAACCTGCGCTGTGAGGCCAAATACCGTTTTACTGGCGCAGCCGGCGGGCGCGTTTCGCTTGCTCAAGTAAAAGTTCTGCCGCAACGCGGCCGACTTCCTGTCGAGCAAAGTCTTGCGTCGAGCTGGGCTTGTCTTCGCACCGCCCCCACTGGGCGGTAACACTACGCAGCATGTCGTCAGGATTGCTGTAGGGGTAGGTCGAAAAAATTGCGCCGGTCGGTATATGGACGATTTCTACTTCACTTCTTATTCTGAATTGCTCACGCGTTACCGTGGTCATCGCCGCCTCCGCGTTTTCCACAGCGTGGTTATATCGACTAAAGTCGAAAGCGGAAGGCTGATTCGTTCCGGCGCACGGAAAAATGATTAAGAACCGTTCATGCGCACCTCTGCGTTCGATTTCGCGTTGCCGGCGGACCGCATCGCGCTGCGACCGGCTAGCCCGCGCGACGCGGCGCGTCTCCTCGCGGTGCGCCCGGGCGGCGCGCCCGAATTCGAGGATCGCGCAGTCCGCGACCTGCCCGAGCTGTTGCAGCCGGGAGATCAGCTGGTCGTCAACGACACCAAGGTCATCGCGGCGAGCCTGAGAGGCCGCCGCGTCGGCCGGGGCGCCGAGCCGAAAATCGAAGCGACGCTGATCGAGCGGCTCGACGGGTCGCGCTGGCGCGCGCTGGTCAAGGGGGCGAAAAAGCTGGCCGCGGGCGATCTCGTGCGCTTCGGCGACGAAGGAAAAGTGTGCTTTCTCGGGCAGTTGGACGCGACCGTGGAAGGCAAGGGCGAAGCCGGGGAGGTGACGCTTGCCTTCGCATTCCACGGGCCCGTGCTCGATCAGGCGATCGCCGACCGGGGAGACATGCCGCTGCCGCCCTACATCGCGTCCCGCCGCCGCCCCGACCAGCAGGACTGCAGCGACTACCAGACCATGTTCGCGCGGGCCGAAGGCGCGGTCGCAGCCCCGACGGCGGGCCTGCATTTCACCGACGGCCTGATCGCGCGCCTGCGCGCGCGCGGCGTCGGCCTGCACGCCGTGACGCTCCATGTCGGGCCGGGGACCTTTCTGCCGGTGAAGGCGGAGGACACGGACGCGCACCGCATGCACGCCGAGCGGGGCGAGGTGAGCGCGGCGACGGCGGCGGCGCTGAACGCGGCGCGCAGGGCAGGGGGCCGGATCGTGGCGGTCGGCTCGACCGCACTGCGTCTCCTGGAAACCGCCGCCGACGGGGAAGGCGTGATTGCGCCTTTCGCGGGCGAGACGGCCATTTTCATCACCCCCGGCCATCGCTTCCGCGCAGTCGACCTGCTGATGACCAATTTTCACCTGCCGCGCTCGACCCTGTTCATGCTGGTTGCGGCGTTCAGCGGGCTCGAGGTCATGCAGCGCGCCTATGCGCACGCCATCGCTGCCGGCTATCGCTTCTATTCCTACGGCGACGCCTGCCTGCTGTTTCCCCGCCCGCCACACGATTGAACCCATGCCCGACCGCTTCGCCTTCCGCCTGCATGCGACCGACGGGGCGGCGCGCCTCGGCGAGATCACGACGCCGCACGGCGTCATCCGCACGCCCGCCTTCATGCCGGTCGGCACGCAGGGGGCGATGAAGGGCGTGCACTGGCGCGAGCTGCGCGAAGCCGGCGCCGACATCGTGCTCGCCAACACCTACCACCTGATGCTGCGGCCGGGGGCGGAGCGCATCGCCTCGCTCGGCGGGTTGCACCGGTTCATCAACTGGCCGCACCCGATCCTCACCGATTCCGGCGGCTTCCAGGTCATGTCGCTCGCCGAGTTGCGGAAGGTCGAGGAGAGGGGCGTCGTGTTCCGCTCCCATGTCGACGGCGCGATGATCGAGCTCACGCCGGAGCGCGCCATCGAGGTGCAGCGGCTGCTCGGGACCGACATCGCGATGCAGCTCGACGAGTGCGTGCGCCTGCCGGCGGAAGCGGGCGAGATCGAGCGCGCGATGCGCCTTTCATTGCGTTGGGCCGAGCGCTGCAAGCGCGCCTTCGAGGCGGATGTTGCGAGCGGACGCGCGCTGTTCGGCATCGTGCAGGGCGGCGACGATCCGCGCCTGCGCAGCGAGAGCGCGCGTGAACTCGTCGGCATGGGGTTCGACGGCTACGCGGTGGGCGGCCTTGCCGTCGGCGAGCCGCAGGCGACCATGCTGGCGATGATCGAGCAGGTCGCGCCGCATCTGCCGGCGGAGCGTCCGCGCTATCTGATGGGCGTCGGCACGCCGGACGATATTCTCGCCGCCGTCGCGCGCGGCATCGACATGTTCGACTGCGTGCTGCCGACCCGCAACGGGCGGCACGGTCTTGCCTTCACCCGCTTCGGCCCGATCAACCTGCGCAATGCGCGTCACGCCGACGATCCGCGGCCGCTCGATCCGGAGAGCCGCTGCGCGGCTGCGCGCGATGCGCCGCGCGCCTATCTGCATCATCTGGTCAAGGCGAACGAGATGCTCGCCGCAATGCTGCTGAGCCTCAACAATCTATTCTACTATCAGGACCTGATGCAGGGCGCGCGTGCGGCGATCGCCGAAGGGCGGTTCGCCGACTACTGCCAGTCGGCGCGGGACGGGTGGGCGCGCGGCGACGCCGCGGCGGCGTAGGCGTGTTGCAAAGTGCGGCTCATCCCTGTCTCGCTTCGTAAGCCGCGTCTTTTCGGGATGCGCGCAACCGGTTCAATGCATCCAGGCCGCGGGACCTACGGTCCGCCATAGAGCCAGGCCATGCCGTCATAGGCCTGTTCCGGCGTGCGATTGCGGAGCGCTTGGTTGCGCAGCTCCGCCGTGACGCCCGACGCGTGGTAGAACTCGCCATAGACGCGCGCCATCAGCTGCACCCGGCCGGTGCGCAGATAGCGGCTGTCCCGGTAGGCCTTGAATGCGCCGGGGATGTCGTCGGGGCTCGCCGCGACCTTCTCGGCCAGCGTCACCGCGTCCTCGGTCGCCATGCATGCGCCCTGCGCGAGATATTGCAGCATCGGATGGGCGGCGTCGCCGAGCAGCGTGACGCGCCCGTGCGTCCAGTTCTTCACCGGCTCGCGGTCGCACAGCACCCACATGCGCCAGGTCTCGATGCGCTCCAGCATGCGCGTGACCTCGGGCCGCTGTCCTCCGAAGCGGCGCCACAGCTCGGCGGGATCGCCGCGCGTGTTCCAGCCCTCGACATAGCGATCGGAATGGAACACGGCGACGAGATTGTAGAGCGTGCCCCGCCGCAGCGGGTAATGGACGAAATGCGTGCGCGGGCCGGCCCACAGGATCACGTCGGGCTGCCACAGGTCGTCGGGCACCTCCTCGCGCTTGAGCACGGCGCGGTAGGCGATATGGCCGGATACGCGCGGGGCCCCGTCACCCAGCATCTTGCCGCGAACAAGCGACCACAACCCGTCGCAGCCGATGAGCGCTCGTCCGTGCACCTGGTTGCCGTCGTCCAGCCACAGCACGGCGCCGTCGTCGTCCGTCTCCTTGAAGTCGGCAACGCGCCTGTCCCGTTCGAGCGAGACGAGTTTATGGTTGCGGCAGGCGCGCAGAAAGACGCCGTGAATGTCGGCGCGGTGCGTCACCGCATAGGGATTATGAAATCGCTCCTGGAACGCCGGGCCGAGCGGAACGGTGGTGACGACATCGCCGGTCAGCGCGTCGCGCATTTCAAGCTTGCCGGGCTGCCAGGCGTCGATCAGCAACTCATCTTTGAGGCCGACCTTCTCGAGGACGCGGAAAATGTTCGGCCCCAGCTGAATGCCCGCGCCGACCTCGCGGAATTCGGCCGACTGTTCGAACACCCGCGACGGAAAGCCCTGGCGCGCGAGCGCGTAGGCAGTGATCAACCCGCCTATTCCACCGCCCACGATGAGAAACGGGAGATCCTGTCCGTTCGACGCCGCCATCGCGCGCTCCCACCGACTCGTCCACCATCCGACAGCATGTCGGAAAATTCGGCTGAATCAAGCTGTTGAGAACGCCGGGCGGGGCCGCGGCGGGGACGCGAGACGAAAAAACCAGAGAGCGAATCCGGTCCACAAGCGGGCGGATTCACTCTCCTCGATCGAGACTTGCAGACTGCATGGCCGCACCGCGCAACGGGATCGGCGAAATGCAGGCTTTATTATCGTGCCGCAGCGCGCGCGCGGGCCTTGGTCGCTGCCGGAGCCGCGGGTTTGACCGTGGTTTTAACCGAGGAACTGATCGGCGTGACCACGCTCGGCTGGAGCGTCGGGCTTTCGGTAGTGAGCGGAGGGGCGGCCGGAGTCGGCGTTGCGGCCGTGGCTGCCTTCGCGGGCTTCTTCTTCGCGCTCTTGGCGCGCGACTTGGATGCGGCTTTCTTCGGCTTCTTCGGCGCAGCTTTCGCCGCCGTCGGCTTTGCAGCTTCTTCCGTCTTCGCGATTTGCGCGACCGGGGCCGGCGCAACGTCCGTCACGACCTCGGGAGCCGATTCGGCGACAACAACCGGCGTGACCTCGGCCACGATTTCGGGTGCGGATTCCGCTACGACTTCCGGCGCCGCGAAAGTTTCCGAAACCGGTTCTGCTGCGATGTCCGCAACAGGGTCTGCGTCGACTTGCGCCGCGGACTCGGTTGCGATTTCCGCCAGCACTTCGCGCTCGGCCATCAGCCAGAACTGCCTGTCGTCACCTGCGCCGCCACTGGCCTGCGAGATGAAATAGGCACGCTCGCGAATGCGGTCTTCCAACGTCAATTGCATGGAGGGGCCTCCTGTTGCACAGAGAAATCCGAGAGCTCTTTACATGCATTAATCATGGTTAACAGGCGGTAAATACTTCCCCCTCTGACATCCAAAAGGGAACCGCCAGCGAGCCTTCGCCAGCACTTATCGTTGATTCGGCGCTGTTTCGCCAAGCCCCGGATGCGGCCGGCGCAAATAACGACGCCGAACGCGGAGGCATTTGCCGGGACTCTTCACGCCCTCGCCGGTCCCGTGCGGTCCGTTCGCATTCGAGTTTCATGATAGCGCCCTGCTGTGAAGATGCGGGCCTGACGAAGGAAGGGCCCGTCAGCATGCGGACCCCGTGGACGCGCCTGCCGCGGCGAGCGCGGCGCGGAATTCTTCCGGAATGGGGGCGGGCCCAACCGCGCCTTCGCCCGTCTTGACCGCCCATACGCGCGCTTCGAACCCTTCGAATACGATTTCCTTCGCGCGAAACGCCGTATAGCTCACGCGAAAGCTTGTCCGGCCCCAGTGAGATACCTGAGCCTGGATGGCGAGGGCGTCTTCATGCGTCGCCGGGGCATGGAAGCGCGCGTTCGCCTCGACCAAGGGAATGCCGATCGCGCCGAAGTTTTCTCGAATGGCCCGCAGGCTGAGGCCCGCCTTGCGCAGCAACGCCTGGAAGGCGCTGTCCATCCAATAAAAGTAGTTCGGATAGTAGACGATGCCCTGCTCGTCGCAGTCTCCCCAGGCGATCTGGACGGTCATGGTCGGCGACATGCGCTTTTCCTCAGGTCGGAAATCGGACTGAGCGAACGGACGGTCGGCGCGAATGGCGCGTGACGAATGGGTCAGGGACCGGAAACGATTGTTCCGGTTTTCGACCGATGTTAGGTTTGTCGCGTAAGAAGAAAAAGCTGGCAGGGAGAAGCACTATGGCAACCATAGAAAGCACCCCGCGACGGTTGGTGCTCCAATCCGGTTCGACGACGCTGACGCTCGACAAGGAAGGCGGCAAAGTCAGCATGCAGCGCAAGGTTCTGTTCTGGAGCCGGGCTCCGATCGAGAAGGGGCTTGCCGAAATCGCCGACGCCACCGTCGATACCGCCGTCGATCGATCATCCGGCGTGGAAGTCTGCAACACCATGCTGATCTCGCGCGCTGGAGAGGGTTGGGCGTTTCCGGCGGACGACAAGAGGGACGCCGAAGCGACCGCGCGTCAGATCAAGGAGTTTCTTGGCCTTGCATAAGCGGCCGGGAGAGGCTCCGGATCGAGCTTGGATGCGCGCGTAGTTCGCGCAATCAGCCGGGCGAATTCCCGGCCGGCAGGATCGGAATTCGCTGCGGTCGCTGCCGTCGATTGCAAAGCTCGCACCTTGCGGCGCACCGCTTTCCTTTGCCAGAAGCGGCGCCACGCTAGGCGCGAACGCTGTTGCGCAGCCGGCCCACCGGCCGGTAGGCGATGCGCGCGTGCCCGGCGCAGTAGGGCAATCCCGGAAGGGGCTCGTTGCCGCAGTAGTAGACATCGTCGGCCCCCGGAGCGTCGATCGGCCAGCGGCATTTGCCGTGGCTCAATTCGAGCAACGTGCATCCGCGGCCTTCATGGATCGGGATGGCGTCGCACGTGAGCGGTTCCGCATACGCCGTCGTCAGAATTGCCCGTTGCGCGAAGATGTTCATCCGCATGCGCCTCGGCCGCGCAAGCTTCGCAGCGCGCTTTTGTTCGTGGTGTTGTTTTGCCAGCGCATCCTTCGGCCGCGACAGACCCAGGCGATTCATCTTTCCGATAACCGCGTTGCGGGTCACCCCCATTTCGCGGGCGATCTGACTGCTTGACAGCCCGGCTTGGAAACAGCGTTTCAGCTGGTCGATGCGCTCCGAACTCCAGGTCGCGCGGTTCGTGAACATGATAATGGTCCCGCGTTGGCAATGCTGAATTCCGCGGACCGGCGACCGGCGAACATCGCTGGTTTCCGGCCATACGCTTGGCACGCGTACTCACGCAACAGCACACAAACGCTCCGCCCTTGCGGGCCGCGCGCTACAGCGCGCGGGTCCGTCACTGACCTTGCGGCATGCGACAGGCATGCGTCGGACGTGCTCGCAAACGTCGGCGACGCGCCGGCGAGTTTCGCGCAGGTCAAGCAGGTCAGTGAAAATGGGCTGGGCGGCCCCTCCGCGCCGCAGCGCAGCCGGCTTTAGCTCCGGCGACGTCGCAGTGGTGCGGTCGAATCAAAGCTGTCACGATTCGATTCGCTAAACAAGAGTTAAAATGCCATTATAACGGCGTAATAATTTGTGGAGTGTTGCGATGGCGCGACCTGAAAACCGTTCGGAGGCTCGGTCGCTCAGTCTGACCTTGCCGGAGGAAACGTTCAACTACTTGGTTTTGCTCGCCACTCTCGGGAAGCTCGGGCGCACCGAAAACGAGGTCGCAACGCATATCCTCGTGCGCGAGGTCTATGCGATGCTCGGGCGCGGCTTCCACGAGCAGCGAATCCCCGCGGTCGCCGACCAGGGCTAACCGGCGTGTGGACCGAGAATCACATCACCGCAGGTTGGCGGGGAGAGGCACGGGTGCATTGCCGAAGGGGAGCGCGCGTGGAGCCCGGCTCCGTCGCTCCGCCGTTCGCTTGTCTTCCGGCGTCTATGGGTTCGCCGCGAGGCTCCGGTCGTCGACATAGCGGACGCTGATCGGGCGGCCGGCAATGGCGCTCTTGAAGGCGGCGGAAAACGGCAGCCGCCCGCAGCGGTCGAGCGCCTCGTCGATTGCGTGGCGGTAGGTCTGTTTTATCTCGGCTTTGGCCCCCGGCTTCGTATACGTCACGAAAGGCGGCGCCATGATTTCACCGGTGCGCCGGTAGGCGAAGCGCACCGTCATCTGCATCCCTTCCTGCGCCAAATCGCGTGCGGGAGGCTCCCAGCAGGCCCGCAAGGCTGCAAACAGCTCCTGGAGCGAATTGATCGGCGCATCCGACGGAGGGCTCTTGCCCGCGCTGGCCGTACGGCTGTCGATCGTCAGCGCAAGGTTCTGCGGCAGGCAGGGACCGCCGCGGCCGCAGGGCGGATAGCTCCTGGCGACCGAGTCACTTCTCCCATCGCGCGGCTCCTCCGGCACGACCAGCACCGGGACGCCGCCCGGTGTGTATCGGTAGACCGGCACGCCGCGGGCCGCCGCTCCGGGCGCGATCGGTGTGCCGCCGAGACCGACCCCGCCGGGGATATAACTGTTGACTGGCGCACCCGGCGCGATCGGTGTGCCGCCCGGCCCAGGCGTGATCGTCAGCTGCGCAAGCACGAGAGAACCAAGGCCGATGGGAATCGCCGTCAGCAGGCCAGCCATCGATCAGCTCCAGCATTCAAGCATTCTCCGGCGCGCGCCCTGCACCGGCACGCCTTAAGGGGCGTTGTCGCGAGGGCAGATATGCGCGCGTGCAGGCGTCCGCCAGAACGGCATTCGCTCACCATCGCTTGAAAGGCGCGGTGTGCATCCGGAATCTTTCTGAAGGCGTTCCGGTCATTTTGAGTGATCGTAAATTTTTCGGCGGACCGGTTTCCACCTCGCGCAAACGCGCGGGAGCGGGGGCCGCCTCGGATCGCTCGCATCGTGTGATTAACCGCACAGAAATCCGCATCGCCGACACTCATAAATACGCTCGCTTGAAACCTTCGCTCGATCATCAGCGACAGTTCGCAGCGTTGGCAGAAATCCCAGGAGAAGTGTCATGCGGTCGGCGGAGTCGTTGTCTTTCAAAGCTAATTTGCGCGTTCCGTCGGCTGCGATTGCGACCGTGAGCGGATTGGGCAATCAGGGCGGCGTGCGCCGCGCCGAATTGTTCGCCGGTCAGAACGATGCAGCTGGACTGGCAAGCGGCGTGTCGGCGCTCCAGTACTGCGTCAACAATGATCTTATTTGAAACCGTGGTTAATCCGAACGGCCGGCCGTTCGGCGCCGCTCGTGCGCGGGTCCACCACCCGCGCCCGCTTTAGCCTAGCGGCGCTTGCACAATTCAGCGCGCATTCTTCCAGGGGTCGTATTTCGCTTT
>ERZ724513.734-NODE-734-length-16364-cov-3.806671_pt1 | contig 16364 bp, 8 predicted proteins | sample MGYA00376046_ERZ724513 | MGnify/ENA primary metagenome ERZ724513 (study PRJEB28724, sample SAMN07190883) | activated sludge metagenome | isolation source: activated sludge of sewage treatment plant in Hong Hong | place: Hong Kong | collected 2016-03-17 ...
CGAAGAAGCCCGCGATGCCATCTCGCAGCTGAACGGCACTGAAGTGGGCGGTCGCACGCTCAAGATCAACGAAGCCCAAGAGCGTCAAGCTGGCGGCGGCGGTGGCGGCGGCTTCCGTGGCGGTGGCGGCGGTGGTGGCTACGGTGGTCGCGGCGGCGGTGGCGGTGGCTACGGCGGTGGCGGCGGCTACGGTGGTGGACGTGGCGGTGGCGGTCGTGGCGGCCGTGGCGGTCGTGGCGGCGGTGGTGACGATAGCTGGTAGTTCGCCTTTCCTTTCCTCTCTGCGCAATGAGTCTGCTGTTACCAGCCAGACCTGAGCGCGCTTGACGCTGCGCACATCCCTTCCTGCAGCGTCAGCTTCTTTTCTTCCCTCTGCATCTCTTCCGTTCGCTTGCGAAGCCGATTCGCTCGTGGGTTCTTCCCGCTTGCTTGACGGCGACGATCTCGTGAGCTCTTATGCGGGGCACCTGCATCTACAGAGGTAGGCCTACTGTTTCTTACCTTGTCTAGGCTGCACGTTCGCTGCCAAGGAGTCCGACGCATGAGACGCCGTAGCATCCTTCTGTCACTCGTCCTTCCGCTTGCGCTTGGAAGCTGCATCAGCAGTAACCCTGATTTCTGCGACGATCCAGCGACGTGTAGCGAGTCCGATGGCATCTTGAGCTGGGGCGACGATCTTTCGCAGCCCAGTAGCGATCTGGCCTCAGCGGGAAGCGATCTGGCTGGTTCGAATCAAGACATGTCGGACGCAGCGATCGATCTAAGCAAGCCGGGACCGTCTTCGATCATTCGCTTCGACCGCAAAGTCACCGTGGGACGATCGACGATCGACATCACCGTGATCGGACCCAGCGACGATGGCAAAGAGATCACCAAGAAGGGCACGCCGCTGCCCTGGGTGATCCTGTCGCCCGGGTTTGCGACCGATCACAAGCAGTATCAAGGCTACGGCGATCGCCTGGCCAGCTACGGAATCGTCACGATCTTGCAGAAGTCGCCGAGCGAGCTGAATCACGCGACCTATCGAGATGAGACCGTCCAGCTCATCACCTGGCTGCTCAGTCCGTCGGGAATGGGCGCTGAGCGACTGAGCGGACGACTCGACAAAGATCGGCTCGGCCTGATCGGTCATTCTTTGGGCGGAAAGATCAGCTTCCTCGTCGCGCAGAGCGATTCTCGGGTCAAGGCGCTGCTGGGCATCGATCCGGTCGATCAGCGCGATCCGACGGCGGTGTCGGGCATGTCCAAGCTCAAGCTACCGTCGGGCGTTCCGATCGGCTACTTCGGCGAAACGGTGAGCAAAGCCGGCTTGATGCCGTGTGCTCCCGCCAGCGCCAACTACGAAGTCATGTACAAGGCCAGCCCTGCCCCGGCGTTTTCGATCACGTTTGTGGGCGCGGCGCACATGGACTTCGTCGACAACCCTGCGAGCTGTCGAAACTGCGGCTTCTGTCCCGGTGGAACCGCCCCCAAGGATCGCACCAACGCGCTCGCCATCAAGTACACCACCGCTTACTTCCTTTCGACGATTGGCGGCGATCGTCGCGCGCTGGAGACCTTGTCCGGCACGCTGTTTCAAAAAGACGTCACCGCTGGATACGTCACCAAAGAAGCGAAGTAAGCCGACTCTCCATCGCTTGGTTTGTTAAGGAGCACATCGTCAGCCCATGTCTACGCCCAGCCCCGCTTGTTCCCAGGCCCTCGCGGTCTTTGAAAAGAAGCACCCGGAGTATCTGGAAGATCTCTGTAAGCTTGTGCGCATTCCGTCGGTCAGCTTCGAAGGATTCCCGCCCGAGCAGGTTGTCAGCAGTGCGCAAGCGACCGCCGAGCTGCTCAAGGCGCGCGGCTTTGAAAACGTCCAGATCCTGACGCTGCCGGGCGTTCATCCGTACGTCTACGGCGACTACTTGCATGCGCCGGGCGAGCCGACGGTGCTGCTCTATGCGCATCATGACGTGCAGCCCGCTGGCGATGAGTCCGCGTGGGCTTCGCCGCCGTTTGTTCCGACGATGCGCGATGGACGACTGTTTGGCCGAGGCACCGCTGATGACAAAGCGGGCATCATTGTTCACACCTCGGCGCTGGATGCGTATCTGACGGCGGGGGAACAGCCGCCCGTGAACCTCAAAGTCCTCATCGAGGGCGAAGAAGAGATCGGCTCAGGCAACCTGGGCGACTTCATTGAACGGCACCTGGACCTGCTCAAGGCCGACATCATGGTGCTGACCGATACCGGCAACTTCGACGTTGGAGTGCCCTCGATCACGACCAGCCTGCGCGGACTGTGTACGCTGGAAGTGGAAGTGACGTCGCTCAAGCAGTCGGTTCACTCGGGATCGTGGGGCGGACCGCTGCCCGACGCGGGACTGGCGCTCACCAAGCTTCTGGCATCGCTGACGGACGATCACGGACGGATCGCGATTGCGGGCATCTACGACAAGGTGCGCCCGCTGAGCGACGTCGAGCAGCAGAGCCTCAACGCGCTGCCGTTTACGATCGATCAGTTCCGCAAGCAGGCCGGTGTCATCGACGGAGTGCCGCTGCTTCCCGTGAGCGGAGACAATCCCTGGACGATGATCTGGCGACAGCCGTCGATCTCCGTGAATGCCGTCGAGGTCTCGAACCGCCGTGATGCGCGCAACATCATCAACGGCACCGCGTGGGCTCGCGTCGGTGTTCGCCTGGTTCCCGACATGAACGCCGATGAGGTGGTGGAAGCGCTGACCCAGCACCTGGTGACGCATGCGCCGTTTGGCGTGCAGGTCAAAGTCACCGAGCTGGGAGCCAAAGGTCCGTGGTTTACGTCGCCGGATCATCCTGCGTTCGATGCGGCGCTCAAGTCGCTGGAAGCGGGCTACGGTCGCGCGCCGGTGCTGATTGGCTGTGGTGGATCGATCGGCTTTGTTGGTCCGCTGTCGGAAAAGCTCGGTGGAGTTCCGGCACTGCTCGTCGGAGTCGAAGATCCGTACACCAACGCGCACTCGGAAAACGAGAGCCTGTGCGTCAGCGACTTCTATAGCTGCATCCGCAGCCAGATCCACCTGTTCGACAAGCTCGCCAGCCTCTCGAAGTAGATCCGCCCTACCCGCCTGTCCCGCGTCGCGGACTTAGTGAACCCAGATGTTCAAGCCGTCGGTGCTGCCTTGTAAGCCGGGCTCATACAGCGCGGTCGCTTTGGCAGGCGGCACCATGTAGCGTCCCGCCGTCGTCGATCGCAGCGACAGCGTGTGCTCGTGATGTCCAGCGGGCAGCGCATCCATGTAAATCAGCACCCGATCGCGTCGGATCTCTTCAAACGAGATGAGCCGACTGCGCGGACCCGACAGCGACGATCCCGCTGCGGCACCTTCTCGCTGCACGGCTTCGAGTCCCGCTGGCAGCGGAATGTCGAGCACCAGGTGATGCACCGGCTGCTGACACGACAGATCGATGTCCATCACCACCGCTTCACCGGCCAACAGCGATCCGCTCTGCGCAAGCAGTCCCGCCGCCGTTCGCAGTGACCGCGTGAACTTGATGCCTTGCGAGTACGCACCCACCAGCGTCTTCGGCGTCGTCCACTCCAGCCCGACGCGGTAGTGCATCGTGCCGCGACCACTGCGCTGCAAGATGAGCGGCAATTCATACAGCGACTTCTGCGGCTCATCGCTCTGCGGAGGCAACAGCGTCAGCAGCTTTTGCAGCGACCACTCCACCCGCTGCGGAGGAGTCGCCGCCGACGGAATCTTCGCACTCAGCAGCGGCTCATCGATCAGCCACGCGCCCGCCGTCAGATCCGATCCTTCGACGGGATGTAGCCGGTTGTAGTCGTTGAGCGCCAGCAGCGCCCACGCACTGTCCTGCGTGCTCTTCCACGTTCCTTGCACACGATCGATGAGCAGTCCACGCGTCAGCTTGAGCAAGTTCGGGTTCTTTGGCTGCACCCGCAAGATCGCCATCAGCACCGCCGCTTGCGTTCGCACCGTCGAGTGAAACAGCGCATCCAGGTTGTACGGAAGCTGCTCGGCCACATGCGCACTGCGCTCGCTCACCGAGATCGACGACAGCAGCTCTTCCGTCAGCGTCGCAATCCGCAGATCTTCGGGTGCCGTCCGATGCAGCGCCAGCAGCAGCAGCGCCCGCGCAAACAGCGGCAGCTGCGCCCGATTGCCAAACAGCGCGTTGTGCGCAAGCTGCTGAGGCTGTCCCATCTCGGCCAGGACAAACGCAACCATCGCGCGCTGCGTGCTATCGAAGTAATCAAACGACAGCGGAACCACCGTCGAGCCCGGCTGATCGGCTTCTTTGCGCGCCAGCACGATCGCTTGGCTGGTTGTCGTCGCTTCCAGCAGCTGCGCATCGCCTCCCGACGGCGGATTGGCCAGCAGTCGCACCAAATACGCGCTCGCTCGCTGGAGCGCATCACTTGGCACCGGATGTCCGCCTTGGCTGGCCAGATACAGCATCCACGTCGCATACGCCGAGCCAAACGGATGCGCGCGCTGGTCGTCGGGCCAGAACGCAAACCCGCCGTGATAAAGCTGCACGCTGAGCAGACGCTGAACCGACTGCTGCACCACGTTTTTGACATCGAACGCGATCGCGCCGCTTCCTTTGAACAGCTCCGGTGCCAGCACCGCCGGAATCAGACGCGACGCCACGATCTCCAGCGATCGATGCTGTGAGTTGACCAGCTGGCGCGCCGCGTCTTCCACCTGAATCAGTCCCGACGCTCCGAGCGAAACAGTCAAGCCACCAGGCGCCGGCAGCGCCGTCGTCGGCACTTGCAGCGGAATGGCCACCGCGTCGGACTCGGACAGCACACCGTACCGCACCGCGCGTTCCACCTGCGTTCGCTCTTGCTCGACGACGATCGGTAGCCGCACCAGATCGGTAAACGTGTCTTTTTTCGCGGTCCGGCTCGTCGGAACAAACGTCGCGGCCAGCTCAATCTCTGCGGTGCCTGCGTGGTTGCCTTGGACCTCGATCGGAATCTTGGCCGGCACGTTGCGATCCATCGACTGCTCAAAGGTCGGCGACGAAACCAGCGTCAGCGGAGGCAGCAGCCCATCGAACTTGAGCCGCGCCGTCACTTGCAGGTTGCCCCGCATGTTGGTGTGGTTTTGCACCATCGCCGTCACTTCCGCGCGATCTCCGGGCCGAAGCAGCCGAGGAATCGCCGCGCGTAGCACCATCGGAGCCGACACGCGCACTCGAGCATCCGACGCACCGAAGCTGCCCGGACTGGTCCGATCCGACATCGACGCCATCACCACCGCGAAGATCCGAAACGTCGTCAGGCTATCTGGCAGCGGCAGCGTCGCTGTCACCTTGCCATCGGGCCCCGTCGGAAGATCGGCAATGAACAGCGGCGTCGCCATGATGTCGTTGCGCGCATCGAGCGCGACTGGCTTTACATCCGACGATTCCTTCGACACCTGCGGCGAGCCACTCGATCCAGCGACGGAATCTTCCGCATCGGACCGGCCCGGCTGCCACGGCTCGCTCGCTTGCCGAACATACGGACGAATCAGCGTCGAAAACGTGTCGCGACGGCTCGTCTCAATGCGCTGACGCGGCAAAAAGTGCGTCACAAAGCCCTGCGACATCCGATCGGGCGTGACCATCGCTTGGGTAAAGTCCATCGCAGCTTCGTCGACGGCCCACAGCGACACCCGCGCATTTTGAATCGGTGTCCCGAGCGCTCGATTGGTGACGCGAACCGTGATCGGAACCTGCGCACGCGGACCGGCTTCTTTGGGCGCATCGATGTTTACGCGCAGCCGCAGCGTATCAATTTCGCCTCGGACGCTCGCCACCGCTTCGAGCAGCACCGGCGGAGCCAGCTTGTCCCCAAACACCGCCAGCGCACGCAGTCGAACGCCCGCGACCCAGGTATCGTCGGTGGCAAACTCATGCTGCGCCACACCGTCGCGGAAGCTCAGCAGCACATGCTCTCGCAGACCGTTGCGCTCGGCCAGCAGCAGGCCTCGCTCGATCGACTTCGGACCACGCACCGTCACATGCAGCGTCGAGTGATGCTTCAGCGTCTCTTGTCCCGTCTCGATATACAGCTTGTCGAGCACCGCTTTTTGAGCGATGGGCGGCAGCGCACTTCCACTCGGCAGCACCGAAAAGCCCGTTCGCGTCACGGAGTGCACGGTATCGACACCGTTTGCGCCGCGCAGCGTCACGTCATAATCACCGACGACGTTGGCGGTAAAAACACACTCAGGATCGGGCCCCGAGTTGGGCACATCCAGCGTACAGGAATGAACCGGCTCTCGTCGCTGTTCGTGACGAACCAAGACCTCGACACCGTTTTCGCTGCGATAGACCGGGACGCTGGCACGACGCTCGACGATGACCCGCACGCCAGGTGCCGACAGCCTAGACCCGTCGTAATACAGCGCACGCACTGGCAGCTTCACCACATCGCCCGTCCGCGCCTGCTTCGTCGGAGTCTGCGTCGCCAAGTAGTAGCGCGCCGGATGAACCATGTATTCGGTCTGCGCACCAGAGCGCTGGAACGCATCGTCGGAAATCGTCGCGGCCACCTGACAGCGACTCGCGAACTCTGGAATCGCATGTCCCGACGGAGGCGCAAACTCCAAGATCCCAATCGGTGGCGGACGATCCCCACTCGACAGCGGAACATCGACAAAGCCGGTGGTGCCGCGCTCGCCCAGCTCTGCCGGAGGCCGACTGCCCACATCCCACGTCGACGGAAGTCCCGGCGGACGGAAGCGCACCGCGTGGCAGCGCTGCTGATAGGCCGCTTTGCGAATGCGAACCAGCCCGCCGTACGAATAGTCCGCCGTCACACGAATCGTCGGACGTGTTCCCGCAATGACATCGCCAGGAATCGGCATCGCAGCGACGGAAAACTCTGGTCGCCTTGTCTCTTCGATAAAGACCCGCGACTGCGCCATTTCCCCGAGCACCTGCGCGACGATCGAATAGCTTCCAATCGGCGTTCCCGGCGGAACCTTCAGCTCGGCGAAGAACTTGCCTTCGCGCGTGGTCTTCGATTCAGCCAGGATCACCGTCTGACGGAACTCATCGACCAGCTCGATCTGAACCGGCGTGCCTTCGGGCAAAAGCCGCGTTCCGCTCTTGTACGCCGACGTATCGACAAGCGTCATCCCGAGCACACGAATGATGTCGTCGGGACCGTAGGTTCTACGCTCGGACAGCACCAGCGCACGCACCTCTTCCCCTGGAGTCAGCCCTGGCGCCGCGATCTTCTGTTCCGACGAAATCCGTCCATCGGGCGGCAGATACACCCGATCTTTGGACGCAGCATCCGACGCCGACAGCAGCGCTGCCGGAGACCGCTCTGCCCACTCAAACACGCCCGGTAGCGACAAAAGCCCGCTCGCATCCGTCTTCCCGAGCAGCAGCGGCTCACGACCCGGCGAATACTGATGCACTTCCGCACCGGACACCGGCTGACCGCTCGACAGCTTCGTCAGATACAGCAGCGATCGACTCGCGCCCGTCAGCAGCACCGGAGCCAGGTCCGTCACCCGAACCAGCATCAGCACCGACGGCGGCAGCTTGTCTCCACCACCGGGCGTAAGCTCCGTCACTTTCGCTTCGAGCAGCACCGCGCCGCGCACGTCCCCGAGCAGCTCGCGCAGATCGATCTCTGCCGATGACCACGCCGTCGGTCCCGTCGGAACCAGCGTCAGCTGCTTGCGCTTCTGTCCGACCGACGCATCAGGCCAGTTGAGCCGACTCATTCGCTCGCGACTCGGCCACGTTACGTCGCTGCCGCTCTTTCCTGACAGACCAACCAGCGTCTCGGGTTCCAGCACCACCGCACGCACGCTGACGCCCCGGACAAAGCGACTTTCGATGCCAACCGTCAGTTTTCCCGACGCTGGCAGCGTTCCACCCGACGAAGCCCAGCGCAGCATCGGTGCCCGCGCGAACACCGGACGCAGGCTCACCACTTTTCCGAGTCGCTGATGATGGCGATCGGTCAGCTCTGCGCCAACGTCGATTCGATACTGCACATCGGGACGGAAGCGACCATGCAAAACCACCTGCGCGCTCGTGCCTTCTCCGTCGGGGAAAAGCAGCTCTGTCGAGTACGCACCCGGCGGCGGCGTCACCCGGATGTAGCGCGTCTGCTGCTTGGTGACAGGCGCGCTAAACTTCAGCGTCACCGGCTCGACGGTACAAGGAGTCTTGGCCAGACACGTCACTTGCTCGACGGACAGAAGCTGCGGCGTCTGAAAGCGCACTGCATTTTGCGAATCCGTCGGAAGCGGACCTTGAAGCCCACGCAGACCCTTGCTGACCGTGAGCGTCACTTGACTACCACTTGGCCAGCCTCCCGTCGGAACCACTGCGTACAGACGATCCGACGAGACTTCTTTGTCGGGAACCTCGAAGCGCTTGCGATCTGCGTCGCTGGCCCGCTGAAGCACAACCGTGAGCGTGCGACTCGGACGAACCGCGCCCGAAAGCGGCACCGCATTGGCGACGATGTGACTGCTTAGCTCTTCGACGGTGGTTGGCTGATCAACGGCCAGCAGCACCGGATCGGTACGCGGCTGCGGATCGTCGGGACTCCGTCGCGGCAGCAAAAAGAAGCGAACCTGCGGCGGCGAGGTCTCAAAGCTCCAGCTCAGCGGCTCGCTATGCGACGCACCGTCGTAGGAATCAATCCGTCCCCGCAGCAGCACCGAAAATCGCCGTGCGAGCGGCAGTGGCTGCGACGGCTCAAACACCAGCAGATCCGGGTTCGCAAAGTAGGTCTTCCCGGGCACGCTCGGCTCGATCAGCAGCGTCGGATTGTGCTCTGCGTCCGACGGAGCCACCGGCTGATTGAACCGCACAAAGATCATCGCATGCGAGTCGGTTCGTCCTTGCGGTCCGTAGCCCAAGATCCGAAGCGGCGCCGCAGCGCTCGACTCAGGCTTTGGCCTTTGGCTGCTCACCGACGGACCCAGCGCTTCTAGCGTATGCGAAGGCCGAGGTGGCTTGCTCTGGGTAGCACTCCCGTTGCGGTCTCTGTGACATCCCATACAAAACAGGATGGTCAACAGCAGCCCGCAGAACCGATGAGCGGTCGCGCCCCGCCAGCGCAACCATGCAAAACTAGCCCCCAAGCTAGGCCATTCTACGCGAAAACAAACGTAATTTGAGGCACAAATAAGCAATCCGAACCACGCTGGCACGCCAGCCAGACACACCGCGCTTGCATGCAAACCGCGCAGACGTGGGCGTACTATCCGGCCATGCCCTACCTGTTTGAAACCGAGGAACATGCGGCGCTGCGTGCGCAAGTGGGTCGCTTTGCAGCGTCAGCCATTGCTCCACATGCCAGCGCGTGGGAAGAAGCCGAGGGCTTTCCCGAAGCGCTGTATCAACAGGCCGCCGAAGCGGGAACGCTCGGCATTGGTTTTCCCGTCGAATACGGCGGCAGCGGCGGCGACATCACCCATCAAATCGTCGCCAGCGAAGCCCTGACGGTGCATGGACGCTCGGTGGGAACGGCGGTGGGACTCGGCAGTCATCTCATCGCGCTGCCTCCGATCTTGGCGCTCGGGAGCGAAGCGCAAAAGCAAGCGTATCTTCCGCGCGTGCTGTCGGGACAGCGGATCTCTGCGCTCGCGATCACTGAGCCAAGCGGCGGCAGCGACGTGGCTGCACTCCAAACCAGCGCCACTCGAGTGGGCGATCACTACATCGTGAGCGGCAGCAAGCTGTACATCACGTCCGGCTGTCGCGCCGACTTGGTGGTCACAGCGGTGCGCACCGATCCCGATGTCAGCAAGCGTCACATGGGACTGTCGCTGCTGGTGATTGAACAGGGCACCCCAGGCTTTTCCAAGAGTCGCAAGCTACGCAAGATAGGCTGGTCTGCATCGGACACCGCCGAGCTGTCGTTTGCGGACTGTCCGGTTCCGGTTTCCAATCGGCTCGGCGACGAAGGAAGCGCGTTTTTCGCCATCCTTCGCAACTTTTCGGCAGAGCGGCTTTTGCTGAGCGCACAGTGCGTGGCGATTGCGCAGCTCGCGTATGACGAGTCGGTGTCCTTTGCCAAGCTCCGCACCACGTTTGGCAAGCCGCTGTCGCGTCATCAAGTGATTCGTCACAAGCTCGCGGACATGGCGACCCAGCTTCACGCGGCGCGCGCGCTGGTCGGTGAGTGTGCGATTCGCTGTCAGCGCGGCGAAGTGCAGATGAGCCAGCTCGCGATGTGCAAAAACACCGCCACCGACATGTGCAGCTTTGTCGTCGACCAAGCAGTTCAGATTCACGGCGGTCAGGGCTACATGCGGGAATCGCTGGTCGAGCGGCTGTATCGGGATGCGCGCCTGTATCCGATAGGTGGCGGCACGCGCGAGATCATGAACGAGATCATCGCGCAAGCAGAGGGCTACTAACCTGTGTGTGTAACCGCGGGTCCGCAGCGGAATCCCACCGCAAACGGTGGGAACGTGCGTCAGCGTGAGCGGAAAAACGACGAGATGCTGGCCGACTGCGCCTTTTCAAACGCCGCGCACTGATTGATGCGCTCGATCGTCTGCTTCAGGTTGCGCGGTCCGCCGGTGTACTTCGTCGATCGTCCCGTAAAGAACGTCTCTGCTTCGCTGCGCTCTGCTTCGCTGCACAGACCACCCGCCATTGCAGACAGCCGCGCGCCCGCATCCTTGGGAAGCTTGGCCACCAGATCCTCAAAGTGCGCCTTCACGAACTCAAACGGAAGTCGTCGCGTCTTTGCGTAGCCCGTCGGTCCCCACAACAGCGGCATCGCTTCACTTATCGCAACGTCTCCTTTGAGCACCAGATCGATTCCTCGCTGCGCCAGCTGCGGATTCCGAAAGCTTCCGAGCGCGCCAAGCAGCAGCGTTCGCTGGTTGCGATCCGGCTCTGCTTTCGCCGCTTGCCACAGCGCATCAAACAACGAAGCATCTCCGTGCTCTGCCGCCACCGCCAGCGCAAGTCGCACCGTCTCTGGATCAACCGAGCTGCGATTCCCAAGCCACTTTCGACACAGCGAAGTCGCTTCCGCAATCAGCGCTTTGTCTGCACCTTCCCCACCCACCAGTCGAATCAGCACGCCTCGCAGCAGCTTGACGTTGTCGTCTTCCTTCGGCTTGGCCAGGATTCCCAGCTCTTTTTGCTTGCGTCCAAATGTCGCAACAATGTGCTTTTGATAGGCCAATTGTTGCGATTCCGGCACCACTCGTTCCAGGCCCGAAAAGACACCGGCTGCGATTCCCACCACATGACGACTTTCATCACTTGCCGCCGCTGTGGCTAGCGCGAGCACCGAGTCTGCTGGCACCCGACCAATCCGCATCAGCGCCGACTGATCCCCAATGAGCGCGATTCGCTCGCCTTCTGAAAGCGCAGGCTGTCCGATTCCTTTTTGGGCTCCCTTTGCGGCTCCCTTTGCGGCTCCCTTCCCAAAGAACGCACGCTCTGTCAGCGCAGACAGAAGCTGCGGAGAATACTGCACACGGTAGTAGCCAAGCGCATCGGCATTCACCACCACATAGTCAGGACACGCGACCCCCGGAAGCGTCCAGTCTGCCTGTTTTCCGTCGAGAAGCTTGCACATCCGCTGCTCTTTTCCCTGTTCGGAATAGCGCAGACAGACTGGCACTTTGTAGATCTCTTCGGCTTGTCCTACCGTTCCCAGCGGCAGATAGCGCGTCTGGGAAAGGCTCAGCTTGGCGACTCCTTTGTCACACGCAAGCGATGCCGAAACCAGCGGCAGACCTGGCTGATCAAGAAAGCTCTGGATCGCGGGCGCGAGCTGACTGCTCTTCCGCTTCAGCTCTTCCGCTTCCTCAGGAGTCTTCGCTTTCGTCGCTGCATCCGCCAGCTCTTGGGTCCACGCACCGATCAGATCCTGCGCCGATCCATTTCGATGGGAATGCTCTCGCATGTAGCGCGACAGACCCGCCGCAAACAGAGACTCTCCCATCCAGCTCTCAAACATCTCCAGAACGGAGCCACCTTTGGCGTACGTAATCCCATCAAAGGCATTGACGATGTCGTCGGAAGACTCGATCGGCTGACGGATCTTCCGCGCCGTGATCAGGCTGTCCGCACTCATCGCATGCTGACGTCTCTGCACGCGATTTTGAACCTCACGCCACTGCGGCTCGAAGCGACCAACGATCTTGGATTCCAGAAACGTCGCCAGCGACTCGTTGAGCCACAGCTCATCCCAGAACGACAGCGTGACCAAGTTTCCGGCCCACTGATGTCCCAGCTCATGGGCGGCCACCGTCGCGAAGATCTGCCGTCCGCGCACCGTCTCTTCTTCCGGCTTGATCTGGATCAGCCACTGTCCGTAGGTGATAAGGCCCGGATGTTCCATCGCGCCGCGCAGTCCCGGCACCGCGATCTGATCGAGCTTGTCGTACGGATACGGAATCCCAAAGTAGTCTTCCAGCAGCGACAGCAGGTTTCCTGAAACCTTCGCTGCATAGGTCGCTTCCTTTTCATGTCCGCGCAGCGTCACGATGCGAACTGGCGTGTTCTTTTTCCCAGCCGTTCCGGCATCGACCACACCGAACGGTCCGACGGCAAACGTCAACAGATAGGAAGGAAGCGGCGGCGTCTCTTTGAACACCACTTTCTTCATTCCGTTTGCTTCATCTGTCTGCGAAACCATCGGCGCATTGGTCAGCGCAACGTGCTCTTTGGGAACATGCATCGTCACTTGCCACGGAACCTTGAAGCCCGGCTCATCGAAGCAAGGGAACGCGCGTCGCGCATCGATCGGCTCAAAGTGACTGTAGATGTACAAGTCACTGCCATCGCGCTCTCGATAGATGCTGCTTCCTTCGGCGAGCGGTAGCTTTCCTTTGAAGCGCAGCTCTAGCTTTGCAGTTCCTTTTTCCAGCGGCTTTGCAAAGCGCAGCGCCACCAGATCTTTGCCGACCAGCTCCACGCGCGGACTCAGTGTCGCTGTCGCAGTCTTGAGCGTTGTCTGTTCGATCGAAAGCTCACGACCTGCGTGCATCCAGATCACATCGCTCGCTTGTTCGATCTGAACAGAGATCTCGACCTGACCTTGATAGGAATCATCACTGGGACGCAGGCTGAGATCGAGCGCATAGCGCTGCGGAATCGCAGTACGAGGCAATCGCAGCGTCGGTGCAGCAGTCTGTGCAGCGTGCGGACTGGCCACCGCCGGAGCAGCCGGACCAGCGGCTACAGCAACGTGAGACAGAAGTGCGGACCACATCACAGCGGATGCAGACCACAGGGCCTGGCGATAAGACTTCATCCATTCTCCTTATTGGGTTGTGTAGGGAATCCAAACGGACGGGTTTGGGAATCGAAGCAGAGTCGCTCGATTCCAATATGAGGTATTTTGTACGTCTCTTATTGTGCGAGCTTGGGCAGGCCGTCGTCTTCGGAGGACAGCTCTCGCAGACGGTAGCCGACGCCGCGCTCGGTCGCGACCAGATCGGCAGGGGCTCCCACTTGGCTCAGCTTGCGACGCAGCGCTTTGACGTGCGCATCGATCGTTCGATCCGTCACTGCGTAGCTTTCACCAAACATCCGATCGAGAAGCTGCTGCCGCGTAAACACCCGCTCTGGTGCCATGTGCAGCACTTTCAGTAGATCGAACTCTGTGCGCGTCAGATCAATCTGTTTGCCTTGGTAGAGTGCACGCCGCGTGTCGTTGTCGATCATCAGACCAGGACGCAGGAGACGCGGCCCACTTGCGCTGGACGCAATCGGACTGGGAATCGCGGCCCACGCCTGTGAGCTTCGTCGCAGCACCGCACGAATCCGCGCCACCACTTCACGCGGCGAAAACGGCTTCAGCACATAGTCATCCGCGCCGCCTTCCAGCCCCGCGATGCGATCCGCCTCTTCATCGCGGCTCGTCAAGATGATCACCGGCGTTCGCTGCGGAGCCGCGCGCAGCTTGGCCAGCAAATCAAAGCCCGATCCATCAGGAAGCATCAGATCGAGCACCACCAAGTTGCAGTCCGACAGAAGCTCCGCCGCAGCGTGCAGCGTCTTCGCATGTGCCACCGCAAAGCCATCGCGACGCAGCGCAAACAGCAGCGACTCGGCAATCGCACTCTCGTCTTCGACGATCAGGACTTTGGTCACGGAAGCAGTGTACGCAAAATTGTCCGCATTCGCCCCTTTCGGGGCATCAGCGGGTTCGGTCTAGACGGGATATCGAGGAAAGGTCGTCACATCAACAAACGCAGCAAGCAGCCATCGCAGCGACTACGGGTAGTGGTAGATCGCGCCGCTCGAGCCCACCGCGTAGACATCGTTGGCCGCAGCGCCCCAAATGCCGTAGTAGAATGGAGAGCTGCTCGTCGACATCCGCTGCCAGGTCTGGCCGCTGTCCTTGGTGTAGTAAATCGTGATGCCCGTCGAGACATAGACATCGTTGGCACCCGAGCCCCACACGTCGTAGATGGTGTACGTCGTATCCGGGAAGGTCAGCTTGTTCCAGGTCGTTCCGTCGGTGCTGCGCAGAACCGTGCCCGATGCGCCCACGGCGTAGTAGTCGTTCGCAGCGACGCCACGGATGCTGTACAGGTTGGCGGTGCTGGTGATCTGCGCCTTGACCCAGGTTGCGCCGCTGTCCGTCGAGCGAAGGATCGTGCCGCTGTCTCCGACCGCAAACACGTTGTTCGCCGCCGAGCCCCAGACGGTACGCAGCGTGTTGGTCGTGCCCGAGGTCAGGCCCGTCCAGGTCACACCCGCCGTGGTCGAGCGAGCGATAACGCCAGCCGCACCGACGGTATAGATGTCATTGGCCGCGCTGCCCCAGATTCCGTACAGCGTCTGCGCCGTCGGACTGGCCAGCACCGTCCAGTTCGCTCCAGAGTTGGTGGTCTGTACCACCGTGCCGCCGGAACCCGCGATGAACACGTTGTTTGCCGCCGCACCCCAGATCGCGTTGCGCGTCGATGCCGGACCAGCAATCGTAGCGGTGGTGGTCCAGGTCTTGCCACCATCGGTCGATCGATACGCCATCGTGGCCGCGCCAACCGCCCACACGTCATTGGCCCCCGAGCCCCAGACGTCCTGGAACGCCGACGAGCCCGTGCCGGTCGCCGCATTGAACACCTTGGAGCAGCCGCCGCCCGACACGCACGCCATGTTGGTGCCGCAGGCCGTGCCCGCCGCTGCGTTGGTCCACGACGAGCGCGACAGCGACGTGTCACACTTCTGGCAGGTGCCAAAGTCCGGGTCAGGGTTGGTCGCATTCGGCGTACGCAGCGAGCCACCGATGTAGCAGCCGTCCGAGCAGGCTCCAGCCACGCAGATCTGGGTGCTGCTGCCCGAGCACAGCGCGCCAGCTTTCAGGCACTTGCCCGCGCAAGCCGGGTCGCCACCGCAGGTCAGCGTCAGGTCGAGGTTGCTAGAGACCTTGTTGCCGTCGGTGTCATAGAACTCTGCGCTGAGCGAGCGCGTGCCCTGCTTGTCAAAGCCAATCGACTGCGCCTGATCCAGCTGATCCCACGTCAGGTCCAGCGAGTACGCACCGCCCGCACCCGCCACGAACGCGCCGTACTTGATCTTGCCATCGGTGCTGTTGAGCTGTCCGCCGAGCAGCTTCTGGATTCCATCGGTGTGCGTCACGACGGCGGTCACACGCACCGTGCCACCTTGCGTCAAGCTGTTGACGTTGGTGCCCAAGCTCAGGATCTTCAGCGCACCTTGCGCCAGATCCGGCAACGCCGCCGACCCCATGTCTGGAGTCGTGTTGCTCGGCTGGCAGCCGTAACCTGCGGCGAGCAAAAGTGGAAACGCAACCATCAGCCCAACAAGCGATCTCTTCATCGTTAAGTCCCCCCCAAATTCAATTGGTTAGCGGGCATCGTAACACGCGAAAATTTGGCTTTCCCGACGAGAAATTCGCTTTTTCTAAGTCCGCGAAATCACTGAGTTTTTCGCGCGCAGCGACATCCGCAGACCCAAGCAACCGAAGGGTCAGCATCTTGAACGATGGATGTCAAAGCAGATGACGGATGAAGAAACGGACGGATGGACGCGATAGCAGACGACTAGACAGAAGAACGGACGAGGTCTGTTTTTACAGACAACAGCGGCTTAGACCGTCAAGCGCGCCGCGCCGCTCGTCACCGAAAACGCCGGATCAAGCGACACGTCCACACATGTCACCGCCGGAGTCTCGATCGCTTTGCGCAGGGTCGGAAGCAGCTCCGCCGGATCTTCGACGTGGAAGCCAACGCCGCCAAAGGCCTCGATGACCTTGTCGTAGCGAGTCGGTGCCAGCTTGGTGGCCGGCGAGCGATCTTCCCCAAACAGCATCAACTGCGGACCGCGAATCTGGACCCAGGATGCATCGTTGCCGACGACGACGGTGAAGTGCATCTAGAAGCGAACGAAGGTATAGAAGT
>ERZ724513.740-NODE-740-length-16277-cov-8.324744_pt1 | contig 16277 bp, 18 predicted proteins | sample MGYA00376046_ERZ724513 | MGnify/ENA primary metagenome ERZ724513 (study PRJEB28724, sample SAMN07190883) | activated sludge metagenome | isolation source: activated sludge of sewage treatment plant in Hong Hong | place: Hong Kong | collected 2016-03-17 ...
GTTGGCGCTGGCGCTGCCGATCGCGGCCCGGCCGGCGCGGGCGCAGGGCGAGACGACGCGCGTGCCGGCCGAGCGGCTGGCTGAGGCCGTCGCTGCCGCGCGCCCTGGCGACACCATTGAAGTAACCGGCGGCGAGTTTCACGGCAACCTGGTCATCGACCGGCCGTTGACGCTCATTGGCCTCGACTGGCCGGTGCTGGACGCCGGCGGCCAGGGCACGGTGCTGCGCCTGGAGGCCGAAGACACGACTGTGCGCGGCTTCGTTGTCCGCAACAGCGGCGACTCGCTCGACCGCGAAGATTCCGGCATCATCGCCGCCGCGCCGCGCGCGTTGGTGGAGGGCAACCGGCTGGAGAACGTCCTCTTCGGCATCTACATCGAGTCGGCCCCAGGCACGACCGTGCGCGGCAACGACATCGAGGGGCAAGACCTGGACATTGCCCGGCGCGGCGACCTGATGCGCCTGTGGGACAGCGACGACGTGCTCATCGAGAACAACGTCACCCGCCGCGGCCGCGACGCCGTGCTGTGGTACTCCGAGCGCATGACCCTGCGCGGCAACGACTTCTCCCACGGCCGCTACGGGCTGCACTTCATGTACTGCGACGACGCCGTCATCGAGAACAACCGCCTGACCTATAACTCCGTCGGCGCGTATCTCATGTACGGCCGCCGCCTGACGTTGCGCGACAACCTCATCGCCTTCAACCGCGGCCCCAGCGGCTACGGCATCGGCCTGAAGGACATGGACGACGTGGCCATCACCGGCAACCGCATCCTCGATAACCGCGTGGGCATCTTCAACGACAGCTCGCCGCGGGAACTGAACAGCACCGCCGTCGTCAAGGGCAACCTCTTTGCTTATAACGACAGCGCGCTGGAGATGCTGCCGTCGGTGCGCCACAACCTGATCAGCGACAACAGTTTTGTCGAGAACGAGCAGCAGGTCGTCGTCGCCGGCGGCGGCCAGTTGCGCGACAACGAGTGGACAGTCGGCGACCGCGGCAATTACTGGAGCGACTACGCCGGCTACGACAGCGACGGCGACGGCCAGGGCGAACTGCCCTATCGCGCCGAGCGGCTGCTGGACAGCCTGATCGGCCGCCAGCCGGAGTTGCGCCTGTTCATCTATAGCCCGGTCATCACCGCCATCGACTTCGCCGCGCGGGCCTTCCCGCTGGTGCGCCCGCAGCCGGTGCTGGTCGATGAACAGCCGCTGACGCAACCCATCGTGCCCAGCAACGCGCCCCTGCCCACGGGCGACGAGGCGGGCGCGCTGTGGCCGGTGCTGCTGCTGCCGTTGGCGCTGCTGCTGCTGGCCGGCATCGGCCGCCTCGGCCATCGCACCTATCATTTGCCTGAGGCCGGGCGCGTCGAGCGCCCGTCCGTGGTGAAATAAGTCATGATTGAAGTTCGCCATCTGACCAAACGCTTCGGCCGCTTCACGGCCGTGCAAGACCTGTCGTTTGCCGTCGCCGAGGGCGAGGCGGTGGCCCTCTGGGGGGCCAACGGCGCAGGCAAGACAACAGCCGTCCGTTGCCTGCTCAATCTCTTCCCCTACGAGGGCGAGATCACCGTCAATGGGCTGGACGCGCGCCGGCAGAGCAAGGCCGTGCGCCGGCTCGTCGGCTTCGTGCCCCAGGAGTTGAGCTTCCACGACGACATGACCGTGGCCGAGACGCTCATCTTCTACGCCCGGCTGAAGAAAGTGCCCGACGGCTACGACTTCGAGCCGCTACTGGAACGGCTGCGCCTGAGCGAGCATGTCCAGAAGCGCGTCGGCGAACTGTCGGGCGGGCTGAAGCAGCGACTGGCGCTGGCCGTGGCCTTGCTGTCTGACCCGCCCATCCTCATCCTCGATGAGCCGACGGCCAGCCTCGATATCCGCAGCCGCGAGGAGTTCCTGGTGCTGCTGCGCGGGCTGAAGCGGGCCGGCAAGACGATGGTCTTCTCGTCTCACCACCTGGAGGAGATCACCGCCCTGGCCGACCGGGTGCTGCTGCTGGAGGATGGCCGGCTGGTGGTCGATGCCCCGCCCGACCAGCTGGAGCGGCAACTGAACTGGGAGACGACGCTGCACCTCTACATGGCCGACGCGGCTATCGACCCGGCCTTGCAGACACTGGCGGGGCTGGGGATGCCCGTCAGCCGCAACGGCCGCGGCCTGCGCGTGCAGGTCGCGCCGGGTAACAAAGGCAAGGTGCTTCAGGCGCTGCACGACGTCGGCCTGCGCGTCGATGACTTCACGGTGGAGTAAATGGACTTCGAGAACGTACTCATCCTCATCCAGAAAGAGCTGCGCGACGCCCTGCGCAACCGCTGGTTCCTGCTCTACGCCGTGGCCTTCGCGGCCCTGTCGCTGGCGCTGGCCTGGCTGTCGGTCTCCGGCGCGGGCAGCTACGGCGTGGCCGGCTTCGGCCGGACGACGGCCGGACTGATCAACCTCGTCCTGCTCATCGTGCCGCTCATGGGCCTGACGCTGGGGGCGATGAGCCTGGCCGGGGAGCGCGAGAAGGGCACTCTGGTCTATCTGCTGGCCCAGCCCATCAGCGCCACCGAGCTGCTGCTAGGCAAGTTCATCGGCCTGGCGCTGGCCCTGACGGCGGCGCTGGTCATCGGCTTTGGCCTGACCGGACTGATGATGGTCATCAGCGGTAGCGGCGGCGATTTTATCATCTTCGCCACGTTGATGGCGCTGGCCATCCTGTTGGCCGTGGCCAGCCTGAGCGTCGGCTTCCTCATTTCGGCCGCGGTGCGTCGGGCGGCGACGGCCGTCGGGCTGGCCCTGTTCCTGTGGCTGGTGCTGGTCTACTTCGGCGACCTGGGGCTGATGGGCACGGCGATGGTGGTGCAGATGGACGTGGGCCAACTGCTGACGCTGGCGCTGGTCAACCCGTTGCAGGTCTTCAAGATCGCCGCTGTGCTGAACCTGCGCGACAACCTGGAAGTGCTGGGGCCGGCGGGCATCTACGCCTTCCGCACCTATGGCGGGGCGCTGTGGCCGCTGCTGGTCGGGCTGCTGTTGGCCTGGGCGGCCGTGCCGCTGGCGTTGTCGTTGCGCGTGTTCCGGGGGCGGGGGGTGTTGTGATGAAGAGAGTGGGCAGTGGGCAGTGGGCAGTGGGTCAGTGGGCCAGTGGGTCAGTAGGTCGGCGCGCTCTGGCCCTGGCCCCTGGAACCTGGCCCCTGGAACCGCGGCGTTGGGTCGGCGGTTGGCCGTCGGCGGTTGGCCTTCTGTGTGTCGCCCTAACCCTGCTGCTCGCCCTGGCTGCCTGTGGCGGCGGGGCGGACACGACGCAGCCGCCGGAGATCCTCTATGGTCAGGATGTCTGCGACGAATGCGACATGATCATCAGCGAGGAGAAGTACGCCGCGGCCTACTGGACGGCCGAGGGCGAGGCGCGCCGCTTCGACGACGTGGGCGAGATGCTGGTCTTCATGGCCAGGAACCCGGAGGCGACGGCGTCGGTCTGGGTGCATGATGTCCATAGCGCCGCCTGGCTGCCGGCCGAGGAGGCCTGGTTCGTGATGAATTCCGGCCTGCGCACGCCGATGGGCACGGGCATTGCCGTGTTGGCCGACGAGCAGTCGGCCCGCGCGCTGGCCTTCGACCAGCCGGCAGCCGTTGTGCTGACCTTCAGTGAGATCGTCGCCCGCGCCGCGGCGGGTGAACTGGAAAACGTCGCCGGCATGGGCGACCACGAGATGGGCGACTAGAGCGCCCTCAAGACACTTAAGGAGAGAGAATACTTATGACACGCAAGGTTACGCTTTTGGCCCTCCTGGCCGCGTTGGTGTTGGTGCTGGCTCTGGCCGCCTGTGGCGGCGGGGGCGGCGGAGAGACGGCCGCGCCGCCTGAGGACGACGCCGTGGCCGAGGCCCCGCCCGCCGACGATGGCTCGTTGCATGGCGACCCGGAGGCGGGCAAGGCCCAGTTCGACACGGTCTGCATCGCCTGCCACGGGCCGGGCGGCGTGGGCATCGAGGGTCTGGGCAAGCCGTTCACCACCAGCGAGTTCCTGTTGACGGTTAGTGACAAGGAACTGCTGACTTTCATCAAGACGGGGCGGCCGATCAGCGACCCGGCCAACACGACCGGCGTGGACATGCCCCCCAAGGGCGGCAACCCGGCGTTGACCGACGAGCAGCTGACCGATATTATCGCCTACATTCGCACGTTGCACGAGTAGAAACGAGACTCGAGGGGCGGGCGTCGCGGCGTCCGCCCCAGCGCACCGAGCGGGCACGACGATGACGACGGACACAACGATGACGACGGAGCGACTGCGCGACCTGCCGGTAGAGGAAGTCATGGCGCGCTGGCCGGCGACGGCCGAGGTCTTCAACGGCCATGCGTTGGCCTGTGTCGGCTGCGCGCTGGCGCCGTTTTGCACGGTGCAGGACGCCGCCACGACCTACGACCTGTCGCCGCAGGCGTTGTCCGATGAGTTGCTGGCGGTCATCGCCGCCGGCCGCTAGGCTCGCCCGCCCGCGCCACCCACAACCGCAGACCTGACGGGGCCTCTCCGCCCCATCGCCGCCCGTCCGTCCGGTCTGCCTAGCTTCGCAGAGAGCGAGATGGACAAACCCTATTTCTACGTTGACAACATTGCCGCGCTGGCCCCGGAAGTGCCGGCTGACGCCATCCTGAGCCGCACCTTCTATAAGGATGACCACCTCAGCGCGATGGTCTTCAGCTTCGCGCCCGGCCAGGAGCTGAGCGAGCACACCGCTGCCGTCCCGGCCATCATCCACATCCTAAGCGGGCGCGCTCGCCTGACGCTGGGCGAAGACGAGACGACGGCCGAGGCGGGCGCGTGGGTGCGCATGGAGCCGCGCCTGCCGCATGCCGTCGTGGCCGAGACGCCCGTGACGATGCTTCTTCTGATGCTCAGGTAGCATGAAAGCAGCTCACGCAAAGGCGCAAAGGGGCGAAGGCACAAAGGGAGAGAAGAAGCTTGCTCTTCTTCCTTCTCTTTCTTATTCTTCTTTATGCGCCTTTGCTTCTTAGCGCCTTTGCGTGAGTTTGTCTGCCTATCCATGACTCGTCTGCCGTTCCTGTTCCTGGCCATCCTGGCCCTGCTGGCCGGCATCTGGGCCGGCTGGCTGCGGATCGGCTGGGCCTGGCCCAACCCGCAGGTGATGTTACCGGCCGCCCACGGGCCGCTGATGGTTTCGGCCTTCCTGGGCGCAGTCATCAGCCTGGAGCGGGCCGTGGCCCTGCGGCGGCGGGCGGCGTACCTGCCGCCGTTGCTGGCCGGGCTGGGCGGACTGGCGCTCATCACCGGGCTGCCCTGGACGCTGGCCGCGTGGCTGCTGCTGGCCGCGGCCGTCGGGCTGGCGGCTGTGTTCGCCGTCATCGTCCGGCAACACCCGGCCGTCTACACGGCGACGATGGCCGCCGGGGCGCTGGCCTGGCTGGTGGGCAATGGGCTGCTGGCCGCCGGGCGGCCGGTCTATGCCGCCGTGCCCTGGTGGGTGGCCTTTTTGGTACTGACCATCGCCGGCGAGCGGCTGGAGTTGAGCCGGGTGCTGCGGCTGTCGTCGCGGGTCATCAACCTGTTCATCATCAGCGTGGCCATCTTCCTGGGCGGTGTGGCGCTGACGCTGGTGGCCTACGCCGAGGGGACACAGTTCGCTGGGCTGGGGCTGCTGTTGCTGGCCGTCTGGCTGCTGCGCTATGACCTGGCCCGGCGCAACATTCGCCTGCGCGGCCTGACGCGCTTCATCGCCGTCTGCCTGTTCAGCGGCTACGTGTGGCTGGCCGTGGGTGGGGCGCTGTGGCTCGTCGTCGGCGGGGCCGTGGCCGGGCCGCTCTATGACGCCATGCTTCACGCCCTCTTCCTCGGCTTCGTCTTCGCGATGATCTTCGGCCACGCGCCGCTCATCTTCCCGTCGGTACTGGGGCGGCCGATGGCCTATCTGCCGGCGTTCTACGGGCCGCTGATCGTCCTGCACGGCTCGTTGGCCCTGCGCGTGGCCGGCGACCTGTTCGGCCAGATGGCGCTGCGGCGCTGGGGCGGGCTGCTCAATGGCGTGGCCCTGCTGCTGTTCCTGGCAACGACGATCGCCGCGCTGGTCATCGGCGCGCGCAAGGAGTAGACCCGTGCCGCCACTGACCCGCTGGCACATCAAGACAGCTTTCATCTCCCTGGCCGCGGCGATGACGCTGGGCGTGGCCCTGGCGCTGGCCCCGGTGCTGCCGCTGCCGGGCTGGCTGGTGTACCTGTCGCCGGCCTTCTTCCATCTGATCATGGTCGGCTGGGTGACGCAGATGATCTTCGGCGTCATCTTCTGGATGTTCCCCATCGTCAGCCGGGCGCGGCCGCGGGGCAGCGAGCGGCTGGGCTGGGCGACCTACGTCCTGCTCAACGGCGGCCTGCTGCTGCGCGTCGTGGCCGAGCCGGCCAACAGTGTCGCGCCGGGCGGCGGCTGGGGCTGGGTGTTGGTGGCCTCGGCGCTGATGCAGTGGCTGGCGGCGGTGGCTTTCGTCGTCAACGCCTGGCCGCGCGTCAAAGAGAAATATCGGGGCGAGTGAGATGCCGCGCCTGAGTCAGTGGTACGTCAAGCTGTCGTTCGGCTATCTGCTGGCCGGCTTCACCGTGGGGGCGCTGCTGTTGGCCAACAAGGGCCGGCCGCTGCACCCGGCGCTGTGGAGCCTGCTGCCGGCCCACATCGAGTGGCTGCTGCTGGGCTGGGTGGCCCAATTGACGCTGGGCGTGGCTTTCTGGATTCTGCCGCGCTTCTGGCAAGCGCCGCGCCGCGGCCGGACGACGGGCGCGGTCGTGGCCATCGTCCTGCTGAACGCCGGCATCCTGTTGGTGTCGTTGGGGGCGGTGCTGGGGCTGGGGGCGTGGGCGGTCGCCGCCGGCCGTCTGCTGGAGATCGGCGCGGCGGCGTCGTTTGCCCATGCGGCGTGGCCGCGGATTGTCGGCCGGGCGGGCTAATCGCCCCCGGCCGTCAGCAGCGCGGCCAACCCACCGATGATCAGGTAGCCCGGCCAGACCGTGCCCCAGTTCCAGCCGAACAGGAAGATGGCCGCCGTGAAGAGAATGGCCAGGCCGCCGACGAAAGCGCCGCGCGCCTCCACCCCGAAGCGGCCCGTCGACCGCCAGGTGCTGATGGCGCTGCCGAACGCGCCGAACGCGCCGATGAGGATGAACAGCGCCCACCAGTTGTGCAGTTGGAAGCCGGTGAAGTTCGCCAGCAGGAAGATGACGCCCACGGCGATCAATCCCAGGCCGGGCATCCAGGCCATCTTGGCGTCGCTGCGCGCCGCCTGGCCCTCCGGCGTGTCGTCGGCCTTGCCGTTCAGCTTTTCCGCATCCTTCAGAGTCTTGATCTCGTCGCTCATTGTCTCAACCTCCGCTCATCTATACGCGGGGCGGGGCGGTCGGTTGCGGGGTTGCTCAGCGGCGCTGGTGTTCGACGAGCATGCAGGCGTCCTGCACCACGTCGAGGCCGGCGGTGCGGGCTTTTTCGGCCGCGGCTTCGTGGGCAATGCCCAATTGCAGCCAGACCGCTCTGGCTCCCACGGCGATAGCCTCATCGACGAAGGGCGGCACGTTCTCGCTGCGCTGGAAGACCAGCACCAGGTCGATCGGCTCCGGCACCTCGGCCAGGGTGGGGTAGGCGGGTTCGCCCAGCCCCTCGCTCAGGTTGGGGTTCACCGGGATGATGCGGTAGCCCTGCTTTTGCAGGTAGGCGGGCACGTAGTAGCCGGCTTTGGCCCGGTTCGACGAGAAGCCCACGACGGCGATTGTTTTGGCCTCGGACAGTATCTTACGGATGGCGCTGTCTTGATTCATGCGCCTAACTTTACCCAAAGGGTGACATTCTGCGTAATGAATAGGTGACAACCGGCGTTGCGTGTCAATTGCCAACGGCCGGCGATTGGCATACACTATTTGCTGAGCCACGCAGACACAGCGACATTTCCATCAACCACAGGAGTAAACCCCATGCAGAACCACGGTTCATTCGTCAGTCACTATGGCGTTGAGAATCATGGCATCAAGAATGCCGAGACCGTGTACTGGAACCTGACCACCTCCCAGCTTTATGAGCAGGCCATCCGCCGCCATGAGGCTGCCATTGCCCACCTCGGCCCGCTGGTCGTGCAGACCGGCAGCCACACCGGCCGCTCCCCCAATGACAAGTTCGTCGTTGAGGAACCGTCGAGCCAGTCGGACATCTGGTGGGGCAAGGTCAACCGCCCCTTCTCGCAGGAGAACTTCGATTACCTCTACCGCAAGATGCTGGCCTACACGCAGAATCGCGACATCTTCGTCTTCGACGGCTACGTCGGCGCAGACCCGAACTACCGCATGCCCGTGCGCATCATCACCGAGTACGCCTGGCACAATCTGTTCGCCCGCAATATGTTCATCCGCGAGTTCGACCCGGAGAAGCTGCGCAACCATGTGCCTCAGTTCACGGTCATCGACATGCCACGGCTGAAGGCCGAGCCGGAACAGGACGGCACAAAGAGCCAGACCTTCATTTTGCTCGACTTCGGCCGGCGCCTGGTGCTCATTGGTGGCTCCGAGTACAGCGGCGAGATCAAGAAGAGCATCTTCACGGCCATGAATTACTACATGCCCAAGCAGGGCGTCATGTCGATGCATTGCAGCGCCAACTTCGGCAAGACCCGCGACGACGCGGCCCTCTTCTTCGGGCTGAGCGGCACGGGCAAGACGACGCTGAGCAGCGACCCGGCGCGGATGCTCATCGGCGACGACGAGCACGGCTGGAGCGATGACGGCATCTTCAACTACGAGGGCGGCTGCTACGCCAAGGTCATCAAGCTCGACCCTAAGGGCGAGCCGGAGATCTACGAGACGACCCGCCGCTTTGGCACCATTCTGGAGAACGTCATCATGGACACCGGCACGCGCCGCGTGGACCTGAACGACGGCTCGCTGACCGAGAACACCCGCGCCAGCTACCCCATCTCCCACGTCAGCAATGCCGTGCGCGATGGCGTGTCCGGCCACCCGACGCACGTCTTCTTCCTGACGGCCGACGCCTTCGGCGTGCTGCCGCCCATCGCCAAGCTGACCAATGCCCAGGCGATGTACCACTTCCTGAGCGGCTACACGGCCAAGGTCGCCGGCACGGAGCGCGGCGTGACCGAGCCGCAGCCGAACTTCAGCACCTGCTTCGGCGCGCCGTTCATGCCCCTGCGGCCGGGCGTCTACGCCAAGCTGCTGGGCGAGAAGCTGGAGAAGCACGGCTCGCAGGTGTGGCTGATCAACACCGGTTGGACGGGCGGCCCCCACGGCGTCGGCAGCCGCATGAAGCTGGCCTACACGCGGCGGATGATCCACGCCGCACTGGACGGCGAGCTGGACAACGTGCCCATGATCGAAGAGCCGTACTTCGGTCTGGCCGTGCCGGAGAGCGTGCCCGACGTGCCCAGCGATGTTCTCAACGCCCGCAACACCTGGGCCGACAAGGATGCCTACGACGCCCAGGCCAAGAAGCTGGTGGGCATGTTCAAGGAGAACTTCAAGCAGTTCGAAGACCTGGTCTCCGACGACATCAAGGCCGCCGGCCCCCACTGAGCCGAATACACCTTCCATTAGGGCAGAAACCCGGGCCACGGCCCGGGTTTTTGTTTGACGCTGGTGCGTTGCACTTTCCTGAGTGCGTCGCACCTTCTTGGCGGCTTGAGGGGAGCGAGGAAAGTGCCGGCACTGAGCGGGTGGGCAACGAATCGGCTATACTGTGCGTATAGGCGACAAGGATACGATCATGTACGAACTGCCGCTCTTCCCGCTCAATCTCGTCCTCTTTCCGGGGATGCCGTTGCCGCTGCACATCTTCGAGGAGCGCTACAAGCAGATGGTGGCCGACTGTCTGCGCGACGACCGGCCGTTCGGCGTCGTCCTCATCGCCGAGGGGCGGGCGGAGGGCGGCCCGCCGGCGCGCCCCCACGCCATCGGCTGCACGGCCGAGATCGCCCAGGTGCAGCCGCTGGACGATGGTCGCATGATTCTCATGACCGTCGGCCGCGAGCGCTTCCGCATCGTCCGCCTGCGCCATGACCGCCCCTACCTGGTCGGCATGGTCGAGCCGGCCCCGCTGCTGGACGAGGACAGGGCGCGCGTGGCCGAGGGCGCGGCCCGGCTGGAGCCGCTGGTGATGGCGTACCTCCAGAAGCTGGTCAGCATGGGCAACCTCGATACCATGCCCGACGACCCGCCCGATGATCCCGCCTCACTGGCCTACCTCGGCGCGGCGCTCATCCAGTTGCCGCCGGAGGAGAAACAAGATTTGCTGGCGCTCGACCGGCTGACAGAGCTATCAGCGGCGCTGCGGCGGGCCTATCGCGGCGAACTGGCCCTGCTACGCACCGTCCCCGCGCAGGACATTGGCTTGTTCTCAGTAAACTGACCGCCGCCCCCGTAGCCCAGCCTGTCAGGCTGTCTTCTTCCACAGCCCGTAGCCCAGCCCGTCAGGCTCTCCCCGCCGGCCACAGCCTGACAGGCTGTGCTACGGCCCCCTATCTTTGCCCCCCGTCGCCGAATCGTGTATCTTCGGCGCATCTATGAAGGAAGAGCCGGCATGAAGATAGCGATCATTGGCACCGGACGGGTGGCGGCGGCGCTGGGCAAAGGCTGGGCGGCGCGCGGCCACATGGTCACCTTCGCCTCGCGGCAGCCGGGCAGCGAGAAAGTCGTCGCCCTGGTCGAGGCCGCCGGCCCGAACGCGGCCGCCGCGCGCGTGGCTGATGCCGTGGCCCGCAGCAGCATCGTCGTCCTGGCCGTGCCCTTTTCGGCCGCCCAGGAGACGCTGGCCCACGCCGGCGACCTGTCCGGCAAGCTCCTCATCGACTGCACCAACCCCATCGCCCCCGGCTTGCGCTCGCTCTATAACGGTGACCGCTCCGGCGCGGAGCAGATCGCCGCCTGGGCGCCGGGGGCGCGAGTGGTCAAGGCGTTCAACACGACCGGCGCGGAGAACATGGCCTCGCCCGGCTACCCCGGCGGCGCGGCGTCGCTGTTCCTCTGTGGCGACGACGAGTTGGGCAAGGCCGCCGTCTGGCAGCTGGCCGAGGAGATCGGCTTCGAGCCGGTGGACGCCGGGGCGCTGTCGGCCGCGCGCCATCTGGAGAATCTGGCCCTGCTGTGGATTCACCTGGCGCAGGTGAATGGCCTGGGGCGGGGTATCGCCTTTCGGCTGCTGCGGCGCTAGGTTAGGGGCTAGGGGCTAGGGGCTAGGGGCTAGGGGCTAGGAAGAGCGCTCTTCCCTAGCCCCTAGTCCCTATCACCTAGCCCCTACTAGGCGAACTTGTCGCGCAGGTAGGCCACGTAAGGGTCGATGGATAGCGGGCCGCCGCAGACGTGGGCGATCAGCTCGTTGGCGGTGAACTTGGAGCCGTGGCGGTAGATATTTTCGCGTAGCCACCCGTGGAGCGGGCCGAACTCGCCGGCGGCGATCTGTGCGGGGATGGCAGGCACGGCGCGCAGGGCGGCGCTGTAGAACTGGGCGCTCATGATGTTGCCCAGCGTGTAGCCCTGGAACGACCCACCGATAACGCCGGCGAACCAGTGGACGTCTTGCAGCACGCCGTCGCACTCCTCGTCGGCGCACACGCCGATGTCGGACAGATAGCGCATCTTCCACGCCTCCGGCAGGTCGGCCACTTCCAGCGCGCCCTCCAGCATGGCCAGTTCCAGGTCGAAGCGGATCATCACGTGCAGGTCATAGGTCATCTGGTCGGCGTCGGTGCGGATGACCGAGGGCATGGCCTTGTTGACGGCGCGGTAGAACGTCTCCAGGTCAACACCGCCGAGTTGCGTGGGGAAGGCGGCCTGTAGCTCCGGGTAGAAGTGTTGCCAGAAGCCGCGACTGCGGCCGACGACGTTTTCCCACAGGCGCGACTGGCTCTCGTGGACGCCGGCTGACGTGCCGTGGGCCAGCGGCGTGGCCTCGTAGGCCGGGTCGATGCCCTGCTCATACATAGCGTGGCCCGATTCGTGGATGGTGCTGAAAAGGCCATCGCTGAGGTCGTCGGGCCGGAAGCGGGTGGTGATGCGCACGTCGCCCAGCGAGAACTTGGTCATGAAGGGGTGGTGGGTCTTGTCCTGGCGGCCGCGGCTGAAGTCGTAGCCGAGTTGGGCGACGACGCGCTCGCCGAAGGCGCGTTGGGCGTCCTCCGGGAAGTTCTGGTGCAGGCAGCTATCGTCGGGCGTGGGCTGGTCGAGCACCTGGCGCAGCAGCGGCACCATTTGCGCCCGCAGGTCGGCGAAGAGGGCGCGCACCGTCTCGGCTTTCATGCCCTCGTCGGCGTAGTCGATCAGCGGGTCGGCGATGTGGCTGTAACCGGGGAAGCAGTCGGCCAGACGGCGGCTCAGGTCAAGCGTCTTTTCCAGGTTGCCGCGCACGGCGGCGAAGTCGTTGGCCGGGCGGGCGGCCGTCCAGGCCTGATAGCTGCGGGCGCTGTGCTCGTTCAGCTCGCCCACCAGCGCGTTGGGGATGCGCGTGTCGCGCTCATAGTTGCGGCGGGCGACGCGGATGAGCGCGGCGTCGTCGCTGTCGTAGGGCAGGCTCTCGGCGTAGGGCTGGAGGTCATCCAGCAGGTGGCCTAGGGCCGCGTCGGTGGCGCGCTCGTGGGCCAGCCGGGAGAGCAGGGCCATCTGCCGGCCGCGGGCGGGTGCGCCGCCGGGGGGCATGTAGGTGGCCTGGTCCCAGCTAAGGACGGCGCTGGCGTGGCCCAGGTCTTCGACCTCGGCCAGACGGGCTTTGAGTTCAGCGAGTTTCTTTTCCATTGGTTCCCTCATTTGCGTGTAGCGATTAGCCGGAGGTCTGCCGCAGCGCCTCACTGATCAGGAAGCGCAGCGCCGGGCCAAGCCGCCGGCCCCATGACGATTCACTGTGCCCGGCCCACTGCTCCTCGACGTGCATCAGATCGCGCAGCGGCCGGTAGCCCTTGCGCACGAGGATGCCCTTCATGCGCCGGACGCTGGCGTAGTAGCGGCGGGAGGCGGTGGCCCGATGGAGGCGTCCGCCGGGCTGCTCGCCCAGTTCGCGCGTGCCCGCGTCGAGGTAAAGCTTGCCCGGCCAAAAGGCGGACGCTTCCACGAAGTCGAAGATGGCCTCCTGGGCGAACCACAACGACGGACTCATCACCCCGGCGAAGCCGAAGGCGCCGCCGCGGGCGAAGAAGGCGTAGAGGCTGATCAGCCCGCCCAGTGACGACCCCATGATGCCGGTCGTGCGGCGGCCGGGCAGAGTGCGGAAGTCGTGATCGATGAGCGGCTTCACCGTATGGACGATGAAGTCGAGGTAGGCGTCGCCGCGGCCGCCGCCGAGGTGGCGGTCGCGGAAGGGCGTGTACTCGGCCAGCCGCGCCTCGCCGGCGTTGGGAATGCCGACGATGATCGCTTCCAGCCCACTGCTGTGGGCCAATTGCTCCATCGTCTCATCAACGCCCCACTCGCCGGCAAAGCTGGTGGCGTTGTCGAACAGGTTTTGGCCGTCGTGCATGTAGATGACGGGGTAGCGTTGGTGGCTCTGGTGATAGGAAGGGGGAAGGTAGACGAGCAAGTCGCGCTGGTTGCCCAGTTGTGGGCTATGCAGCGCGGGGGCCACGCGCACGATGCCGCTGATGAAATGGTCGGGGCGGCTGGTGTAGTGGCTGTGGTAGTCGTACCAGGTGACCGGCGCGTCTGACTCCCTCCGGATCGGTCGTGTTGTGTTCATGCGTTCAATGCCCGCCATTCGCGGGGACACTGATTGTCCCCTTTTTCGTGGCGCTGTCCAGAATCGCCGAGTCAAGGGGCTAGATGTTCGTCAACTCCGACTTCAGCGGTCTGTTGAGACTTTTCAGCGACAACAGCGCAGGATTTGCTAGATGCAGATCTCTTGTCCAAAACTGATGACGTTTAGGCCCGTGGTTCACGGCCAACAGTACTTCCCTCGCATTCCGCAAATCGCCTAAAGGTAGTAGCGCACGCCGGCGTTTGGAATAAAGACGCGCCCGCGGTCGGGCTTGCCCGACCGAGAGTGAGTAATATGGACTCACGCCGGTAGCCGCGCCAGGCGAAAACGCGTCGCGCAGCAGCGGACAAATGGCGCTTGTGGATAACCCCGCGGCGATTAGAATGCAGGGACGGTTGCGCGACGTGTGTCCACCGTCCCGCGCGTCACCGCCCCGCTTCAGGAGGGCATTGGGGGCAGCGCGCCGGCTACACTCACGTGGCAGGCCGATTCTGCCGAGACGGAGTTATGCCGATGAAGCCCCTTGCGCGCCTGTACTGGCGATGGTTGGTTGTTGCCTTGTTCCTGGTTGTTGCCGCCATTGCCTTATTCACTTCTCCCCGGCCAGCGTCGGTCAGCGCCCAGGCGCCGACCAGCACGGCCACCAACACGCCGACCGACACACCGACCGGCACACCAACCAGTACGCCGACCGACACACCGACCGGCACGCCCACCAGCACGGCCACCAACACGCCCACTGACACGCCGACCGGCACGCCCACCAACACACCCACCAATACGCCGACTGGCACGCCCACCAGCACACCCACCAACACGCCGACCGGCACACCGACCGGCACGCCCACCAGCACATCCACCAGCACGCCCACCAGCACACCGACCCCGTCCGCTTATTGCGCCACGGGCACCGGCGGCTCGACCTATACGATCATTCTGGGCAAGGGCATGGCCAGCGAGACCAAGTCGGCCGGCGTACCCAAGATCGTCGTGCCCAACGCGGCCGACGTGGTCTCCCTCTATGGCCAGTTGGCGGGCAAGGAGCAGGGGCCGTACAACTATGCGCGCTTTCTGCGGCCCAATGGTACGTACATCAACGACATGTCTAAGGAAAGCCCCGCCTACCGCCGCAGCGCCATCTTCTGGTATGGCCAGGCGCTGACGCCGGCAACGACGGCCAACTGGCGGGCGCGGCTCATCGGCGCGCCGACCAGCGCCCCGTTCGTCCAGCGCGCTTTCATCCTCTACCCGACCTATGCCGATGAGGGTTGGCACGCCAGCGCCTTCGTCACCTTCCCGGTCAGCAGCCAGAACCACGTCTATTGGGACACGGCCAACGGCTGGACGCCGAGCCAGCAGCAGATCGTGGCCCTGCTGCCGCCGATTCGGCCGGTGGATGTCGAGGTCATGGTGGCCGTGGTTGACAACGACCGCGACACGAAGCCCTTCCGCCTGACCATCACCGCCGGGCCGGTCAGCCAGCAGGTGACGATCAACGGGCCGACCAACGGCGACCTGCTTAACATCGTCGCCGTGACGCTGGCCAACGTGCCCGCCGGCACAAACCAGGTTGTCCTCGACCTCGTCTCGCCCAACGGCAACGGCGACTCCGTGGCCATGGTCGGGGCGACGGCCAACTACTCCTGCATCGACTGAGCCGGACGCGACCACCGGCGAGCGAGGGCGCGGCGCACTTCCCCCGGGTGCGCCGCGCCCCTTTTTGCGCTAACATTCGCCCCCATGACCGAGCCAATCGACAGCCAACCGGATGAGGCCGAGCGCGCTGCCGGCGAGGAACACCGCCGCCGCATCCGTTTCGAGTTCCGCGACCTGATCGAAGACCTGATCGAGGACGGCCGCCGCCGCGGCCTGTTCGACGACCTGGCCGGGCAGGGCCGGCCGCTCGATCTAGAGGCCAACACCTACGAGGGCAGCGCCGCGCTGGCCAACAAGCTGATGAAGGACAACGACCTGCGCCCGCCGTGGCTGACGCGCCGGGTGGAGGTTGTGGGTAAGATCGACGCGCTGCGGGCCGACATCGGCCGCACGTGGGGTCGCTACCGCGCCGCCTTCGCCGCCGCGCCGGGGGAGAGTCACCGCTCTGCCCTGACCATCGGCTGGGACGACGCCTGCCAGAAGTGGGAAACGGCCATCGTCGCCCTCAACAAGGAGATCGACAGCTATAACCTGAAGCGGCCGATGAGCCAGCTAGAGCTGTTCAAGCTGCGCCTGGCGGACGAGCTGCGGCGGGTTGATGCGCCACGCTACCTGCTCTAGCGACCGGCGACCGCCTCGTCGAGGACGGCGGCGATGGCCGCGTCCAGTTCCAGCGGCGCGGCCGGGGCAGAAGCGGACGCGCCCAGTTGCGTCAGCAGTTCGGCCGCCTCGCGCCGGTCCTGGTACTCCGTGGCCGGATGGTGGATGACCAGCCGCAACAGCGCGGCGGCGCGCGGCCGGTCGGCGGTGGCCACAGCCTGGGCGAAGACCGACAGGGCAAAGAGCACCAGCGGCGTGGCCCCGTGATCCAGGATCCGGGCGCCGATGGTGGTGTG
>ERZ724513.741-NODE-741-length-16258-cov-7.960563_pt1 | contig 16258 bp, 14 predicted proteins | sample MGYA00376046_ERZ724513 | MGnify/ENA primary metagenome ERZ724513 (study PRJEB28724, sample SAMN07190883) | activated sludge metagenome | isolation source: activated sludge of sewage treatment plant in Hong Hong | place: Hong Kong | collected 2016-03-17 ...
GGTCGCGCGCGGGCACGCGGTCCGGCGCGGCCGGGCGCCTCCGCTTCGACGAACTCATATCGCGACCCTTACTCCGACCCTGTTGCGAACGATGCCGTACCCCTCCGACCGATCCCGTTCGACTATTCCATCCGATCCGTCCGACAGCCGACCGCCCCGCCTCCCGGGCACCGATCCCGGTCACCGTTCGTTGTACAAGGACGCACGAGGATTAGCCTCGACAACAAGCGCCGCGGTACTGGCATCGTCCGGGATGGAGACAAACTCATGGGCTTAGGTCGCAGGAAGTCGGCGGAACCGAATCCGCCCGCCACGATCGGCGAGGACGCCGGAGCGTCGGCGCGGGTGCTGTCCAACCTGATCGAGACGGGCGCCCGGGTCCAGGCCCCCGCCATCCACGCCTATGTGGAGCGGCTGCGGCGCAAGTTCCCCGACGCCTCCCCCGCGGAGATGGTCACCAAGCTGGAGAAGCACTACCTGGCGGCGGCGACGGCCAGCGGCGCGGCCGTCGGCTCGGCCGCCCTGGTACCCGGCGTCGGAACCATGATCGCGGTGTCCATGGTGGCCGCCGAGACCGCGCTGTTCCTCGAGACGACGGCGGTGTTCGTCCTGGCGGTCGCCGAGGTGCACGGCATCTCCGTCACCGACCGGGAACGGCGCCGCATGGTGGTCCTCGGCGCGCTGGCCGGCGACGACGGCAAGCACGCGGTGGCCCGGCTGCTCGGCGGCGGCCGCACCAACGGGGCGTGGCTGTCCGAAGGGGCCGCCAGCACCGTGCCGGTGCCGGCGCTGGCGGAGGTCAACGGCAAGCTGATGCGCTACTTCCTGAAGAAGTACACGCTCAAGAAGAGCGCCATGGTGGCCGGCAAGGTCTTGCCCGTCGGCATCGGGGCCGTCGTCGGCGCGGTCGGCAACCACATGATGAGCAAGCGCATCGTCCAGAACGCCCGCCAGGCGTTCGGGACCGCCCCGGCGCGCTGGCCGGGAACGACGCTGCGGGTGCTGCCTGCGGTCGGCGACGGCGACGGCAACTGAGGCCGTCCGCCCCCCGTCGACGATCTGTGACTTATCCCGGATTCACCCTGCTTACGTGGTCTGACCCACTGCCGAAGCGCTAGCCTTTAGTGCGGCGGAAAAACCCCAGACCAGCCCGACGCAGACGATGAATCGAGGCGAGCAACTGCCGTGAGCAGTACCACTTCACCCTTCGGCCAGAACGAATGGCTGGTCGAGGAGATGTACCGGAAGTTCCGTGACGATCCGTCTTCCGTAGACCCGAGCTGGCACGAGTTCCTGGTCGACTACAACCCCGAGCCGACCACCGACGCCTCATCCCCCGCCAACGGCGAGGTCGCCGCGCCGGCCAAGGCGGCCGCACCTGCCGCGCCCGCCGCGCCATCCAAACCGGCCGCACCATCCAAACCGGCCGAGCCCACCAAACCGGCCGAGCCCGCCAAACCGGCGCCCGCACCGGCCGATGCGCCGACCACGGCGCCGGCCGCGGCCAAACCCGCCCCGGCCCCCGTCGCCGCGGCATCCGGCGACGAAACGCAGGTCTTGCGCGGGGCCGCCGCCGCGATCGTCAAGAACATGGACGCGTCGCTGGACGTGCCCACCGCCACCAGCGTGCGTGCCATCCCGGCCAAGTTGATGATCGACAACCGCATCGTCGTCAACAACCACCTCAAGCGCACCCGCGGCGGCAAGGTCAGCTTCACCCACCTGCTGGGGTACGCGATCGTGCAGGCCGTCAAGAGCTTCCCCAACATGAACCGGCACTTCGCCGAGATCGACGGCAAGCCCAACGTCGTCACCCCCGAGCACACCAACCTGGGGCTGGCAATCGACCTGCAGGGCAAGGACGGTAAGCGTTCGCTGGTGGTCGCGGCCATCAAGGGCTGCGAGACGATGTCTTTCGGCCAGTTCATCGCGGCCTACGAGGACATCGTGCGACGCGCCCGCGACGGCAAGCTGACCGCCGAGGACTTCGCCGGCGTGACGATCTCGCTCACCAACCCGGGCACGCTGGGCACCGTGCACTCGGTGCCGCGGCTGATGGCCGGTCAGGGCGCCATCATCGGCGCGGGCGCCATGGAGTACCCGGCCGAGTTCCAGGGCGCCAGCGAGGAGCGCATCGCCGAACTGGGCATCGGCAAGCTGATCACCCTGACCTCGACCTACGACCACCGCATCATCCAGGGCGCCGAATCCGGCGACTTCCTGCGCACCATCCACCATCTGCTGCTCGACGACGAGTTCTACGACGAGATCTTCTTCGAACTCGGCATCCCCTACGAGCCGGTGCGCTGGCGCACCGACAACCCGGACTCGATCGCCGACAAGAACGCGCGCGTCATGGAGTTGATCGCGGCGTACCGCAACCGCGGGCATCTGATGGCCGACATCGACCCGCTGCGCCTGGACAAGAGCCGCTTCCGCATGCACCCGGACCTCGACGTGCTGACCCACGGGCTGACGCTGTGGGACCTGGACCGCGTGTTCAAAGTCGACGGGTTCGCCGGCAAGGAGTACAAGAAGCTGCGCGACGTGCTCTCGGTGCTGCGCGACGCGTACTGCCGCCACATCGGCGTGGAGTACACCCACATCCTCGAACCCGAGCAGCAGCAGTGGCTGCAGGAGCGCATCGAGGTCCGGCACGAGAAGCCGACCGTCGCCCAACAGAAGTACATCCTAAGCAAGCTCAACGCCGCCGAGGCGTTCGAGACCTTCCTGCAGACCAAATACGTTGGGCAGAAACGGTTTTCACTCGAAGGCGCCGAGACCATCATTCCGATGATGGACGCCGCGATCGACCAGTGCGCCGAGCACGGCCTCGACGAGGTGGTCATCGCCATGCCGCACCGCGGCCGGCTCAACGTGCTGGCCAACATCGTCGGCAAACCGTACGCGCAGATCTTCAACGAGTTCGAGGGCAACCTGAACCCGTCGCAGGCGCACGGTTCCGGCGACGTGAAGTACCACCTCGGGGCGTCGGGCGACTACATCCAGATGTTCGGCGACAACGACATTCAGGTCTCGCTGACCGCCAACCCGAGCCACCTCGAGGCCGTCGACCCGGTGCTCGAGGGCCTGGTGCGCGCCAAGCAGGACATCCTGGACAAGGGCGACACCGCCGACGGGTTCTCCGTCGTGCCGCTGATGCTGCACGGCGACGCCGCGTTCGCCGGGCAGGGCGTGGTCGCCGAGACGCTGAACCTGTCCCTGCTGCGCGGCTACCGCGTCGGCGGCACCGTCCACATGATCGTCAACAACCAGGTCGGCTTCACCACCTCCCCCGAGCACTCGCGGTCCAGCGAATACTGCACCGACGTCGCGAAAATGGTTGGGGCGCCGATCTTCCACGTCAACGGAGACGATCCGGAGGCGTGCGTCTGGGTGGCCAAACTCGCCGTCGACTTCCGTCAGAAGTTCAAGAAGGACGTCGTCATCGACATGCTGTGCTACCGCCGCCGCGGGCACAACGAGGGCGACGACCCGTCGATGACACAGCCGGCGATGTACGACGTGATCGACCACAAGCGCGGCGTCCGAAAGAGCTACACCGAGTCGCTGATCGGCCGCGGCGACATCTCGATGAAGGAAGCCGAGGACGCCCTGCGCGACTACCAGGGCCAGCTGGAACGCGTCTTCAACGAGGTGCGGGACCTGGAGAAGTACCAGCCCGAGCCCAGCGAGTCCGTCGAGTCCGACCAGGTGATCCCGAAGGGCATGACGACCAGCGTCGACAAGGCCCTGCTGGCCCGCATCGGTGACGCGCACCTGGCGCTGCCCGAGGGCTTCACGGTGCACCCGCGGGTCCAGCCGGTGCTCGACAAGCGCCGCGAGATGGCCTACGAGGGCAAGGTCGACTGGGCGCTCGCCGAGCTGCTGGCGCTGGGATCCCTTGTCTCCGAAGGGAAGTTGATCCGGCTGTCGGGTCAGGACACCCGCCGCGGCACCTTCACGCAACGGCATTCGGTGATCATTGACCGCCGCACCGGCGAGGTGTTCACCCCGCTGGCCCTGCTGGCCACCAACGAGGACGGCACCCCCACCGGCGGCAAGTTCATGGTGTACGACTCGCCGCTGTCGGAGTTCGCCGCCGTCGGGTTCGAGTACGGCTACTCGGTGGGCAACCCCGAGGCAATGGTGTTGTGGGAGGCCCAGTTCGGCGACTTCCTCAACGGCGCGCAGTCGGTGATCGACGAATTCGTCAGCTCCGGCGAGGCCAAGTGGGGCCAGACCTCGGATGTGGTGCTGCTGCTGCCGCACGGCCACGAGGGGCAGGGACCGGACCACACCTCCGGACGCATCGAACGCTTCCTGCAGCTGTGCGCGGAGGGCTCGATGACGGTGGCCCAGCCATCGACACCGGCCAACTACTTCCACCTGCTGCGCCGGCACTCCCTCGACGGCATCCACCGTCCGCTGGTCGTGTTCACCCCGAAGTCGATGCTGCGCAACAAGGCCGCGGTCAGCGACATCAAGGACTTCACCGAGCAGAAGTTCCGCTCGGTGCTCGAGGAGCCCACCTACGAGCTCGGCATGGGCGACCGCGGCAAGGTCACCCGGGTGCTGCTGTGCAGCGGGAAGATCTACTACGACCTGTTGGCGCGCAAGCAGAAGGACAAGCGCGACGACGTCGCGATCGTGCGGATCGAGCAGCTCTATCCGCTGCCGCCGCGCCGGCTGGGTCGCACGCTGGGCGATTACCCGAACGTCACGGAGTACTTCTGGGTGCAGGAGGAGCCGGCCAACCAGGGTGCGTGGCCGACGTTCGGTCTGGCGCTGCCCGAGCTGCTGCCCGACAAGCTGACCGGGATCAAGCGGATCTCGCGGCGGGCGATGAGCGCGCCGTCATCGGGCTCCTCGAAGGTCCACGCGGTGGAGACCCAGGAGATTCTCGACGAGGCGTTCGGCTGAGCGCAGTCGCCGGGGCGGCCCCAGCATCTGTTCAGCCGTCGCTGCGTCGTCGTGCGAGTAGAACTCGCCGCGGACACTGAACAGATCGGTTAAGACGTGGTCAGTTGCCGAACAGGTTCAGCGCGGGAATCCCGGGCAGCGGGATGGGCGACTGACCGTTGGCCAGCGAGGCGACCGCACCCGGGCAGAAGATCTGGATCGCCAGCCCGGTGAACATGGTCGCCGGACCCAGCGGGCGGCCCACCTCGTCGGCGACCTTGGCCGCGACGTCGGCGATGTCCTGGCCAGGCTGCGCGAGCATCGGGCACACCTGCTGCCCCAGCGAGGCCGCCGTGCCCGGGTCGATACCGGCCAGGCCGATGCTGGACAGGTCGTTGACGAACTGGTCGGTTTTCGGGTCGGCCTGTGCGGGCGCGGCCCCGGCGAGCAGTCCGGCCGTCGCCGCGGCGGATACCAGGATCGACGCCAGCGTCGCGGTGTGGTGTCGCTTCATAACGTGGTCATCGTAGGCAGGACCGGCCGCGTTACCCCAAACCGACTGCTCAGCGTCGGCTGCGACGTTGTCCCAGTGGCTTTCGCGACGAGCGCTGATCAGATCGGCACGGTGACGGACCCCACTATTCGGCGGTACCGCTGGTACTGACTAAACTCGGCGCGGGTCGAACCAGAGGAGTGTGCCAATGAAGGGCTTCGCCGGAAAAGTCTGCGTCGTCACCGGCGCCGGATCGGGTATCGGGCAGGCGCTGGCCGTCGCGCTGGGCCGGTCGGGAGCCAAGCTGGCCATCAGCGACGTCGACACCGAAGGTCTCGCCGTCACCGAACAGCGGCTCCGGGCGATGGGTGTCGAGGTCAAGGCCGACCGGCTCGACGTCACCGAGCGCGAGGCGTTCCTGCTCTACGCCGACGAGGTGAAGGAGCATTTCGGCAAGGTCAACCAGATCTACAACAACGCCGGCATCGCGCACACCGGCGACATCGAGATCTGCGAGTTCAAGGACATCGAGCGGGTTATCGACGTCGACTTCTGGGGCGTCGTCAACGGCACCAAGGCCTTCCTGCCGCATCTGATCGACTCCGGCGACGGCCACGTCGTCAACGTCTCCAGCCTGTTCGGCATCTTCTCGGTGCCCGGCCAGTCGGCGTACAACGCGGCCAAGTTCGCCGTCCGCGGCTTCACCGAGGCGCTGCACCAGGAGATGAAGGTCAACAAGCACCCGGTCGCGGTGACCACCGTCCATCCCGGCGGCATCAAGACCGCGATCGCCCGCAACGCCACCGCCTCCGGCGACGTGGACGCCGGCGAGCTGGCCCACCTGTTCGACAAGCGGCTGGCCAACACCACACCCGAACGCGCCGCCAACATCATCCTGGAGGCGGTCCGCAAGAAGAAGGCCCGCGTCCTGGTGGGCCCGGACGCCAAGGTGCTCGACTTCATCGTGCGCATGACGGGTTCGGGGTACATGAACGCCTTCGCGGGTGTGACGTCCAGGCTGATGCCCAGCAAGCCCTGAGAATCAGCGGCCGAGCGGATTGTCGGCCAGCCATTCGTCGGCTACCACGCGCGGGTCCGCGCCGTCGGCGACCTTCCGGCGAATCTGCGCGAGCGCGGCCGTGTCCAGCGCACCGGCGATCTGGTTGAGCGCCAGCACCTGCTGCGAGGTCAGTTCGTTGCGCCGGTAGAGCGGCACGGCGTTCTCGGCCCGGACCAGCATCGGCTTGCGGTCGACGAGCACCACGAGATCATCGGGTATCGCGGGGTCGGCGGTGCTGGTCCAGGCGGCATTGATCGAGCCCGCCCGCAGGGCCGCGAAAAGTGCTGCGCTGTCGGCGAATTCGTGAGCGGCGGGCAGCTTGCAGCTGCCCACGACGCCGGGCGCGGGAAACCCGGACGTGGCGCCGGGCCGCACCTGGGCGCAGTGCTTGACCAGTGCGGTCAGATCCCGGCCGGTCCCGGCCTTCCAGTCCGCGGCCGTGGCCGGGCTCACCGCGACGGCCGGCTTGTCCTCCGCGGCGGTGGTGTAGTCACCGGCGGTGATTCCCTCCGGCAACGAGCCGAGCAGCGCCTTGTAGACCTGCTCGTCACCGAATCCCTTGCCGGAAGCCGCGTCCGGGGCGAACGTCTGCAACAGCCGTCCGGTGAAGCCCGGCACGACGTCGATCCGCCCGGAGTCGAGTTCGGCCAGCGGATCGGCGACCACCTCGGCGTGCGCCGGTGAGCCGAAGTAGCGCAGCGCGGCGGCATACAGGTTGGCCAGCGCAATCGACTCGGGATCCGAGACTGCGCCGACGGCCAGGTCGGCCGGGCGCTCCGGGCTGACGGCCTGCCCACCGCAGGCGGTCAGCCCGACCAGCAGCAGGGCCGCGGCGAGCCGGCGCAGATTAGTCGTGCGCCTCATCGGAGGCCGCCGCCACCGCCGCGGCCACCGCCGGCGCCACCCGCGGATCCAGCGGGCTCGGCACGATGTAGTCCAAAGCCAGGTCGGCGCCGACCACCCCGTGAATCGCCTCGGCCGCAGCCACTTTCATCCGTTCGGTGATGCGCCGCGCGCCGGCGTCCAGCGCCCCGCGGAACACCCCGGGGAAGGCGAGGACGTTGTTGATCTGGTTCGGGAAGTCGCTGCGACCGGTCGCGACCACTGCGGCGTGCTTGCGCGCGACGTCGGGGTGGATCTCCGGGTCCGGGTTGGACAGCGCGAACACGATTCCGCCCGGGGCCATCGTGGCGATGATCTCCTCGGGCACCACGCCGGCCGACAGCCCCAGGAACATGTCGGCGCCGTCCAGCGCCTCGGCGACCCCGCCGGTGCGGCCGGCGGGGTTGGTCCGCGCGGCCAGCTCGGCCTTGAACGTGTTCAGGTCCTCCCGGCCGGAGTGCACGATGCCCTTGGAGTCGAGCACCGTGACGTCCTCGACCCCGGTGGCCAGCAGGATGTTGGCGCACGCCACGCCGGCGGCGCCGGCCCCGGCGATCACGATGCGCAGGCCCGCGACGTCACGGTCGAGCACCTTGGCCGCCCCGAGCAGGGCCGCGAGCACGACGATCGCGGTCCCGTGCTGATCGTCGTGCATCACCGGGCAGTCCAGCGCCTCGATCACGCGGCGCTCGATCTCGAAGCAGCGCGGTGCGGAGATGTCTTCGAGGTTCACCGCCCCGAACGTCGGGCGCAGCCGGATCAGGGTCTCGACGATCTCGTCGGGGTCCTTGGTGTCCAGCACGATCGGGATGGAGTCCAGCCCGGCGAACGACTTGAACAGGGCGCTCTTGCCCTCCATCACAGGCAGGGACGCGGCCGGGCCGATGTCGCCGAGCCCGAGCACCGCGGTGCCGTCGCTGACCACCGCGACCAGCCGGTTGGCCCACGTGTAGCGCTTGGCCAGGGTGCCGTCGGCGGCGATCGCCCGGCTCACCTGCGCGACACCCGGTGTGTAGGCGATCGACAGGGCGCGCTGGGTGTCCAGTGGGGCCTTCAATTCGATCGACAGTTTGCCGCCCACATGGGCGTCGAAAATCTCTTCGTCCTCGATAACGAGATGGGAAGTCTTCACGGTTTCGGCCACCGCGTCAGGGTACTTCAGCCATGTCGCCGGCGTACGGGTCGGCTGTGCATCGCACGCCGCGACCGGCCCGGGCGCGTAGCATTCACCTGCACCGTTCGGGTGCCGCGGGGCGGGCAGATGCACCCGTTTGCCTCGGGCGACAGAGGAGGCCGGAAGATGCCGTCATTCCGCGCGATACCGCCCGCACTGCTCGGTGTCACGCGGGCCCGGTCCGCTCCGGACGTCAAGCGGATCCATGTGCCGGTCGCCCGCGCGATGGTCGACTGCGCGGTCTACGTCGACGGGTCGCGGCTGCCCGGCAGGTTCACCCACGCCGATGCGCTCGCGAAGGTGCGGGAGATGCGCGACGAGGGACAGTCCGCGTTCGTCTGGATCGGGCTGCACGAACCCGATCAACACCAGATGCAGGCGGTGGCAGAGGTTTTCGGACTTCATCCGCTGGCCGTGGAGGACGCGGTGCACGCGCACCAGCGGCCCAAGCTGGAGCGCTACGACAACACCTTGTTCCTGGTCCTCAAGACCGTCAACTACGTGCCCCACGAATCGGTGGCGCTGGCCCGCGAGATCGTCGAGACCGGCGAGATCATGGTGTTCGTCGGGCCGGAGTTCGTCGTCACGGTGCGCCACGGCGACCACAGCGGCCTGGCCGGCGTCCGGCGGAAGATGGAGGACGAACACAAGCAACTCGCGCTGGGCCCGTATGCGGTGATGCACGCGATCGCCGACCACGTGGTGGACAGCTACCTCGACGTCAGCCGGCTGATGGAGTTCGACATCGACGCCATCGAGGAGGACACCTTCTCGCCGACCGCACAGACCAACGTCGAGCAGATCTACCTGCTCAAGCGTGAGGTGGTCGAACTGCGCCGGGCGGTGTCCCCGCTGTCGGTCGAGTTGGGCAGGCTCCAGTCCGACAGCAAGGACCTGCTGTCCAAGGAGGTCCTGCGCTACATGCGCGACGTTATCGACCACCAGACCCAGGCGGCCGACCAGATCGCCAGCTATGACGAGATGCTGTCGTCTCTGGTCCAGGCCGCCCTGGCCAAGGTCGGGATGCAGCAGAACACCGACATGCGCAAGATCTCGGCGTGGGTGGCCATCGCCGCCGTCCCGACCATGGTCGCCGGTATCTACGGGATGAACTTCGAGCACATGCCGGAACTGCACCAGGTGTGGGGATATCCCGCGGTGCTGCTGCTGATGGCCTGCGTGTGCGGCTTCCTCTACCGGAACTTCCGGCGCAACCACTGGCTGTGATCAGCTCGGCTGGGCCGCGACCCGCTGCGGGTCGGTGACGTCGACGCCGTCCTGGCGCCAGGCCTCCCGCAGCGCATCAACCCCCTTGAGCCGGGCCCACGCCGCTTCGTTGGCGCTGATCGGTGTCGCGGCGAGAAACCGCACCGGGCTGTAGGGCTCACCGAGTTCGAGGTCCGGGATGGCGCCGGGCGAGAGGACCACCGCACTGAACGGCGGCAGTCCGGCCGGCCGCTGCCACAGCGGGGCGCCGAGGTCGATGAGCGCATCGGCGGCCAGGACGATCCCGTCGACGGCGGGCGTGGCCGCCAGGACGGCCACCGTGCGGGCCAGCCCAGGCGTCGGGACGGTATCGCGCACCGTGACCACTACCTCGGCGCGCGGCCCACGCACCGGGTCGACCGCGGCCGCAGCCGGATCACCCATCGGATGCCGGGAGCAGCCCAGTGAGACGTGGTGCAGTTGGTTACCGATCGGGCCGAAGCGCAGCACGTCGATCCGCTCGACGCCGAGGAACGTCACACTGGCCGAGTCCGGTTCGGCGTCAAGACCCTGTGCGGCGAAATGACGGCGCAGGTGCGCGCGGACCGCGTCGAGCACCGGTGTCATCGCGTCGGTTCCGGGCCCGGGTGCGAAATGGCGAGCGCCAGTCCGATTCGCGCCGAGCGCATTTCGGCCGTCACCGCGTTGCTGACGTTCAGATGGTCAGGCGCGAGAGCATGTCCCTGGCGCGCTCGGCGTTCTGCGGATCGCACAGCACGTCGTAACGCCCCGCGACCAGTTGCATGGTCGAACTGAAATCCCTTGTGCCCCTTGCCATTGCATAAGGAATCGCCGAGGTGATCAGGCCGAAGATGATGCCCGCGATCAGGCCGGTCAGCAACGCCGCGGCCTGGTTGCCGCCGAGCAGGCCGAGCACCAGCCCGACGAAGATGCCCAGCCAGGCGCCCGTCAGGATGCCGCCACCGAGAACCTTCGGCCAGGTCAGCCGGCCGGTGACCCGCTCCACCTGCATCAGGTCGACGCCGACGATGGTGACCTGCTGCACCGGGAACTGCTGATCGGACAGGTAGTCGACGGCCTTCTGGGCCTCCGCATACGTCGGGTAGGAGCCGATGGGCCAACCCTTGGGCGGGGTGGGAAGGCCGATGGGGCCACCGCGGCCCGTGCCCGCCGGGCCGACGGGTTGGCCCGGATTCTGGCCGGGCTGAAAAGGACTCGTCATGGGATGGTTCTCCTTTGCTCAGTGCAATGGTACGTACCCACCGCGACCCCACACCCGCGACCAGCGAATACGTTAGATTGACGACATGACATTTCCGTCGGGGGACCCGGGTCAGACGCCACCGGAAGACACCGGCCGGGGTGCCGAGGGCAGCGATGCGGCCTACGAGGCCCCGCCCATCGAGGAGATGCCGGCCGGCAGCTTCGACGTCACACCCGGCTATCCGGTGCCGCCCGTCACGGCCGGCGGCTACCCGGTGCCGCCCGGCGGCTATCCGCCGCCACCGGGATACGGCGCCCAGCCCTACTCCGGCTGGCCAGCACCCGGACAGCCGGCCGGATTCGGCCCGGCGCCCAACCGGACCAACCCACTGGCCGCCTGGTCGGTGGTGTCCTCGATCATCGGCCTGCTGTGCGGGGTCGGGTCGATCATCGGCATCGCGCTCGGCTTCGTCGCCCTCGGCCAGATCAAGCGGACAGGACAGGGCGGCCACGGGCTTGCCGTGGCCGGGATCGCCAGCGGGTTCGTCTCGGCCGTTCTCGGGCTGGTCGGCGCCTACTACCTGTCGCGGTGACGTCGATGTCTCCCGTCGATCCGCCACCCGAGGGCCCGTATCCGCCGCCGTTCGATCCGCAAGCGCCCGTTGACTATCCGGACTATCCGGGCTATCCGGATCAGCCGGCGTTCGGCGCACCGCCCGGCGCCGCGCCGCCGCCCCCGCCCGTTCCGCCGATGCCGCCCGGCTATGTCCCGCCGACGGGCTATGTCCCGCCGACGGGCTATCCGCCGTTTCCCCCACCCGGCTATCCGCCGTTCCCGCCACCCACGGGTCCGGTGTACGACCCGTATTCGCAATACCAATACGGGGTTCCGCCCGGCCAGAACGGGCCGTCGATCGCGGCATTGGTGTGCTCGCTGCTCGGCGTGCCGATGTGTATGTGCTTCCTGCCGTCACTGGCCGCAATCCTGTTGGGAATCATCGGAATCCAGCAGACCGGACGCACCGGCCAATCCGGCCGCGGGTTGGCCGTCGCCGGCCTGGTGATCGGCGCGACCACACTGCTGCTCGGCATCCTGGTCACCTTCGGCGGCGGGCTGACCAGCGTCGTGCGCTGAAAGCGATTGATCCCCAAGCCGATTCGGCAGCCGGACGGTGAGCTCAGGCCGGCGGGCTGAACGCCTCGGACTGTCGCGTCATCCCCGCCGCGCGGCCCTTGGCCGACACGACCAGCGCCATCTTGCGGCTGGCCTCGTCGATCATCTCGTCGCCCAGCATCACCGCCCCGCGTGCACCACCGGCGACCGAGGTGTGCCACTCGTAGGCCTCCAGGATCAGCTCCGCGTGGTCGTAATCCTCCTGCCGCGGACTGAAGATCTCGTTGCCGGCGGCGATCTGGTCCGGGTGCAACACCCACTTGCCGTCATAGCCCAGCGCGGCCGCGCGGCCCGCCACCCGCCGGAACGCGTCGACGTCGCGCACCTTCAGGTACGGGCCGTCGACGGCCGCGACGCCGTGCGCCCGGGCGGCCACCAGGATCGTCATCAGCACGTGGTGGTAGGCGTCCCCGACGTCGTAGCCGGGCGGCTGTTCGCCGACGACGAGGGTCCGGGTGTTGAGGCTGGCCATCAGGTCCGCCGGACCGAGGACCAGGGCCTGCACCCGCGGGTGGGCGGCGATCTCGCCGACGTTGGTCAACCCGCGGGCGTCCTCGATCTGCGCGTCGATCGCGATGCGCCCCACCGGCAGTCCGTGGGTGTGCTCGAGTTGGGTCAGCAGTAGGTCGGCGGCCTGCACATGGGACACGTCGGTCACCTTCGGCAGGATCACCACCTCCAGCGTCGGCCCGGCCCCGGCCACGACCTCGATCAGGTCGGCGTGGGTCCACGGCGTGGTCCAGTCGTTGACCCGCACCCCGCGCAACTGGGCCCCCCAGCCCGGCTCGGCCAGCGCCGCCGCCACGGTGGCGCGCGCGGCGGCTTTCGCGCCGGGGGCGACGGCGTCCTCGAGGTCCAGGAACACCTCGTCGGCGGGCAGCCCCTTGGCTTTCTCGATCATCTTGCGGTTGCTGCCCGGAACCGACAGACACGTTCTGCGGGGGCGATACGCGGAATCCACGCCTTCACTCCTACCCTTTGAACCATGGCGTCGATCAACAGGGTGTACGCGGCCCGCCTGGCTGGACTGGTGGTGCTCGGTCCCGACGGCGAGTCGCTGGGCCGGGTCCGCGACGTCGTCATCAGCATCAGCATCGTGCGCCAACAACCGCGGGTCCTTGGGCTTGTCGTCGAATTGCTCACCCGCAGAAGGATTTTCGTCCCCATCCTGCGCGTCACGGCGATCGAGCCGCAAGCCGTGACGCTGACCACCGCGAACGTCTCCCTGCGCCGGTTCGCGCAACGTCCCGGCGAGGTGCTGGTGCTCGGGCAGGTCCTCGACACCCGGGTCCGGGTCAACGACCCCGAGCTTCCCCAGCTCCAGGACCAGGACGTCGTCGTCGTCGATCTGGGCATCGAACAGGCCCGGACCCGCGACTGGCTGGTGACCCGGGTCGCGGTGCGCAGCCACCGCCGGTTGCGCCGCACCTCTGTGCACGTGGTGGACTGGCAGCACGTGCAGGGCCTGACCCCGTCGGGGCTGGCGATGCCCGGCCAGGGCGTGGCGCAGCTGCTGCACCAGTTCGAGGACCAGCGGCCCGTCGAGGTCGCCGACGCGATCCGCGAACTGCCGACCAAACGCCGCACCGAGATCATCAACGCCCTCGACGACGAGCGGCTGGCGGACATCCTGCAGGAACTCGGCGAGGACGAGCAGACCGAACTGCTGCTGAAGATGGACACCGAGCGCGCCGCCGACGTGCTCGAGGCGATGGACCCCGACGACGCGGCCGACCTTCTGGGCGTGCTCAACCCGACCCACGCCGAGGTGCTGCTGGCCCGGATGGACCCGGAGGACTCCGACCCGGTGCGCCGGCTGCTGCAGCACTCGCCCGACACGGCCGGCGGTCTGATGACCCCCGAGCCGGTCGTACTCGCCCCCGACACCACGGTCGCCGGCGCACTGGCCCGAGTCCGCGATCCCGAACTGACGCCGGCACTTTCGTCGCTGGTGTTCGTCGTCCGCCCGCCGACCGCGACCCCGACGGGCCGCTACCTGGGCTGCGTGCACCTGCAGCGGCTGCTGCGGGAGCCGCCCGCTTCACTGGTCAGCGGGATGGTCGACACCGACCTGCCGGCGCTGGCGCCCAACCAGTCGCTGGCCGCCGTGACACGGTATTTCGCCGCCTACAACCTGGTGTGCGGACCGGTGGTGGACGAGGAGGGACACCTGCTGGGAGCGGTCACCGTCGACGACGTGCTCGACCACCTGTTGCCGCACGACTGGCGGGCCAGCGCCGAAGAGCCCGAACTGGACGCCGCCACATGAGCCCCCGCGTCGACGATGCGGGCCGCGGCCGCCTCGACACCCCGCGCACCTCCCGGCGCCCGCAGTTCAGCGTCGATGCTGAGGCGGTCGGAAAGTTCAGCGAGGGCATCGCGCGGTTCCTGGGAACCGGACGCTATCTGCTGTGGCAGTCGGTGTTCGTGGTGGTGTGGATCCTGCTGAACCTGTTCGCGGTGGGGCTGCAGTGGGACCCCTACCCGTTCATCCTGCTCAACCTGGCGTTCTCGACGCAGGCCGCGTACGCGGCGCCGCTGATCCTGCTGGCCCAGAACCGGCAGGAGAACCGCGACCGCGTGTCGCTGGAGGAGGACCGCCGGCGCGCCGAGCAGACCAAGGCCGACACCGAGTACCTGGCCCGCGAACTGGCCGCGCTGCGACTGGCGGTCGGCGAGGTGGCCACCCGTGACTATCTGCGGCGTGAACTCGACGAGCTGCACGAGAAGATCGACACTCTCGCGGCGCCGAAGAAGTCGTCGTCGGACAAGTCCGACAGCGGTGAGCGCCGGCCCAAGAAGTCCGGCTGACGCGCGGGCTCAGGCCCGGGAAAACCGGCTGCGGCGCGGGACGGCCGATTGCCGCCACACGTGACCGAAGCGTTATGTATGGTGACTTCGTTCACTAGGAATGTCCGCAGCGTGTGCGGGCGTCGATGACGAGGACGGGCGAGTGCGCATAAGGCCGGGTTCACAGGCAGACCCGGACGATTCGGTGCCCGCTGAACCCGCGCGCGGCCGGCTGGCGCGGCTCGCCCGCACCCCCGTGTTTCCCGTCGCCGTGTTGTCCCCCTTGGTGCTGGCCGCCGCCGTCGGCGCGGCGGGTCCCTCGACCCCGGTCGCACCGGAGGCCGACGGCGTCATCGAAGTCAGTCCGCTGGCCGCCGTCGCGCCCACCCGCCCCGTCGACATGACCGGACCGACGGTCGTTGCGGTCGCCAAGGCCCCCGACGCGTTCCGGGTCGCCGCGGCCACGTCGTCCGCTCCGCCGCCGGCCGCCGTCGTCTCCGCTCCCGGCGCCCTGCGCATCCCGGCGATCGCGTTGAGCGCATACCGCAATGCGGAAGCGACGATGATGCGGGCGGCGCCCGGCTGCGGCATCAGCTGGAACCTGCTGGCCGGCATCGGCCGGATCGAATCGGGACACGCCAACAACGGCGCCACCGACTCCCGCGGCACCGCGATGAGCCCCATCTACGGGCCCGCCCTCGACGGCACCCTGCCGGGCAACGAGGTCATCGTCTCGGCCAGTCAGCTCGGCCGGGTGACGTACGCCCGCGCGATGGGACCCATGCAGTTCCTGCCCGGCACGTGGTCGCGCTTCGCCTCCGACGGCGACGGGGACGGCAAGGCCGATCCGCAGAACGTCTACGATGCCTCCCTGGCGGCGGCCCGCTACCTGTGCAGCGGCGGCCTGAACCTGCGGGATCAGTCGCAGGTCCTGACCGCCATCCTGCGCTACAACAACTCGATGGCCTACGCCCGCAACGTGCTCGGGTGGGCGGCCTCGTACGCGACGGGCGTTGCGCCCGTGAATCTTCCGCCGATCACCGGGCCCACCCCGCCGATCGCCGACGCGCGACTCGACGCCCACATGGAAGCCAACCCCGAAGGCCTCGGCCCGGGCCTGACGGCCAGCGACCCGCTGCCGGTGTTTAGCCTCACCCAGAGCGGTGTGGCCAACCAGCTGCCCGTACCGCCCGGTCCGGCCGAGGGCACCATGGCGACTCCGCTCAACGCGCCGTGCACCATCTTCTGCATCAGCGACAACACGCCGCTGAGCGACCCGTCCGCCGTCCCGCCCTGGGGCGCGCCGGCGTGGACGCCGCCGTGGATGCAGCCGGGCTGGACCCCGCCGTGGAT
>ERZ724513.745-NODE-745-length-16210-cov-4.965955_pt1 | contig 16210 bp, 14 predicted proteins | sample MGYA00376046_ERZ724513 | MGnify/ENA primary metagenome ERZ724513 (study PRJEB28724, sample SAMN07190883) | activated sludge metagenome | isolation source: activated sludge of sewage treatment plant in Hong Hong | place: Hong Kong | collected 2016-03-17 ...
GACTGAGAAGTAGTCGGCGAAACCGGTGGGGTTGTGGCGACCCAGGCTGGCGTGCTCGAAGAGGCCGACGCCGCGCTCGCCAGCACAGGTGGCCACAGCCACGTGATCGCTGACTCCCCAGGGGGTCTTCGAGGCGGTGTCGGGATCAGTCAGGTCATAAGTGGTCGACTTGGTGAAATCTCGGCCCTGCCACTGGCCGTGCGACCACTCTGAGTCGCCGCCGTAGCCGCCGCCGATGTGTAGCGCGATGCCGGTGATCGTCTCGATCTCCATCACCAGCGCCTCACCCTTCGGGGTGGTCAGGTGCAGGCGGCAACGCTCAGGGTGGCGCGTGCCGGGGCGGTAGTCGATCTCGATGCGCGGCCAACCAAGCTGCTCGACCCGACCATCGGCGAATACACGTGTGGCGTCGTTGAGGGTGCGGAAGCCATCCGGGTCTTCCTGCACGATCACGATCACCGCGAAGGTCTCAAACCTGAAGGGCACATAGAGCCACCAAAAGCCATCAGCGGGTGGCTCATCGCCATTACGGCCGGGTGGTTCGGCGTCTCCAGAGGGCCGCACTCCCCACGAGCGGTCGCGGCTGCCGGTGGCAGTGCTCGGGTCGAGGGTGCGTTCCGCACCATCGAGTACGACGATCCCTGACCAGGCCCCGACCTGTGCGAAGCGTTGCGCGTCGAGGGTGGGTCGGTTGCGGTGGATCAGTTGATGCGGCTGCTCTAGTACGGCGGGGAAGCTCTGGGTCCAGACCAGGTCGCATTGCACGACATCATCGGGGCTGTCGTTGATCAGTCGGAGTTGACGCAGCGGCTCGATCACCTCGACTCTGAAGCTGCCGACTTGGTGTGACATGGGGCGGGTGTCAAGTGCGTCTGACTTGCGTACGGCGTATTGCTGGTCGCCGCTGCGTGCCAGCAGGAAGGCGTCTTGCACACCCAGGTTGGGATAGATGCCGGCGCCGGCGATGAGCATGAAGTCGTCGGTGCCGTTGTGGGCGTTGAAATAGCAGCGGTCGTAGAAGTTGCGGTCGCTTGAGGCGACGCGTGCCATCGGCAGTGGGGTCTGGTGGATCGGGTATTCGTCGAGTGGCGTTGGCTTCATCGCGAGATCAGCTCCTCGAGTGCGGCGCGGTGCAGGATGTAGTCGTCTGGGTCGGCTGGTGCGGTGTCTTCGCCGAAGTGGATCATCCGGCGCTTGGCCTGACGCATCACGATCGCATGACGCACTGCGGCCCAGGTTAGGTACCAGTCCATGTCTTGGGGCTCGTGGCCGGTGATTGCGGCGTACTCGCCGGTCACATCGGCAGGGGCCATGAACTGAGGCATCCCTGGCATCTCGAAGACATCGGCGATGTCTTGGAAGAAGCGGTGCATGAAGATCGCCCAGCCTAGATCGAGCTCAGGTGGGCCGATCAGGGCCATCTCCCAGTCGAGCACGGCCACCGGCTCGAAGTTGTCGAAGATGATATTGCCGATCCGGGCATCGCCCCAGCAGAGCACGTCTGGGCTGGTGGTCTGGGGCCAATGCGCTTCGATCCAGTCGAAGGCACGGTCCACGAGTGGGAGTCGCAGGCCGTCAGCCTGGGCGCAGGTCCACTCGTAGAAGCCCCGCTGATCGGCCACGTGATTGCGCAAACCTGACCGTGCTGCGAGCTTGGCCAGCCCGGTCTGGGGCTCGGCCACCTGGTGCACTCCGGCGATCACCTTGATCGTGGAGTCTTGCACCTGGCGTTGTTGCTCTGGGGTCGCTTCGAGCAGCCAACCTCCAAAGACATATGGCGGGTTGTCGGTGGGCACTTGGCCAGTGACCTGCTCCATGGCCAAGAAGGGCACACCGATGGCTTCGCCGGTGGGCTCTTGCCCCACCAGCGGCGGCACGGGTACGCCGCTGCCCGCGGCCACCGCGGCCATCACGTCGTACTGCAAATCGAGGTCGTAGCCGGGGAAGATCGGCACATTTGAGGGATTGGGTGGGAGTCGAAATACCAGCGGCTTGGAGCCGCGGTCGGTGGTGGCAGTGCAGATCATGGTGACGCTTGACATGCCATTGCCCAGTCCGCTCTCGTCGACGGTCAGCTCGACGGAGTTGGCGCCCAGTTGCGAACGCAACCACTCAGTGAGGCCAGGGCGGATGGAGGTGAAGTCTTGAGTGTCGACCGTGATCTGGTGTTTGTCGGCTGGGTCGCCGGGCAGGATCCCTGGCTGGGTCACGTGGCCTCCTTCATGGGCTGGTGCCTGATGACCCTGACACGCTAGATCCGCTAGGGCTTGGAGGCAATGACCTGACCACGAACGATTTGGGTCAGTTGCTGGCCAGCGGAGCAGCCAAATCAAGCACTTCAGCGCCCGGCAGTCGGGCCAGGTCTGGGCCGCTGGTCGCGAGTTTGCTGCTCCTGATGCCTGAGCCGATCACCAGCCAGTCTGTATCTGCTACGGAGGTGTCGATCAGGATTGGCCAGTCAGCGGGCAGTCCGATCGGGGTGATCCCGCCGTACTCCATCGAGGTCAGCGCGGTGGCCTGGTCGAGTGGGAGGAAGGATGCCTTCCGGGCGGCTAGATGTCGGCGTATGACGCCGTTGATGTCTGCTCGATCGCTGGCTCTGACCAACACGGCTGCAGTCGTGATGGCGTTGGCTCGTTGGCCTCGGATGATCACGCAGTTGGCGCTCTGGGTCAGGTCGATGTGATAGCTCTCGGCGCAACTGGCGGTGTCGGCGAGTCGCGGGTCGATGGCCGCCACTCGGGCGTCGATGCCGTGCAGGGAGTCGAAAACGACGCCTGCGAGGAGTTCTGGGTGTTCCAGGGCGGGATGCCAGTCCAGAGAGCCAAGGGTAAAGGCGGTCACGGGGCACCCGGCAAGGCTTGGCTGGTCTGCTCCTTGGGTCGCTTGGCCAGCACGAAGATGGTCCATGCGGCGATCATCGCGGCCAGGATGCCGAGTCCGAGCTTGGGGATCAAAGGCATCGCGATGCCGATGAAGCCGCCGATCACCCACGACAGTTGCAGCACGGTCTCCGAGCGACCGAAGGCTGCCGTACGCCGTTGCTCGGCGACCTGCACCTGGATCGTGGAGTCGAGTGCGAGCTTGCCGAGAGCCTGGGCGATGCCCACCGTCAGGCCGAAGGCAATCGCTGGGATGAGCCCGTAGAAGATGGCCACCACCAGTGCCGCGATCACGTCTGCCACCAAGACGGCAATCAGGGTGATTGTGGGATTGATCCTGCGGGCGAGTGAGCCCAAGGCAATGCCCATGGTGTTGCCCACGCCTGCCGCCCCGATCACCAGGCCCATCAACAGATAAGTGCGGTGCTCCCAGCCAGGCAAGGGGTTTTGCTTGATCAGGAACGCCATGTACATGGTCAAAAAGCCGGAGAGTACTCGCAGACCCACATTGCAGCGCAGGGCGAAGACGGTGTCAGCAGGCAGCTTCAACTTCTGGCCACGCCCAAAGATGGATGCCGGCTGCTCGCCCAGATTTGAGTCGGCCCGGGCAGGGAGCAGGATCGACAAGATCGTGGCTCCGGCGAAGACCACGAAGGCATAGCGCAATGACCATTGCGAGCCGAAGGTCGCCGCTCCTGCCGCGATGGGCCCGCTGATCGCGGCCCCCACCACTCCTGCCAGAGAGATCCGGCCGTTGGCTTTGACGAGGGTCAGGCCGGGGGGCAGCAGGCGTGGCACCGTGGCGGCGCGAGCCACGCCGTAGGTCTTGGAGGTGACCAGGCAACCGAGTGCTGCGGGGTACATCGCGATTGAGTCGGCAGCGATTGAGTCGGCCAGCCACAGGCACAAGACAGCGCGCAAGGCCATAGTGCCGCCGATTGCCCAGCGACGCCCGTGGCTGAACCGATCGAGGAATGGCCCCAGAAGTGGCGCGACGATCACGAAGGGCAGCATCGTGAGGCCCAAGAACAACGCGACCCTGTCTCTGGCTTCACCTGGCTCAGCAAAGAACAAGGTGCCAGCGAGGGAGATGGCCACTGCAGCATCACCAGCGGCATTGAAGGCATGCAACTCGATCAATCGGAAGAGTCCGGACTCTCGGGCACCTTCTGCGCCAGTGGCTCGACGGGTTGCGTCCATCCCGGCCTTGGTGGCCCCCGTGACCCCGCGGCCGATCGCTCTTAGCCCGCTCCCCACGGCTTGGCCGCTACGCCGGGCAGCACTGGGCGATTGTGGTGGCGCGGGCATGGAGATGGATTCGGTCTCGGTGCCGTCGTCTTCGGGAGGGGAGTCGTTGTTCATCGCTGGGTATATCTTGCCAAGCGGACCCTGGATTCGGACAAGGCGCCACAGATGAGAGACAATCTCTTGGTGACTTCAGGCAATACCCTCGACTCAATTGCGCCGATCGACGCGGTCGTGACCGACGCGCGCGAGCAGGCAAGACGCTGGCTCGTTGATCAGGTAGGGGCCGAGGCCGTGGGCGAAGAATTGGCCGTCGTGGTCGAAGAGCCCGGCGTGGTGAGTCATCAGTTTGGCTGTGAGCTCCGTGGCTATCCCGGTTGGCGTTGGTCTGTGACCGTGGCGCAGGTGTCCGACTCCGAGGCGACCCTCGATGAGATCGTGCTCTTGCCCACCGATGCCGCGATCCTGGCGCCTTCGTGGGTGCCTTGGCGTGAGCGGATCAAGGCCGGCGACCTCAGCCCGGGTGATCTGCTGCCTCCAGATGAAGACGACCCTCGGCTGGTGCCGAGCTATTTGGCAGGTGACGACACTGCTGACCCCAGCTCTGAGCGAGCGCTCGCCAAGGAGATCGGCCTGGGGCGCCAGCGGGTGCTCTCGCTCGAAGGTCGCAACTTGGCCGCCGACCGTTGGTACGCCGGAGATTCTGGCCCCTCGGTGCCGCTGGCTCAGTCGGCCCCTGGCCGCTGTGGGTCATGCGGATTCATGGTCAAGCTGTCTGGCCCGTTGTCAACCATCTTCGGTGTCTGTGCCAATGCCTATGCCAATGATGATGCGCGGGTCGTGTCCTTTGACCACGGCTGCGGAGCTCATTCAGGCGCCCAACTCAAGCGCAGGCAGTTGCCACAGCCGCTTCCTGATCCGAAGCACGACACTCTCAGTGAAGACGACCTGGACGAGTTCTAGGACAGGCCTTCGACAGTCAAGGCATCTGCGACTGGGTCAGGCGTCGTTGTTGGCGTCAACCCGCTTGCGGTGGCGCCGACGGCAGACATCCCAGCCCAACACTCCCAGGCCGAATCCCGCCCCGCAGGTGTAGAGCCACCACAGGTTGCCATCGGCTTTGAGGGTCTGGGTGAAGGGCAGCAGCATCACCAGGGCCAAGCCCCACAAGACAGTGCCCGCCAGCATCGTGCGCACCCCGTCAAGGTCGAGGGGGGAGACCGGTGCGACGACGTACTTTCGTTTGCCGATCTCATGGATCTGCGGCTGAGGGTCGCTGCTCACAAAGGCAAATCTACTTGCTGATCTCGCAACCCGGACGCAGGGACGCCATCAGTCCGGTGGGTCTGGTTTGATGCCAGCCGTGGAGAGACTCTTCAAAATCACCGAGCGTGGCTCAACAGTTGGTCAAGAGATCCGTGGCGGTGTGGTCACCTTCTTCACGATGGCCTACATCATCGTGCTCAATCCGATCATCTTGAGCAATGTCAAGGACACCACTGGCCACTATCTCGGTGGCGGCACGGAGCCCGGGTCGGGCTTCGTCGCCATTGCAGCCGCTACCGCACTGGTTGCTGGCGTGATGACGATCCTGATGGGATTCGTGGCCAACTATCCGATGGCGCTGGCCACGGGCCTGGGGCTCAACGCCTTTGTGGCCACATCGATCGCAGCCAAGGCCACCTGGGCTGACGCGATGGGCCTGGTGGTGATCGAGGGCCTGATCATTTTGGTGCTGGTGCTGACCGGCTTCCGGACAGCTGTCTTCCACGCCGTACCCGCTGCGCTCAAGGTTGCGATCTCGGTCGGCATTGGCCTGTTCATCGCCCTGATTGGCTTTGTCGATGCAGGTTGGGTACGCCGCATCCCCGACATTGCCAGCACGACGGTGCCGGTGCAGTTGGGCACAAATGGGCAACTGGCCGGCTGGCCTGCCTTCGTCTTCGGCTTTGGTTTGATCTTGGTGATCTTGTTGTGGGTCAAGAAGGTCCGCGGAGCGATCTTGATCTCGATCATCGTTTCCACGATCTTGGCGCTCCTGATCGAAGCGGCCCTCAATATCGGCCCGATGTTTGGTGAGAAGTTCAATCCGACCGGCTGGGGCCTCAATGTGCCGGCCTTCCCTGACAAGCTCTTCGACACCCCCGACTTCGGCACCTTGGGGCAGTTCAATCTGCTGGGTTCCTTCCAGAACTTGGGCATCATCGCCACTTTGCTGCTGATCTTCACGCTGCTCTTGTCGGACTTCTTCGACACGATGGGCACGATGACCGCGATCGGTGCCGAGGCCGACCTGCTCGATGAGGAGGGCATCCCGCCCAACTCCGAGCGGATCTTGGTCGTCGATTCGCTGGCAGCGGCCGCTGGCGGCATGGCTGGCGTCTCATCAAACACCTCCTACATCGAGTCGGCGGCCGGTGTCGGTGAGGGTGCGCGCACGGGGCTTGCCTCAGTCGTGACCGGCGTGCTCTTCCTGCTCTCGATCTTCCTCGCTCCCATCGTGACGATGATCCCGAGTGAGGCTGCGGTGCCGGCGCTGGTGCTGGTCGGCTTCTTGATGATGCAACAGGTCAAGGGCATCGACTGGGATGACCTCGAAGTCGCGATCCCAGCCTTCTTGACGATCGTGTTGATGCCCTTCACCTACTCGATCACCGTCGGCATCGGCGCTGGCTTCTTGGCCTATGTCTTGATCAAGATCGTGCGCGGCAAGTCGTCGAAGGTGCACCCATTGCTTTGGGTGATCGCCGGCATTTTCGTGCTCTACTTCGCGATCCACCCATTGACCCGAATCCTCACCTAGGAGTCGGTCTGGCCCAATGCTTTAGTCTGCTGGGCTTGGCAGCGGGTTCGCTGGGTCGCGGAGTGCGTCGACATCGACCTCATCGGAGTCGACGAGATGGCGGATCGACTTGATCGCATCCCAGTCGTTGAAGTGCAGGCCAGCCAACACCTTGGAGTCCTTCACCCACAACGCGGTGATCAGATTGCTCCCAGGAGTGCGCCGCACGATCACCTCGTCGACGTCACCAGCGGCAGCGTGGCCGTAGTACTCCATGCCCCAGTCGTACTGATCAGTGAAGAAATAGGGCTTGCGAGAGTACGGCGTGGTGTCGCCATGCATTGCTCTGGCGGCGTGCTTGCCCTGCTCGATCGCGTTGTCCCAGTGCTCGACGCGGAGTTGTCCGAAGTCAGGATGATTTTGGCTGGCCACATCTCCGGCTGCGAAGACATCTGGATCACTGCTTTGCAAATGAGCATCGACGACGATGCCATTGGCGGTGTCGAGCCCAGCCGCTTGCGCCAACTCGGTGTTTGGAGAGGCTCCTATGCCGACCACGACCACATCAGGGGTCAGACGCTTGCCGTCGGACAGGATCACGTCATGGCCGTCGATCTCCGCGATCGAGGTCGACAATCGGAGGTCGACACCGTGGCTGCGGTGCAACTCCGCGATCGTGGTGCCAAGTTCGTCGCCAATGATCCGTTGCAGAGGTAGCGAGGCGGCTTCGACCACGGTCACCTCGGCTCCAGCTTCGCGGGCCGCAGCAGCCACCTCGAGCCCGATCCAACCAGCGCCGACGATCAGGACCTTCCCGTTGAGTTGAGCTTTGAGGGTCAGCGCATCGTCAATGGTGCGTAGGTAGAGGGTGTTCAACTCGCTGTCGTCCAGAGCCGCCAAGTGCCGGGGTGTGGATCCGGTGGCCAGGAGGAGTCGGTCGTAGGAGAGCTCTTCGGAGCCGATCTTGACCAGTCGTGCGGAGGTGTCGATGCTGGTGACGGCGGCGCCCAGGCGGAGGGTGACGCGGTTGTCGGCGTACCACGGGGCGTCGTGCACGAAAGCACCCTCGGGCTCGCTGGAGCCCAGCAGGATGCCCTTTGACAATGGGGGCCGCTCGTAGGGGAGATGGCTCTCAGCTGAGATCAACGTGATCTCATCTTCAGGGCCCAGCTTGCGTAGCTCTTCGGCGGCATGGGCTCCAGCGAGCCCGCCGCCGACAATGATCATCTTCATCGATTGCTCCTTGTCAGTGACATGAACTCGGCTCGGCTGCGCTGGTCTTCACGTAGCTGGCCGAGAAGGGTTGATGTGGTGGTGAGTGCCCCTGAAGCGCGGGCGCCGCGCAGGCTCATGCAGGTGTGCTCGGCTTCGATCACCACTCCGACACCACGAGGTTGCAGCAGGTCGTTGAGATGATCGGCGATCTGCTTGGTCATCCGCTCTTGGGTCTGCGGTTGCCGGGAGTGGAGCTCTACCATCCGGGCAAATTTCGACAGGCCCAAGATGCGCTCGCCGGGCAGATAGCCCACATGGGCTCGCCCGACGAAGGGGAGCATGTGGTGCTCGCACAGAGACTGCAGGGGGATGTCTTGCACCATCACGAGCTCGTCGTAGTCCTCTTCGTTGGCGAAGGTAGTGAACTCAAAGTCTCGGGGAGTGGTCATCTCGAGTAGTGCGTGTGCCATCCGGCGGGGGGTCTCGACCAGACTCTCGTTGTCCAGGTCAAGGCCGAGCGCCGCCAGCAGATCGGCAGCGGCTGTGACGGCGGCCTCAGGGTCGGTCGCGGTGGTGGAAGTCTGCGAAATCAGCGGCCGATGGTTGGGTACGGCGTGGAGCCCGCTGGCCTTGGCGAGAGCTGTGTTCACGGTGAGTCCTAGAGATCGACTTTCTAAAAGAGTGACAATTGAAGATTAGAACTGTGATTGTCTTGTGTCAACAGATTTATGTTTTAGAATATTTCCATGGACTTCGCATCTCAGGCGCTTGGGATAGGTGCCCTCGCCGACCCGACCAGGCGAGCGCTTTATGACTACGTGGTGAGTCAGGGCAGCCCGGTGGGGCGCGAGCAAGCGGCTGCGGACCTGGGCTTGGCCAGCCACAATGCCAACTTCCACCTCGACCGGTTGGTGACTGAGGGCCTTCTCGAAGTTGAATACCGCCGCTTGAGTGGCAAGACCGGGCCAGGTGCGGGCCGCCCGAGCAAGCTCTACAAGCGAGCCGGGCGAGAATTTTCAGTCTCGCTGCCGCCCAGGCGATATGACTTGGTGGGCGAAATCTTGGCGGCAGCACTGAGCGAGCCTCAAGCCAGTGAAGACCTGCCTACAGCGCTGCAGCAGCACGCTCAACAAGCGGGGCGTGAAGCAGCGGGAGCCATGGCTGATCTCGATGGGGACGACGACGAATCCAGACTGACCCGAGTGCTGGCCGGGCAGGGTTTTGAGCCAGACGAGGTCGAGGGAGCCTTGGTCTTGCGCAACTGCCCCTTCGATGCGCTGGCGCAAAAATACACAAATCTGGTGTGTGGCCTCAATGTCGACTTCGTGCAAGGAGTGATCGACGGGTTGGGCTGCGCTGGGCTCCAAGCCTGCCTTGATCCGAGCCCGGGGCGGTGCTGTGTCGCCGTACGCACCTTGCCCGCGGGCTCGGATCAAGACGCTACTTCTTGACCTTGGGTGACTGGCCGGTGAACAAGGTCGTGGTCTCATAGCCGGCGAAGGAGTAGGTGACCCTCAGCGAGACCTTCTTGCCCTTGTCCTTGCGTACCAGCTTGTGAGTGGCGGAGGTCTGCCCATTGATCGGCGTGCCATTCCGCAACCACTGGAAGGTGGCGCTGGCCCCTGCTGGTACGACGCTTGGCGCGGCATAGCTTGCGGTCTTGCCGACCTTCCACTTTGGTGCAGTGATCCTGGGGGCCCCGGAGAAGCCCATTGGTTTGACCACTGGTCCGACTGCAGGGGTCAGGTAAGGGGCCGAGAGGAGGTTGGCGCCGCCGGTGCTCACCCGCGGCCCATTGGCGTAGACATAGGCGCGGATGGTGTGGCCGACATCACCGGGCTGGACGGTGTAAGTCGGACCGGTGCCGAGGTTGTCGCCGACCACGGAAATTAATGAAACCGAGGCGTCGCGATACCAAACGATATCGGTGTCAGTGACGCCGTCAGGGAGCCCATCGACGTTGACACGCAAACGCTGTCCGACCACGGGCCGCCCCTGGATGACGACCGAGCTCATGTTGATGGCGGCCTTGCTGGTGAGGTTGATGACGCCCAGGTTTTGCGTAGGCCCAACGGTCATCATGCTGGTGGCATTTTGGACGCTGTCAGCCCCATAACACAGGTGTTGAGAACGAACTAGGCTTATGGCGGCTCGGAAGCAATAGCGGTAGGCGGCGAAGCTCGTCAAGGATGCGGTTGCGACTCCAGCGCCATTGGTGGCCACCTCACTGGTCTTGTTCCACCGCTTGTCGCCGGAGTCGTATTCGTAGACTTCGAGATAACCACCGCTTGCGCCAACTGCAGAGCCATTCCAGTGAATGCTCACGGACACGACGGTGGCTGCACTCGCGGGCGTGGAGATGCCCAATCCGATTGCGATGAGTGCGCTCGTGGCGAGCAGGCTCACCAATTTGAAGATTCTTGTGTGCATTACGCCCCACTTTCATGAGCCAAGCCCGGCGAGATCCGGGGGCTAGGGAATTCTGACGCTAGTGGTGCGCTTTGCTACTTGTCCAGAGAAAACTGCTGATTGTTAACCGGAAAATTTTGAGTCGGAGAACAGCTCGCGAGCTTCCTCTGATCCATCAAGAGCCAAAGTGATCCGCTCGCTGATCTGCCAACCTTCGGGACTGCGTCGAAGGCGGAAGTGGTTGGCTCCGGCTCGATAGGCGTGGTATCTGCCTTCGTGGTGCACCACCAGGATTGAAGGGCAAACCGCGGTGGCGGATTCGCCTGTGACCTTGACCCGGGCCGGGCCCAAGAAATGGCAGGAGCCGTGGGAGATCAGCCCCTGATGGGCATCAGAGGTGACCATGGAGTGCACGTCGGTGCGGCTGAGCATCGTCCAGCCCTCGACCGAGTAGCTGCCGTCTTCGGCCCAAAGAGCCGCCACTGGCTCGGGCTCGCCTGCATCAACCAGGGGGCCATATGCCGCCAGCATCTGGGTGATCGCGAGCTCGTCCTCGACACGCTGCAGTCGCGTCTCCAGGGCGCTGATCCGGGAGAGGATCTCGTCGTTCATGGTCAGTCTCCGATCTCGATCAGATCGGCCAAGCGTTGAAGTTGAGCTACATAGTGGTCTGCGGAGTCTGCGTCGATCTTGATCTGGCAGATCGTGGCGCCCAGATCGTAGGCCCGTTCGAGGCGACGGCGGCTGCCATCAGGGTCATTCATCGGGTCGAGGGGGCGGCCAGAGGAGAGTACGACGTCGAAGCCCTCGGGCAGTTCGCTCGAGGAGAGCATTTGGTGCAGCTGATCTCCCGACAGGCCGAAGGGCATCCAGCCATCGCCCAAGGTGACCGCGCGATCGAGTGAGCGCTGGGATTGGCCGCCCACCCAGATCGGCACTCGTGGCTGCACTGCATGAGGGTCGATGATCCAGTCGGTGAAGTCGTGGTGAGTGCCGGAGTAGGACGCCTTTCGACGACCCCAGATCGTGCGCAACGCGCGGATCGTGTCATCGACCAAGGCGCCTCGCCCCTGCCAAGGGGCACCCAGGAGCTCGAACTCCTCCTTCAGCGAGCCGACCCCAACACCAAGCACCACCCGGCCGTTGCTGAGTCGGTCGAGGGTGCCATAGCGCTTGGCGATCGCCACCGGGTGGTGATAGGGCAGCACCAGCACCGATGTGGTGAGTCGGATCCGCTGGGTCTGCCCAGCCAGGAATGACAAGGTTGCCAGAGGATCCCAATAGGTGCTGCCGCGCATTTGGTCGGTGCCGGGAGGCACCCCAACATGCTCTGAGCAGATCAGATGGTCGAAGCCCAACTCATCAGCGGTCTTGGCGATCTTGGCCAACTCATCTGGGCCTGCCTTGGTCTCCCACTCCGGGGTCAGTCCGGGAAGTCCCAAGACGATTGGCGTGCCAAGCCCTAGCCGCATCCTTGCCTCCTAGGCGCAGTCAGGCTCATACGTCGAAGTTGACGCCCTGAGCCAAGGGGAGTTCACCAGAGTAGTTGATCGTGTTGGTGGCCCGGCGCATGTAACCCTTCCAAGCGTCCGAGCCAGACTCGCGTCCGCCGCCGGTCTCCTTCTCCCCACCGAAGGCGCCGCCAATCTCGGCCCCAGAAGTGCCGATGTTGACGTTGACGATGCCGCAATCCGAGCCACCCGCAGACATGAACGCCTCTGCCTCGGCCTGGTCTTGAGTGAAGACCGAAGATGACAGCCCTTGGGGGACGGCGTTGTTCGTCGCGATCGCGTCGGTGAAGTCGTCGTAGGTGAGCACATAGAGGATCGGGGCGAAGGTCTCGGTCTCCACGACAGCACTTTGGCTGGGCATCCTGATCACGGTCGGCTCGGCATAGTAGGCATCTGGAAATTCGCCTGCCAAGCGTCGGCCACCGCCGACGACGACTTGGCCTCCCGCCGCCTTCGCTGCTGCGATCGAGGCCTCGTATTTCGTGAAGGCCGCCTTGTTGATCAGTGGGCCGACCAAGGTGCCCTCAGCAGTGGGGTCACCGACCGGGAGCTTGGCGTAGACCTCGGCCAAGCGGCTGGTGACCTCGTCGACGACCGATGAATGCGCGATCACGCGGCGCATCGTCGTACACCTCTGGCCAGCGGTGCCTGCGGCGGCGAAGACGATGCCGCGTACGGCGAGATCGAGGTCGGCTGAAGGGGTCACGATGGCTGCGTTGTTGCCGCCCAACTCCAAGATGCAACGCCCGAAGCGGCCCGCCACGACCGGCCCCACCTGGGCACCCATCCGGGTGGACCCGGTCGCCGAGATCAGGGCGACTCCACGGTGGGCCACCAGCGTCTCGCCGACGGGGGCGTCACCGATCAGCACTTGGGACAGGTTTGGAGAATAGCCACTCTCGGTGAGCGCGCGCTGCATCAGCGCATTGCAGGCAAGAGCGCACAGTGGCGCTGCCTCGGAGGGCTTCCAGATCACCGAGTCTCCAGCGACCAGGGCCAGAGCGGTGTTCCATGACCAGACGGCCACCGGGAAGTTGAAGGCTGAGATCACCCCAACGACGCCGAGTGGATGCCAGGTCTCCATGAGCCGATGTCCCGGCCGCTCCGAAGGCATGGTCAGCCCGAACAGTTGGCGAGACAGGCCCACGGCGTAGTCGCAGATGTCGATCATCTCCTGCACCTCGCCCAGCGCCTCGGAAGTGATCTTGCCGACCTCCAAGGAGACCAGCACTGCCAAATCGGACTTGTGCTCGGTGAGCAACTGCCCTAGGCGCTTGACTACTTGGCCTCTTGCTGGAGCAGGCACGTCGCGCCAGCCAAGATAGGCAGCTTGGGAGTCAGTGACCATCGCGTCGACCTGGTTGGCCTCGTGCCAAGCCAAGCGTGAGATGACCTCCCCATTGAGGGGAGAGCGGCCCTCATGCGGGCCGGCGACGGCGGCGAGATCAACGCCACATGCCGAGGCGGCTGCTTGGGCCTGGGGGGCAAGGTCGGTCAATCCACTCATGTCACATTCTCCTGTCGATCCATGATTGCTTCAAAGATGGTGTCTTCGTCCAGCAGCACAGTGTTGGCCGCTGGCCCCAAGGGGATGATGCTGTCTTTGCTGTTGAGTCTGGTGATTGATCCGCCAAAACCATGATCAACCAGGGCTGCCACAACTGACTCCGCCACGCCGCCACTACGCCGGGTCTCGTCGGCAATGATGACTCTTGCGCGCCCTGTTGAATGTGCGATCAACCCATCAATGGGCAGGGGCGTGAGCCAACGCAGGTCGATCACATCAACCAGGATGCCGAGGGCGGCGGCCCGGTCGCGGGCCCGCAGGCTCATGGGTAGGCCATTGCCGAAGGTGACGATCAGGGTGTCTTGGTTGTGCGGCTGATCGGAGTTGGCGGCCGGATAGTGTCCGACGCCTCCGAGGGGGATCTTTTCGGTTGGGGAGTACTCCGCCAACCAAGCTCCATCGGCATCGTGCAGATCGCGAGAGTGATAAAGGGCGATCGGCTCAACGAGCACACAAACCCGTCCTTCACTCAGGGCGAGTGAAGCCATGGTGCGCACCATCCCCGGTGCGTCTGCAGCGCAGGCAGGCACACCCACGACGAGTCTCGGGATGTCGCGAAGCACGGCAAGTGAGTTGTCATTGTGGAAGTGGCCCCCGAAGCCGCGCTGATAGGCCAGCCCCGGGATCCGAACCACCATCCCGTTCTCATATTGACCATTGGAGAAGAAGCGCAATGTCGCAGCTTCGCCGCGTAGTTGGTCTTCAGCATTGTGCAGATAGGCCAGATACTGGATCTCTGGGATGGGAAGTGCGCCACAGACCGCCGCCCCCAGGGCAGTGCCCAGCACGGTCTGCTCGTCGAGCAGAGTGTCAAAGACCCGCCTACCCCCAAAGCGGGCGCGCAGACCGCGAGTCACGCCGTACACCCCACCCTTGCGGGCCACGTCTTCACCGAAGACGAGTACGCCGCTGTGCGCTGCCATCAGGTCGGTCAAGGTGGCGTTGATGGCCATGGCGAGTGTCATCGGGCCTGCGGATTCGGGGAGTCGGTCATTGAATGCTTGGCTCCGGAGCTCGGACGTGGCCAACAGGGTTGCCGGTGGCTCGACAGGCAAGGGCTTCAGCGGCGTCATCACTTCGGCTGCGGTGCGCAGGTGCTCCACGGGGGCTTTGCTGGCAGTCTCCACGTGGCTTCTGATCTCTTCATAGCGCTGCAGGATCATCTGGGGTGTGGCCACACCCAGGTCGACGAGTGACCTCGCCGTGGCCAGCAATGGATCTGCGTCGTAATCGGCTTGGATCTCTGCGTTGGATCGATAGGCGAGCTCGACATCCGAGCCCGCGTGGCCCATGAATCGCACGGTCTTCAGATGGAGGACGGCCGGCCGTCGACTGGTGCGCACGAAGTCGGCTGCCGCGCTCGCCGTGGCCAGCAACTCTTGGGCGTCGTGACCGTCTGCGAAGAAGTATTCGACGCCGGTGAGATGTTGGAGTGCTCTGGCAGTCCAACCCTTGGGAGTAGGCACGCTGATCCCGATGCCATTGTCTTCGCAGACAGTGAGCAGGGGGACAGGAGCGCCCTGGTGGGTCAGATAGCCAGCTGCGTTCAGGGCGCCAAGAGCGGTGCTGTGGTTGAGCGAAGCATCACCGATGCTGGCCACCACCACGGCATCTTCGGGCCAGGGAGTTTCGACCACCCTGCGATCGATGGTGAAGGCCATCCCCACTGCTCGTGGCAGGTGAGAGGCGATGGTTGAAGTCTGCGGCAGGATCGTCAGCTTGGGGTGCCCGATCACTTTGTGGCGCCCGCCTGAAATCGGATCTTTCGTCGAGCTCATCAGCGAGGCCAGGAGATCCTCAACTGGAGTGCTGCCAGGCCCTTGCATCGCCCGAGCCACATAGAAGGCTCCCGAGCGATAGTGCAGGAGTGCTGGGTCAGAGGGGCGCAACGCCATCGCCACAGCTGCATTGGCTTCGTGCCCTGCTGAGCCGATCGTGTAGAAGGCCCGGCCTTGCTGTTGCAGCTCACGGGCTGCGAAGTCGACGTGTCGACTGCTGACCTGGGCATCGAAGAGATCTTGAAGCTCAGGAGCAGAGACTCCTTGGCCTCGCGCGCGTGGGGGCTGACCTGACCAGTTGGTGAGGGTGTCGATGAAATGCCGATCGACGGGTTGCACCTACGCTGCTGCCTTGCCGACCCCATGCGCCAGAGCGGCCCGCAACAAGTCGACGACGAGCTCGACCTCAGCCTCGGTGATGTCGAAGACCGGTGTGAAGCGCAAGGATTGCTTCCCGCCATGGATCACTCCGAGACCATGACGGCGCAGCCATTCCTCAAGCGAGCCCGCGCCATACACCTTGTGTCCGGTGATCTCGCAGGAGACGAGCAGGCCGGTGCCCTGGGCGCCGACGACAACGCCTGGGAACTCCCCAGTCAGTGCCGCGAGACGCTCGGTGAGGAGGGCCCCCATCTCGACGATATTGCGGCGGGCGTCGTCGGTCATTGCGCCGAGCACGGCCACGGCGGTGGCCATGGCTCGTGGGTTCCCGGCCATCGTGTTGCCATAGATGCCAACCGAATAGGCATCAGCAGCCCGTGGCCCAAGGGCCACCACTGACAACGGGATCTGGCCTGCATTGAGTGCCTTGGAATATGACT
>ERZ724513.746-NODE-746-length-16205-cov-5.362663_pt1 | contig 16205 bp, 12 predicted proteins | sample MGYA00376046_ERZ724513 | MGnify/ENA primary metagenome ERZ724513 (study PRJEB28724, sample SAMN07190883) | activated sludge metagenome | isolation source: activated sludge of sewage treatment plant in Hong Hong | place: Hong Kong | collected 2016-03-17 ...
TGAGCGTGCGCGAAGGCGCGGAACTCCTTCGCGGCTTTAGTCCGGCCGGTGCGCCAGCTCGGCGACGTGATCGCGGCGAGGGTGCCGCCCGGCTTCAGGAACTTCCAGGCGTGCAGCACGTGGGCCATGTCCTGCCCCTTGGAGAAGGGCGGGTTCATCACGACCACGTCGAACAACCCGATCTCGGCGGGCGTGATCCGCAGGAAGTCGCCGCTCGAGCCCGCCTGCGTCAGCGCGCAGACCTTCGACCAGGCAGGCGCGTCGATGTCGATCACGTGGATCGAGCCGATCTTCGGCTCGCGGCGCAGCACTGCCCGAACCAGCGCACCGTCGCCGCATGATGGTTCCATGACGCGCATCCCGGGCTGCAGCTCGGCCAGGGCGGCGACCCGATCGGCGAGCGCGTCCGGCGTGTAGAACGCCTGGAGCACTTGCTTCACGTTCGTCGCCTTGCCGGTCTCGATCGCCAGGCCAAGCGCCTCACGCGGGTCGCGGTCGAACACGTGTGCCTTGGCCGAGCGGTTCCACTTCCCGCCCGCGCCCTCGAGCGCCTTGTTGACCTGCTCGTACAGCTTGCGATCGAGCTGGCCGGGCGGCAGGACCACGCGGTCAACGGTGATAGTGGAACGCGACAGAACATCGCGCACAGCGTCGGAAATCACTCTCGTGCCCGTGAGGGCTGTGTTGTCGCGCCGCGTCCACAGGCTCACCCGCTGGCGACCTGTGGGCTTCCCGGCTTCTCAGCTCGCGCCAGATGCTCCGCTGCGTGCGCAGTTCCCGTAGAGTTGAACCGGCGGTACGCGTCGCGGGCTGCGGCCTCATCGCCCTCGATGATGATGACCTGCAGGTCAGCGCGGTGCACGTTTTCCTGTGCACGGATAAACGCGATCCACAGTTCGTGGTTGTGGTCGTGGAGTGCGCGGCTGTAGTCCCAGTACCCCTCCCTGCCGCCGTCTTGAAAACACTGCTCTGCGCTCAAGTAGCCTGTCTCACCCCACCTGTCGCCGTCCCACCGCACCGCGAGCTCACCTCGAGCGGCCGCTAGCAACGCTGTGACACGCTGTTGGCCGTCGAGCACGAGGTACCGGCCCCACGCGTCGAAGTTGACCGGACAACCGGACAAGGGGGTACATTGCGTGTCCTGTGGGGCGCGCCAGATCAGAATGCTCCCGCAAGGCCACCCTCGCACGAGAGAGTCGAGCAACAGCACTTGTTGCTCGCGGCTCCACACAGGCGGTCGTTGCCACGTCGGTAGCGCGATTTTGCCGTCGAGGGCCTTCTCGACAATGTGGTACGCGAGCTCCCGCTGTAGCTCGATGCGCGGCCGGTTGTCGCTCGTCGGGGGACCAGCAGAGAACCACTCCGGAAGTGGAGGTGGCGGGTCCGCCCACACGATCGGCTCGGTTGGTGGAGTAGCGGCCTGAACCTTTGCAGGCCGCCGTTTGCTTGCGCGCGCCATGGGCTACCTTTCGTGTCCGTGAGGACGATTGGAGCTTCTACCAGAAGCAGAAGCGTTCGTCAAGCTAGCCGGGCGGTAGGTCGCGCAGGCGCTTCCCCCCAGGGAAGTCGCGGTTCTCGCGCTCCGCTTGCTCGATACAGGCGTCGAGGATCGGTAGCGTGATACCCAGCGCACCGATCTCCTTGCGGTCGAGCATCGTGTCCTTGCTCGACACGCCCGATGAGTGGGATGCACTAACCTCGGAGGCAAGGTACTTGAGACGGCGTTCGAGGCGCTCTCGTGCCGTCTTCAACTCCTTCAGTGAACAGCGCTTCACCGGAGGCTCGCGGTCGAGCACGGTTACGACCGTGTCCCTCAACCGCTCGATTTGTACCAATAGTGAACGGAGTAGCCCGTCCAAGTGCGTGAGCGACTCCGCATCAACGAGATAGCTCCCCTTCTTGACCTCCGCTAGAAGGATGTCGTTGTCGCGGAGGAACGAGAGGATGTCTTGAGTGAAGGCGTCCATGATGTTCTATTCCGGCGCGCGGCGCCGGTTTCTTGCGGGACCTCGCGGTCGAGGGCACCTTAGCTTAGTTAGTGCCAAAACTAGCCGCGAGCGCCACTTTTGCGCGTGTGCGGCCGTCTCACTTGCTCACGGTGTACCAAACCGTCTCGGGCCGGACGCTCAGAATACGCCCATCCGCGAACACGTAGAACACGCTTTCGCGCTTGGCCCCAGGCACCTTCACCTTGTGCGCCTGCTCGAGTTCGTCGGCGCTCATCGCGGTGACAGCGTTCGCCACGACCTCGGGCAGGAACCCGGTGGCACCAGCGTACAGGACCGTCGGTGCCAGGGTCTGCGAGACCAGTAGTTCCTCGTACTGCGCGATCGTGTCGCGCACCTGCGCAGCGAGCTCCACGCGCGCGTCTTTGGGCTCCTCGAAGAGTGCGCCATTGAGGAAGCGGTCTGCATCCTCACGGTCCACACCGGCAGCCGAGAGCAGGTCCGCCCACTGTGCGTTCCCCGCCGAGAAGCCCTCTTCTGCGGTCATGCCGAAGAGCGCCACAAACAGCGGGAACATGAGGTCGTCGGCCACACCCATCTTGAGCCGCTTGATGTCCTTCGCGCTCTTGACCTGCACACTGCACCCGCCGAGGACATCCGCCATGGTGGGCTTGTCCATCGGCTTGCCACCGTCGGTGGCGCCCCGAGCCTCAGTGCAGACGAACCGCCGTTGGAGGAAGTCGTTGGCGCTGGGGAGGTCGCTCAGCGAGAAGAGGCGCGTCGAGCCCAGCTCGATGCGATAGGTCGTGTACGAGTCGAGGTCGCCGCGCTGGATGGCCGCCTGGCGGTCCTCGTACGGGTTGACGGTCGGCGGGTTGTAGTTCAGCGACTTGCTCAGGCAGTGCTCGGCGAATGCCTTGACCTGCTTGGGTGTGTAGGCGACCGACTTGCCCTCGAGGCATGCGTCGAGCATCCGCTGGGTGATGTTGCAGAGTGTGAGCTTGTTGAAGAGGTGCTTGTTGTTGATGAGTTCCTGACCGACCTCGCCGGGGTTCAGCACGGACATGGTCCCGAAGGGGATCGCGGCCACGCCTTCGACGAGGGTGAACCCCATCGATTCGAGGCGCTTCGTCAGCCGCTTGTCCGTCGGCTTCACGTGCAGGGTCTCGATGGTCGGGTTGCCCTCGCCCACGATCGTGATGTTGCGGTACTCCTTGAGGTCGAGCGGAACTCCCGCGACCTCGCGGACGACGGTCCCCTGTGCGTCGACGAGATCGACATCACGGGTGACGTTCATGTTGATGGTCGCGGCCGTGCGGCTCATCTCGATCGAGTTGACCCGCAGCCACGGCGAGGCGCTCTTCGCCTTGGTGGTGAAGGCCGGCGGCACGATCTTGCCGTCCACCCGGGTTCCGTTCTCGCGGGCGATCGAGCGGCGCGTGCGCCCCGTGGTCAGCATCAGGTAGTTGACGAGGTACTGGCCCTCGTGCTGCCGAAGCACCTCGATCACGTCGAGGATGGTCGGGCCACTGCTCGTCACCCCGGCGACGCTGGTGAACGTGAGCTCGAGCTCACCGAAGATGGCGGCGTCGAGGGCCTGTGCGAACTCGGCGATCTGCGGCGAGGTCAGGGCGCGGAGGTGCGGATACAGCGTCGTCGCGCGGAGCCCGAGCACGGCCTGCTTGGCCTCGTTGTACTTGCCCATCGAGAGCATGGCGCGGGCGAAGAGGAGAGTCGGCTGCGGCTCCGAGTGGGTGACTTGAAGATCAAACGGGTACGGCTCGACCTCCCACACCGCGAGGTCGTCGCTCGGCTGCAGCCCCTTGACGCTCAACTCGTCGCGGCCGCTCATCACCTTGCGCGCCGACTTGCTGTAGCCGACCAGGAGCTTCCCCTTGGCCTCGAAGCGGCGCACCGACTTCGAGGTTCCCACGGCGGGCTTGGTGACGCTGTGGAGCGCGTCGAACACCTGCCCCGCACTCGTGGCCCGCACGCAGACACCGCCGCCGCGCGCCGCGACCATGTCGAGTAGTGCGAAGTCGGCGGCGCCGTAGCACACCGTCGAGATCATCACGTTCGCCTTCGAGGCGAAGGTGTCGAGGACCTTCCCGATCTCGCGGGCCTCGCTGTACGGGCTCGGGTCGTTCGCGTACCCGTCGCTGTGCAGCACGAGCATGGTGCTCTCGTCGTCGCGGATGACGCTGAGGGCTGCCGCGAGGCCACCCGAGATACAGGTGAGGTTGGTCGCGTGGAGACGCTCGATCGCTTGGCGCCCGACACCCGACGGCCCGAGGATGTCCGCGATGGGTGCACGCCGGATGTGCGTGTACACCTCGCCGCACGAGCTGTAGGAGAGCAACGAGACGAGCAGAGCCGCATTCTTGTACTCCTCGAGCGCGAGGAGCTTCAGAAGCGTCGTCTTCATGACCGCCATGTCGCGGCACATGGAGCCCGACTGATCGAGGACCAGCACGAGGTGCGCGCCGGTCGTCTCCTGCGAGAGCGCATTGTCGCCCGGGTCGATCATGGTGGCGCGAAGCGTGCGAGTGACGTTGCCGGAGGGCGAGATGAGTTCGATGTAGCTCATAGATGGTCTAGCTGACGGCTGTTGCGGGTTTGACGATTGCTCGGGGCGACGCGGGGCAGCCCGTACAGGGCTCGCGTCGTCACCTCACAGCAGCAAGGCTTAGGCATGACCGACGATTCGACCGCGCCCGATCGCCCACACCGGCGCCTCTCACCGAAGCTCTATGAGCGCGCGCTGCTGCTGTACCGAGAGTTCCCCGGACGGCACGCGAAGGTGGCCGCCGCGCTGTCGACCGACACGAAGACGTGCTCGCCGGTGCAGGCGAAGCGGCTCTTCGAGCGCGGCCTCCCGAAGTTCGGTTTGCCGCCCATCGCGGAAGTGCTCCGCCAAGAGGTCCGCAAGGTGGGCGGTGGGCCGGGCTACGACCTCAGCACCGGTGCACCAGCCGAGGCCGCAGCCGCGAACCCCGAGCAGGACAGCGGCGCGGCGCGAGCCGCCTCGCTGTGCTTGAACGCCATCTCGTCGGCAGAGCGACGCAAGCTGCGGCAGCAGGCGACCGAAGCTGAGGCCCGTGAGAGGACCGCCAGAAGCGAGATCGAGGTCCGGCGACTCGAAGCTGAGGCCCGCCGGCTCGAAGCGCAGGCAGAGGCGGCCAGGCAGCAAGCCGAGGCCGAGAAGGCGAAGGCCGAGCGCATCAAGGCAGAGGCCGCCGCTGGCGCTCGGGCAGCGTCGAACGGGCTGGCCTCGATGGCCGAACTGTCGCTCGTCGAGAGGCGCGCCCAAGAAGCCCAGCTCGTCGGCGGCATGCGCGATCAGGTGAAGGCGGCCTCGGTGCTTCTCAAGGGCCTGCTCTTCACGCTAGCCAACAAGGGCAACGATGTGCTCACGGCACTCCGCGGGCAGGACATGAGCCCGGACGAGTTCATCCGCATGACTCGACGTGTCGTGTCCACGGTCAAGGACGCCGCCGAGGTCGCAGAGAAGACCGTGAAGCTCGAGCGACTCATCTTCGGGGAGCCGACCGAGCGCGTCGAGTTGCAGGCTGTGGGAGGCGAAGACCCTATCGCCGCCATCATGTCGGGGCTCGACGCTGTCAGGCGCGCCGCGGAGCGGGGAGTGATCGAGATCAGCCCGGAAGACTGCGAGCGTCTCGGAGTCGCGCCAGGGTCGTAATCGACCTCACCGTCCAAATCCTCGTTCTGCGAGGTCGTGTCCGCAGCATGATAAGGGGCGGCAGCCCATGTACCCTACGGGTACAGGCGCGGCCGCGGGTAGTGCGCCGGTTGCACCACCTGGGGCGAGGCGGGCCGCGACAGGCAGATCATGCTGGGGTGCTCGCTGCGCTCGCCCCCTTTCATGCTGCGGACACGGGTCGTTGCGCGGGGGGTTAGAGCGTGAGGCGCAGCACAGGCGCTTGACGTGAAGTGACGACCCCGCGTGCCTCACCTGTGCGGTGGTGTTCATCCCACAAGCACAGGCCGAGGTGGAGCGCGCTCTCTACCCTGCGGTTGTTGCTCGTCGTCAGCACGCGCGGTGCGCGTCGTGCTCCATCGATCGTGTGTGCGTCTGCCTCGATCCTCGGCTCTGCGAGGGTTGTGCCTCATCCCTCGAGTCGAACCTCGGGGTCCTGCCGTTGCGAGTTCTCCGTGACGCCCGCGAGCTGGCACTCCACTGCCTGCGTCTCCCACCAAGGGAGAGAGCTCCAGTCCTGGCTGTGCTTCAGGTGCTGGGGGTTCCACCCTACCACATCACTGTTGCCTACCCTCGACTCGAGGTCTCGCCTACCGCGCACGGGATAGCAGCCCGCCCGATGCAGGTCGAGGACCTCGCGTACCAGAGCACCAGGGTGTTTGAGAAGTGGCATGAGGTGTTGGAGTTCGCCCGCAAGCTGAAGGCTGCGATCCAATGGCCTTTGGCTGAGTGCAACGGGGTCACGCCGTATCACCTCGAGCATCTCGTCGGCGCGCCGCAGCCCTCGCTTGTGTGGACAGGCACCCCATTCGAGCTCGCCATCGTGGAGGTACGCCCCAACTGCGTTGTCATGAAGCTGCGAACGGATGCGGGCGACGCTACAGCCTACGCACCCGATGTGCTGCGCTACCTACTGAACACGTCTCGCCACTTCGGTGTGATGGTGTTGGCCTCTGGTGGACGGCTGATGGCTACGCGTCGAGGCGTCAATGACCCCTACAGCGGGGACACTCGAGCGGCCTTCGAGGCCACCGTAAAGGCACTGGCGGACTACCGGCTGATAACGCCGATGAACGAGCGGCGCATCCGCGCCGAGTACCCGTGGCACTTTCGCACTGAGGTGGCCGGCGACCTCGATTTTGCACTCGAGACTCTGTCGCCTCACGAGAGCTGTACAGTCGAGACCGACACGCCGTATGCCACCATGAGCCGACTCGCACCAGCCCTCATCGCAGTTGGGCTCGTCAGGCGGCTCAACAGCGGCATGAGTTTTGCCTTGCGTGATCAGGGCGTTGTCCACCCATGGGTGGCGGCTCTGCGCGCCAAGACGCTGAGAGCGGTGGTCGAGTACACCCATACCCTTCGGCAATGACACTATCACTTCGCACCATTTCTGAGCACCGCTCTTTCGAGGCGGTGTGTCTGGGGCTGCTTGACGCGCGGTCGTACCTGCAGCAGAAGGACGGCGAGCTTCGGCCTGTGCTGATCACGTTCGCCTGCATGGCGCAGGAGTTCAAGCCGTTCGTGGCGAACATCCTCGAGCGCCGCATGCTGGAGCTCCACTACTACGCCCATGCGACACGCCCCGAGCACGCGCCGCTCTCGGTGATGAAGAGCGCCGGATACGACTTCGCCACGCAGGTCGTGCCTGGGCGTGAAGGCCACGACGAGGAGGGCAACCCCACGAAGGCCCCCGACAAGATGATCGGGACCTTCTACCTCGCGCGCGCCTTCTCTCTCGAGCCTGCCAACCCGGACGACGAGATGTGCGAGTTCATCATGCTCCCCACGCGTGAGCAGTTGGAGACGAATGCAGCCCGGCTCGACAACCGGGCGATCGTCACGCACCTCCTCCGCACGGGCCGCTCTGACCTCCCCGCGACGTGGCTGCGGTACTTCGGCGCGCTCTCGTGTCTGTGGGCTGGCTACGTCGACCGCCGTGTGCATGCTCCGATCATCCAAGAGCCGGCGTTCTTCGCTCACGCGCTGTACGACGCCATGAAGGCGGGCCTTGTCGAGGCATCGACCGAGATCGATGTCACCGCGCCGATGGACACGCGCAGACGGGGGTACAGCTACTACGAGACCAAGCCGTTCCCGCCCACGACCAACCGCTTGCGCTCGTACAACCTCGAGGCACGGGGGTTCGCTCTCCCCGCTCCCCAGTGCTGCGCGACCGAAGAGCACATGCAAGGTCTGCTCGCTGAGGCGATCAAGAGCTACAGCACCGTGATGTCGGTGAACAGTGGCGCCATCGAACTTCCCGAGGGTATCTAAGTGGCACGTCTCGCTTCCATCGCCAAGGCGGGGTACTACCCGCTCCCCCCTGCGTTGCTTCCTGCGGTCGCCGCCGCGATCGAGCTCGACTGGTCGGATGCACCTGACGCTCACCGGTACGAGCGCACCAAGCACGCAGTGCTCGACCCGTGTGCTGGTGAGGGCGAGGCTCTCTTCCACCTGGCGAAGGACTGGGACCATCAGGACCTCGCGGTGTACGGGTGCGAGCTCGAGGCGACGCGCTACGCCAAGCTCAGGGCTCGCGCACGTGCGTTCAAGCACCACCTGAACGGGGTGCACCTGCGGAAGGGTGACGCGTTCTCTCTCGCCGCCACGACGAACGAGTCGTGCCCTGGCGTGAGCGTTCTGTACCTGAACCCGCCGTACGACACGGACAAGGAGCACGGTCGCCTCGAAGAGCGGTGGCTCGCCCACTTCTCGAAGCTCCTCCGTCCAGGGGGTGTGCTGGTCTTCGTGGTCCCGTACTACGCACTCGCCGCCAGCGCGTGCACGCTGGGGCGCCTGTACACGGAGATTCAGGTGTGCCAGTTCCCCGCGGAGCACTTCGCAACGTTCAAGCAGGTCATCCTGTTCGCTCGTCGGCGCGACGCTGATCTCCTCTTCGCTGACGCGCAGGTCGAGGCTGCTGTCCTCCGCAATGCCGAGAGCATCGAGTCGCTGACACCGCTTGCGGAGGTGAAGTCGTACAAGGTCAGCGCGAAGAAGATGCACAGCATCTTCTCTGGACACTTCGACACGCAGGCCGTGGACCCCGCCGAGGTGACTCGCGCGTTCAAGCCGTGGCACACCACGGTCAAGGGGGAGCTCCTCCCGATCTCCAAGGTCCTCCCGTCCGGGCTGTGGCTTGACCTGTCGCTGCGCACCTACCCTCTCGCATGCCCGCCGCGCGCCTCGTACATCGCGGCTGGCATCGCCAGCGGTGTCTTCAACGGGTGTCGCATCGAGCCCGACGACCCGTCGTCGGGTCTGCCGCCCCTCTACCTCAAGGGCACGTTCACCCGCGAGTACCACACCGTCGACGAGCAGAAGAACGACAAGGGCGAGCTCACGAAGCAGGTGCAGGTCCAGCACCCAGTGCTGACGATCACCGTGCTGAATGCACTGACCTGCGCCAAGTACATCAACCTCGCGTCCAGCGTCGACGTGAACCCGACGGAGACCGACATCGAGAAGTTCACGGTCGGTGACCTCTTCTCGCGCTACTCCCGGTCCCTCATGCGGGTGCTCCGCGAGCGGTGCCCCATCCTCCACGACCCGTCGAACCCGGCGCACACGATGCCGCTGCCCTCGTTCCCGCGCACCCTGTTCAAGGCGCAGGAGAACGCTGTGCGCACCGCGGTCAAGTTACTCCGCGGGCCGGACCGGGCCGCGATGATCCTCGGGCAGATCGGCTCGGGCAAGTCGACCGTGGCGACGGCCACCGCCCAGGCTGTCGGGGCGAAGTGCGTGCTCATCCTGTGCCCGCCTCACCTGCTGACCTCGTGGACCGACCAGTGCAGCTACGTCATTCCGTGGGCCAAGGTCCACGTGCTCGAGAAGCCCGCGGACCTGCAAGCTCTCGCCGATGACACCACCGACGGCATGAAGGTGGCGATCATGTCGCGCGAAGCGGCCAAGCTCGGGCACTCGTACGCGAGCGTCTACGAGGAGCAGTACAACGCTCTGGCAAAGGAATACGAAACACTCACCGAGGGCGACCACGCGACGCGCCGGGCGCTCGACAAGCGGTGGGATGCGCTGTGGCGCTGTCCGGAGTGCCGCCGACCGATCGACAAGAAGTGGACGCCGGAGTTCATCACCACCAAGCGCAAGCGCTGCGAGGCGCATCTCCTTCGTTTCGTCAACGCTGAGGCTCGGCTGGTGCGGCGGCTTGCGTGGGCCCTTGCCACGGTCTACCCGGGGTCCGCTCTGATCGGACAGCTTCTCGACGCGCCTGCCATCAACGCTGTTCGGGCCTCGAAGGCGACACACGAGGACCTCAAGGCGTCGCTCCCGGGAAACTCGGTCGCAGCCGTGGCCCGCGAGCTGGTCGACGTGATGACCGCGCGCGCGCACAACGTTGCGCTGGGGTGGAGCGACGGGCATCCGCACTCCCTGGCGCTGTACCACCTGTGCGCCTACCTTGCGCGTGACGCATCGTGGCACCCCTTCATCATCGAGATGGCGCAGCGCCTTATCCCGCTGGGGAGTCGGTACGGCAAGCGGAAGGACGGCTCGGAGTACAAGCCGGAGGATGTTGACTGGGAGCGGCGCCCCACCGGCTTGAGCGACGTTGGCTCGATCATGTGGCGCTTGATCTCTCTGCTCCCGCCCGCCGAGATCGAGAGCTTCATCGCGTGGGCTGACAACGGGGCGAGCGCCATCGCGGAGCCGCCCGACCTCAGCATCGACGACTTCCCCGGGCACAACCACCGTGCGCTGTGGGAGGCCGAGCTCGTGCAGAAGGCGGCCTATGACGCCGCAGTCGGAGCACTCCGCCGGGCGCAACCACCGAGCGACGACATGGGCACGGCACTGGATATGCTCGTCAAGGGCCAGCACGAGAAGCCCGAGAAGGTGTGGCGTCACCCCTTCGAGTCGATCAGCGTCAAGGCTCCTTGCCCCGAGGCAACCCCCGCCGATGAGCCGCACACCGACCTCGCGCGGTTGACCTCGCTTGGGTTGCCCACGAACGCTCTCGTGTTCAACGGTGCTGCGCTGGGTGACCCGTGCCACGTCCTCACCGCTCTCAAGGCCCTGCACAAGGTGGCGGTCATCAAGACCGACCACAAGTGCGGCGCGGCGCTCTACCAGGCCGTGCCTCGCCCGCGGCGCTACCCGCTCGCCAAGCTGATCGTCCGGCGCTACAGCTCCCTGTTCGACTTCCTCATCCTCGACGAGGGCCACGAGTACAGCAACGAGTCGTCTGCACAGTCGCAGGCGGCGCAGCGCTTGATCGGGCTCAAGCTCCCCACCGTCCTCCTGACGGGCTCGGTCATGAACGGCTACGCGTCGTCGCTGTTCGTGCCCTGCTGGTCGCTCTCGACTCGCTTCCGGGACGAGTTCGGCCGGGATGGTGTGACCGAGTACGTCGAGCGCTACGGCTACCAGAAGAGGACCATCACCTACGCAGGCAACAAGGCGGACGTGTCGTACGGCAAGGTCAGCGACCGCACCGAGCAGAAGAAGTCCCTGGCGCAGGCACCGGGTGTCATGCCGGTCTCGTTGCTCCGGCACGTGCTCCCCATCGCCGTCACGCTCCAGCTCGAAGACCTCGAGGCGGAGCTGCCGCAGAAGGAGGAGATCGTGATCGCGGTGGACGCACCGCCCGACGTGCTCTCGCGGTACAAGGTGGCCCGCGACCGCATCATCAACGCGATCAAGCGGGACCGCTTCACGAACAAGGCCGGCAAGCTCTTCGGCCAGTTGTCGGAGCTGCCGTCGTACCTTGACCGTGCGACATCCGACACAGGCAACCGTCTCGACGGATCGTACGTGGTCCAGTACCCGAAGGATGTTGGCGGCGAGGTGCTCGCGTCCTTCGCCGGTCTCGACCCCAAGACCCTCCTCCCCAAGGAAGCTCGCCTCTGCCAGACCATCCGCAAGGAGTTGGGCGAGGGGCGGCGTGTGATGGTCTTCCCGTGGCACACGGAGCTGATGCCGCGCCTCAAGCGCATCATCGAGGCCGAGTGCCGCGCTCGCGTCGTCATCCTCGATGCTGAGAAGGTCCCCTCGAAGAAGCGCGAGAAGTGGATCGACACGCATGTCGTGAAGGCCGGCGCCGACGTGCTCCTCGTCAACCCGGTCGCTGTGCAGACGGGCCTGAACAACCTCGTCTACTTCTCGACCGTGGTGTGGTACGAGAACCCTGGGTGCAACCCGCAGGTGCGGCGTCAGGCGCAGGGCCGCATCTACCGCATCGGGCAGACTCAGCCGGTGCGCATGTACACCCTGTACTACGCTGACACGGCGCAAGAGCTGATGCACGAGTTGTTGCTGTACAAGGTCGGCATCAGCGAGGCCGTCGACGGACTCGATCCGAAGGGGGCGCTCGAGGCGGCCGGTGTCGGTGAGGTGTCGGACCTGTCGGGCCAGAGCGTCGGGGCCGTGCTGTACAAGATGCTCGTCAAGGAGATGGGCCTCGGCGACTGAGGCACTTGACGGGGCGCGTGCGTCTGTCCGCCACGGCCGCAGACGCACGCGTTCTGTACTTGATGAGCGCTTCCGCCACGTGAGCAAACTTCGCAGGTGCCTGCCATACCTGCCGCAGCGCGCGCCCAGATACACCGCGAGTCGTGCCCATCACCTTCGCCCTTCGCCCCGTCTCGTGGCTCGGTGAGCCGACTGACAACATCCGCCTTCCGCGCATGAGCGCCCCGCTGCGCTACGCTGAGTTCGAGCTCGGCGGCACCCGCGACGAGGTCCAGTACAACGTGCTGGGAGCCCCACAGGTGACCCGCATCGCGGCGCTCAAGGGGGCTGCCGTCGTTCGTGCCCTCGACAGCAACGGTGACGTGGTGACCGAGTACCGCGACGAGTTCCGCCCGCCGCCCGCCGATGTGCTGGCGGAGACGGCCGCGGTCGGTCGCCAGGTGATCGAGGCGTACCTCGGCGAGCGCGCCGCTGGGAGGCTCGTCTAGCCATGCGTGTACGCATCGCCGTCGCCATCGACGACAAGGGCAACTACTGCTGCGCCGGCTTCACCGACGAGGGCAGGCCGGCCGCGGACAATGAGCTGGTGACGTACGCACGCGACGGGCTGGACACGCAGTCGATGATGACGGCGGTCCACTTCATCGAGGCTGACGTGCCTCTACCTGTCCCTCTGACCATCAAGGGCACGACGGCCAAGTCGTAACCCGACCACCAAGGAACCCATGACCACCACGCACGACGACTTCCCCGGCTTCCTCTCCGCCATCCTGCGTCGCTTCGCCTTGTTCAACGGCGACGACCTGTTCCACACCTCCGCCACGGGCCTGTACGACCTGTTCCTCGCCAACCTGCCCGAGGACCTTCGACAGCACTACAACTGCCGCGCCTGCCGCCAGTTCGTCGACCGCTACGGCGGTCTCGTGGCGATCAACTCGGCTGGCGGTGCGAACTCCGTGCTGTGGGTGCACGACGGCGTGGGCGAGGGGGTGCCGGAGCCCTTCCAGAAGGCGTGCAGAGCGATCGCGCAGGCCGTGAAGGCCGCGGACATCGTCGGGGTGTTCCTCCCGCCCACGCGCGTGCTCGGCACGCCGGCCTCGCCGCCGACCGCCGACGGCACGGTGTGGACGCACATCAACGTCACGGTGGCGCGCGTCCACTCGCACCCGCTCCTCAGCGCCTCGCAGGTCGAGGCCGAGCGCCGCGAGGACTTCAACATGCTGTCGCGGGCGCTCGCGGAGTTCCCGCTCTCGCTGGCCGAGCGGGCGCTCGCAATCCTCACCTCGGGCACCCTGTACCGATCCGAGAAGTGCATCGGGGTCGCCGAGTGGTTCGTCAACCTCCACCGCAGCATCGAGACCGCCAAGGGCCAGCGCACGCGCAAGGCGCTCATCTGGCGCGCCGTCGCCAACGCGCCGACCGGCTACACCCACGTGCGCAGCAGCATGATCGGCACCTTGCTCGAGGACCTCGCCGCCGGCCTCGACACCGCCACCGTGGCGCGCCGCTTCGCCGAGAAGATGGACCCGGCGCAGTACATGCGGGCGCAGGTCGCTCCGTCCGCCGGGAACATCGCCCAGGCCGAGAAGGCGATCGCGGGGCTCAAGGCCAGCGGGGCCCTCTCCCGGCGTTTCGCCCGCCTCTCCGACATCCCCACGTTCGTCTGGCGCCCCCGCCCGGTGCAGCCGAAGCCGACCACCGAGGGCAACGTGTTCGGGCACCTCACCCCGAAGACGAAGCAGAAGCCGGCGACCACGACCGTCGATCTGCCGACGCAGACGATGACGTGGGAGAAGTTCGCGCGAACGGTCCTGCCCGACGTGACCCGCCTTGAGGTGCAGGTGCCGACGACCTCGGCGCGGTTCATGGCGCTCGTGACCGCCGCGAACCCGGACGCGCCGCCGATCCTGCAGTGGGACGCGGAGGACCGGCGCAACCCGGTGAGCTGGTACTACCACGGGGGCATCGATGCCGAGATGAAGCGGCGCGTCATCGCCGCCGGCGGCCGCCACGAGGACAACGACATCCGCGTCTCCCTGATGTGGAACAACCGCAACGACCTCGACCTGCACGTGCAGGCCCCGAACGTGGAGTACATCTACTACGGGAACAAGCGCAGCCGCTGTGGTGGCTACCTCGATGTCGACATGAACGTGGGCGGCGAGACGACGACGCCGGTCGAGAACGTTCGCTGGGCGCGTGGCATGGCACCGCGCGGTCGCTACCGCGTCTTCGTGCGGAACTTCCGGTTCCACGAGCGCGCGCCCTCCGCCACGCCGTTCAAGGTCGAGCTCGAGATCGGCGGCGAGGTCTACTCGTTCTCCGGCGAGACGCGGGCCGGTGCGACGAGCAACCTCTCGGATGTCACCGCGTTCGAGTTCGACTACGTGCCGGGGCAGAAGCTCGCGCGAGCCCCGAGCCAGCACGCCGTCAGCTCCGCGGTTAGCGCGTGGAACGTCGCGCCGGGTTCGTGGGCCGAGGTCACCGGCGTCGTCAAGTCCCCGAACCTGTGGGGCGAGCGGGTGCAGCCCCAGCACGGGCAGCACACGATGTTCCTGCTCAAGGACTGCCGTGACACCTCCGAGGGGTACGGGCGGGGCCTCTTCGTCGAGACCCTTCGCGGCGAGCTCCACAGCGTTCGCGCCACCCTCGAGGCATTCATGGCGGGCGCGAAGATCGAGGGTACCGAGCAGGCCGACGCGTGTGGTGTCGGCATGAACGACCAGTCGCCGTGGAACCTCATGGTGCGCGTCACCACCCCGCTCACCACGGCCACCTACCTGATCGACCGGTTCGACTGAGCCTCGCGCCCCGTCACGGGGCGCCCATTAGCGCATGAGTATCAACCGGCACGCACCGTTCGTGTACCACTGGCCTGAGCATGGCGTGTGGGCGTTCTTCAGACCGACGTGGGACTGGCGCAACCAGTCTGGCGGGACCATCGAGTGTGTCGTGAGGCCGTTGCGCTCCGAGCAGATCAATGGGCGCACAGTCGAGTGGTACGACACCAAGCCTGTGCTTCGGCTTGCTTTCGTGGTCGAGCCGCGGAAGTTGGTCAGCTACAAGCGCTGCGCTGACGCCCCGTCAACGCTGCCCGAGCAGGTCACGCCCACGGAGTTCGACGCCCGGCTCGAAGGGTGCTACTCCGCGGTCTACCAAGACGCCGTGTACCGCTACGAGTCCTTCGAGGCTCCGATCGTAACCCTCACCACAGGGCCGGGGACCCTACCTGAAGGGTGGGAGTCTCAGCTCCCGTACGGCTATCTCATCAGCCCAGTTTGCGCTGCGTCAGCACCATGTGTGATGCCCGAGGCGTACGTGTGGCGGCTCGTCGTCGCGGAGGCCCGCCGTGTCGTCAAGACACGGTCCGACCTGTGTCTCACCGACGACTACGAGAACGTCGGGCATGTGTCGGTCGGCAAGGTGACGGCAGACCACAAGCGTATCCGTGCGCGCTCGTTCTTTACCCGCGAGTACGTGCGCCGTCATGGCGGCAGCACGGACCACAGCACCATCATCGTCAGTGACATCCACGGTGACAACCTCACCGACGGCCAGGCCAAGCTCAAGGACTTGCTTGAGCAGGTACGCGAGGCCGGTGAGACCCCAACGCGGCAGTGCCCGCGGTGCAAGGGGTGCGGCGAGATCGGGTTCACCGAGCCGGACGTACTCGCAGCGCCGGCCACGACCACGAGCAAGGGGAAACGTCAATGAGCATCGACTTCCTCAATGTCTGCGCCCAGAAGAAGATGGGCGAAGGGTGGGTGTGGCGAACCTCCGAGGTCATCTCGGGTGGCTTCCTGCTCACCGGCGCCAAGCCGATCGGCACGGTCACTCGCGGCCCGCGCAAGGGTGCCCCGAAGTTCCCGCCGCCGCGCGAATACCAGAAGGTCGTCATCACCTTCGAGGAGCGCGACGCTGCATACGCGGAGTACGAGTCGGCCACGGGCAAGTGCTACGTGTGCGAGGGCAAGGGCGAAGAGAACTACGGGTGGAGCCGCGAGGAAGGGCAGAAGTTCCGCACCTGCTCGCGCTGCAAGGGAACCGGCGCCCCCAGCCAGTGAGCCCACGCTCGATCGCTAGACAGGCATGCGCGGCGATCGAAGCGCTAC
>ERZ724513.750-NODE-750-length-16176-cov-5.116928_pt1 | contig 16176 bp, 16 predicted proteins | sample MGYA00376046_ERZ724513 | MGnify/ENA primary metagenome ERZ724513 (study PRJEB28724, sample SAMN07190883) | activated sludge metagenome | isolation source: activated sludge of sewage treatment plant in Hong Hong | place: Hong Kong | collected 2016-03-17 ...
GGGCAAGACGGACGCCGACATGGCCCGCCAGCACGCGGACGTGTTCCTGCAGGTGCTCAGCGGCGAAGGGTTCGCGCAGCCGAATCCGCGTCCGATGTTCCCGAACCCGCCTGGACTGCTGCGGATCGAGCCGCACTCGCCAGGGCTGCGGCAGCGCGTCTGGTGGGGTGCCGGTTCCCGCGCCACGGCCGAGTGGACCGCCCAGCAGGGGATGAACCTGATGAGTTCCACCCTGCTCACCGAGGACACCGGGGTGCCGTTCCACGAACTCCAGGCCGAGCAGATCCAGCGCTTCCGCGACACCTGGGCCGCGTCCGGGCACGACTGGACGCCGCGGGTCTCGGTGAGTCGCAGCATCTTCCCGCTGGTGGACGATCGCGACCGGGCCTACTTCGGTAGCGGACGCGACGAGTCCGATCAGGTCGGCTTCATCGACGGCGGTGTGGCCCGGTTCGGTCGCTCCTATGCCGCCGAGCCCGATCGCCTGATCGAGGAGTTGGCTGAGGATTCGGCGATCGCCGCCGCGGACACGCTGTTGCTGACCGTCCCGAATCAGTTGGGTGTCGAGTACAACGCCCATGTGCTGGAGAGCCTGCTCACCCAGGTCGCGCCGGGGCTCGGCTGGCGCTGAGCCTTCCCACGCCCGCCAGCTGACCTAGCTTCGGCTAAGTCATCTGACGGCCACCACATGCTCACAGGGAGTGCAGCCCGCACACGGCAAACGGTGGCGAGTGCAACGGGCGGCGCTGGATACGGCGCAGACGGTGGACGACCTGGACATTCCAGGCTGGCGACTGAATCCCCTCAGGGGGCGCATGGTCGGGCGCTGGTCGATCACAGTGAACGGAAACTGGAGGTTGACGTTCGAGTTCCGGGAAGGGAACGCCTACGTCTTGGATTACGAGGACTACCACTGATGGACGAACTCAAGCCGATGCACAACCCGCCACACCCCGGCGAGTTCATTACTGAGGTGTATCTGACACCGTTCGGGGTCAGCGCGCGCCAGCTCGCCGCTCGCCTGGAAGTCTCGCCCTCGACGCTGACCAGGTTGCTGTCGGGCGCCAGTCGAGTCAGTCCAGAAATGGCGCTCCGGCTGTCGAAGGTGCTGGGGCGTAGCGCGGAAAGCTGGCTAGCCATGCAGGATGCCCATGATCTCTGGAAGACCCGAAGGCGCGTTGATCTCACCCGGATCACGCGACTTGAGCTTGCGGGCTGACCTTTCCGGGCCAGCCGGCGAATTCGAGATGTGCGCTATCGCGCTCATGCCGGCCACCGCGATAATCCGGCCATGAGCCGAACGATCATCCGCGACTTCCACGACGACGACCTTGACGGCATCGTGCGCCTGTACGAGGACGCGGGGCACCGCAGCTCGCGCCCGGTGTACGCGTTGTCCGAGGTCATCGCGTCCTGTCGTGAGGACCACGCGGTGGTCGCTGTTCAGGGGGAACAGTTGGTCGGCGCTGCGGTCGGACGGGCCGCGCACGCCCAAGGCTGGATCGTGTTCTTCGGACTCACCGACGACATCGCCGGTGCCGAGGTCGGGGCCGGCCTGCTCGATGAGCTGGAGCATCGGATGGCGCCGCTCGGCCTGGGCAAGCTCTCGATCATCGTGCCTCAGGACGCGGATCGGCTCGACGGCCTGACCGCCAACGGCTTCGAAGTGCGCAACCACCTGCGCTACCTGGAACGCCAGATGCCGGTGCAGCGCCGCGAACTCGACCTGCTCGCCGAAGTGGGCGGACGCATCCTGCCGCGCAACCTGTGGACGCGGGTTTCCGGGATGCGGCAGGAGAAGCAACTGCTGGAGGAGCGACTGGTCACGCCGCTGGCCAACCCTGATCTGGCCGACCGCTTCGGGGTGGTGCCACCGAGCGCGGTGATGCTGTTCGGGCCGCCCGGAACCGGCAAGACCACGTTTGCGCGGGCGGTCGCGTCCCGGTTGGACTGGCCGTTCGTGGAATTGTTCCCCTCGCGCCTGTCGGACACGCCCGGCGGGCTCGCCGCGGCGCTGCGCTCGACGTTCGAGGTGATCGGACACCTGGAGCACGCGGTGGTGTTCATCGACGAGGTCGAGGAGATCGCGTCCCGTCGCGGCGGGATTCCGCCGTCGCCGACCCAGGGCGTCACCAACGAGTTGCTGAAGCTGGTGGCCGACTTCCGCGAGCACCAGGGCCGGCTGCTGATCTGCGCGACGAACTTCGTCCGTGCGCTGGATGCCGCGTTCCTGCGGCATGGCCGGTTCGACTACGTGATTCCGATCGGCCTGCCGGACGCCGAGGCCAGGGCGGCGATCTGGCGGCGCTACATCCCGGCCGGAGTGTTGGCCCAGATCGACAGCGCGGCCCTGGTTGCAGCGAGCGAGGGTTTCACGCCCGCCGACATCGAATACGCGGCGCGCAAGGCGTCCCAGGAAGCGTTGGCGCGTGCGCTGCGCTCGGGCGACGACCCGTCCGCTGGTGAGGAGCTGGCCACCGCCGACTATCTGGAGGCGCTGGCCGGAACGCGAGCCACGGTTTCGGCGGAGACCGTCGAGGACTTCCTCGAAGACATCACGACGATCGCGCGACTCTGATCCACGAAGCGGATCGGGTTCGGTGATGCAACCTTTGCCAGCGGCGCCGCGTTCAAGGGACATGACCGCCCCGTCTCCCACCCTGGAGTTGGCGCCCGAACTCGACTTCGAGTCGTTCGTCGCCTCGTATCAAGTGCGACTTCGGCGCTACGCCCTTGCGCTCACCGGCAATGGCTCGGACGCGGACGACTTGCTGCAGACCACGCTGGTCAAGGTCTACCTGGCCTGGAATCGGATGGCTGACCATGAGCACGTCGTCGGCTACGCGCGCACCACGATGGCGCGCGCCTACGTGTCGGCCTGGCGCCGGTGGGGCTCCCGGGTATCGCCGACTGAGCACCTGCCCGAGGTGACGGGGTCGAGGTCGGACGCGGACGTGACTTCCGACCGGGACCTGATCTGGCGGGGCCTCGACCGGCTCGGACGGCGGCAACGCGCGGTGGTCGTGCTGCGCTATTTCGAGGATTACGACCTCGCCGCCATCGCCGACGCACTCGGCATCACGCAGGGGACGGTGAAGAGCCAACTCTCCCGCGCCCTCACCAATCTTCGCGAAATCCTGGGAGGAGTCGAATCATGAACAATCTGGACGATCTGATCCGCTCGTCCCTGAACGAGCACACCCCGGCAACTGCTCCGGATGGCGGTCTGGCTGGACGGGCGAAGGCTGTTGGCCGACGCGTCCGCATGGTCCAGGCCGGCGGCGTGGCCCTGCTGGCCGTGGTGTTGTCGGTCGGGGTGATCTGGGGCGTGACCACGCTGCCGGGTCGTTCCCAAAGCATCGTTGCCGCCTCGCCGCAGCCCGGCCCCGCGTCCACTTCGGTGGCGCCGAGTGAGTCTGCCGGCTCCTCGCCCAGCGCTACGGCGGTGCGTCCGTCAACAAGTGCGGACGGGAAAGTGCGCGACGTCTCAAAGCTCGGTGCGCCGGCAGATGGCCAAGAAGGGGAGATGCTGGTCAATTACTTCGCCTCGCCGACCGGCAACTTCCATTGCTTCATCAGTACTGTCGGCGCGGGCTGCACCGGGCAGGATTGGGACGCCGGGGTCGAGCCCAGCCGCGCGGTCTGCAAGGGCAGTGAGGGCGGCGTGATGGGTCCGGAGATCTGGGGCACCGCGAACGCGGCCTGGGAGTGCGGCACCGACCCGCATTCGTTTCCGTTCTTCTACGATTCCGAAAACCCGGACGAGTCTCCCGTTGCCTGGTGGGACGAGTCCTTCGGCGAGTCGGCACCCTGGAGTGTCGACCCCACCCAGACCCTGGCGATCCTGCCCTACGGCAAGACCCTGGTCGCCGGCGACTTCAGCTGCACGATGGCCAAGGCCGGCGTGAGCTGCCACAACTCCGCCACCGGATCCGGCTTCAAGGCGAGTCGAGCCAAGGTCGAGCTGAACTCCTGACTTCCGGATCGCCTGCGGGGCCTAGCTCGCCGAGGGCCAGCCGACCGCGTCGAGCGCTAGCCCTATGTGCTGGCGGTCGAGGGCCATGGCTGGCTCGGGCGCCGTCTCGTGGCTGGGCCGTCCGCTACCGATCAGGGCAGCGAGTCTGTCCCGTAGGTGTCGAGCCAGTCGCTGGCGAAGGCGTCGACGGCCTGGTTCACGTCCGGGGTGGCCAAGGCGGCGCGGAGCAGGGTGGGGTGCACGGTGACCGCGTGTGCGCCGGCCTCGAAAGCCGCGCTCACCTGGGCGACGTTCTTGAAGCTGGCGGCCATGATCTTGCAGTCCGCACCCTGCCGGTCGATGAACTTGGCCAGCGACTTGATCGTCGAACTGGTGTCGATGTCGAGGCTCTCCATGCGGTTGAAGTAGGGCGCGATGTAGTCCGCCCCGGCCGCGATCGCCAGGATGCCCTGGGTCTTGGAGTAGATCGCCGTCGCGGTCACTCGGACGCCCTCCCGCTTCAGCGCGGTCATCGCCTTGATGCCCTGCTCGTTGGTCGGGATCTTGACGTACACGTTCTCGTCGATCTGGTCGAGCAGGCGGTGCGCGTCCGCAATGATTCCGTCCGCGTCCCTGGCCAGCACCTGCACGTGCAGGGTGCGCTCGCGTCCGATGATCGAGCGGATGCGGCGGAAATGCGGGTAGAAGTCGATCCTGCCCTCGGCCTTGATGATCGTCGGGTTTGTGGTCACCCCCGCCACCGGGTAGATCGGCGTCATCGTCTCGATGGCGTCCAAGTTGGCGGTGTCGAACAGGATCTCCATGGCCTCGGCTTTCGATGTGCTTATGGCTGGATTCTAGTTGACTTTTGAAACGATGGCAATCGGAATGTAAATCGCAAGTCCGGCCTTAGGCTGTGGCTGCGTGCACCGTGGACGGTGCACTGGGCCACAGTTTGTGGCTAGACCGTGGTCAGCGCGCCCACCGCATGCTGCTCGGCAATGAACGCGGACGTCCGGGCGGCCAGCGCCATGATCGTCAGCGCCGGGCCCACCGTGCTGCCCGAAACGAACGAGGATGCGTCCGGCACCGGGCTATGGCGTCGAGGAGATGTTCGCCGACCTGAACCGGCTGGGCGTGGCCAAGTTCGAGCTGATCGGCTCGATGGTCTTCGACCAGTACCCGCGGCCGAAGGCCGAGGAGATCGCGGCCGTCCGAGCGGCAGCCGAGAAGTACGGGGTGACGATCAACAGCTACGGCGGCTACCTCGACAAGGGCAAGATCGCCGGTCAGTCGGCTTCGCCGCCCTGGTCTACGGGCTGACCCTCGCCGAGCAGTCATGGACCTCCCCGGCCACGCTCGGCCTGATCATCGCGGGGCTGGCGCTACTGGCGGGCTTCGTCGCGATCGAGCGGCGGACGCCACACCCGTTGCTGCCGCTGCGCATCCTCACCGAGCCGACCCGCGCAGCGGCATTCTCTGTGCAGGCCCTGCTCGGCGTGGTCGGAGTGGGCGCAATGGTCTACCTCGCCCTTCACCTGCAGTTGGTGTTGCACCTGCCACCGCTGCTGGCCGGCCTGGGAACGCTGCCCTTCACGGTTTCGCTGATGGCCGCGGTCCCGTTCGCAATGCGGCTGATGGACCGGTTCGGGCCGCGTCCGCAGTTGATCTTCGGACCGCTGATCAGCGCGCTGGGCACCTTCTGGCTCACCTTTGTGACCGCGGACGGCAGCTACTGGACGCAGGTACTGCCCGGTGTGGTGCTGATGGGGGTCGGGATGGGCTTCACCGTCGTCCCCTTGAACAACCTTGCGCTCTATCGGGTGGCCCCACACGATGCCGGGGTCGCGTCAGCCGCGTCCACGGCCACGAACCAACTCGGCGGCTCGATCGGTCTGGCCGTGCTGACCGCGGTCTACGTCGGGTTCGCCGGACGCTCCCAGGCCGGCGGCGTGGACGCGATGGTGGCCGGCCACTCCGCTGTGTTCGCGGTCGGAGCCCTGGTGTTCGCGTCGATCGCCCTGGTGGCGTGGCTGGCGGTGCGTCCGGTCGCAGCGGTCGTCGGGTCGCCAGAGCTGGTTTCGCCTGCGCTGGGCTGAGTCGGCGTTCAGGTGCTCGCCGAGTGTGGCAGGCCGCCGGTCTCGATGATGCCGTCGTCGTATTCCTCGGTGAGTCCGTGCGGTGTCTTCTCCCAGAGGTGGGGCGCCCAGAACACTTGCAGTGCGGCGCGCCAGGCGGCGTATGAGTGCAGCAGCCAGTAGACGGGGTTGAACACCGCGAAGACGGCGATCCGCCAGTTGTAGCGCCGCCACGCGGCCAGCGCCGAGACTGCGATCATCAAGATGGTGAAGGCCAGCATGTTGAACAGGCCAAAGTCCACCAGCCACGCCGGTAGGCCAAGGCGGAACACCGGCCCGAGCAGCCACGACCCGAGCGTGAACCCCAGCGCAAGCGGGTACATCATGAATGCCAGCGGAGTGCCAAGGATCAGTCCGAACATGGTCAGTCCGCCGGCCACGCCGTTACCGCGCAACCACTTCAACGGCCGCCGCAAATTCACGGCGGCGGTGAGGATGTAGCCCTTGATCCAGCGCGTCCGCTGGCGGATCCACGGCCCGATCTGGGCGGTCGCCTCCTCCCACGTGGTGGACTGGATCACGTCCACGCGGTATCCGGACGCGGCCAGCCGCAGCCCGAGATCGGCATCCTCGGTGACGTTGTACGGGTCCCAGCCACCCACTTCGACCAGCGCCGAGCGCAGGAAGTGATTGGACGTGCCGCCGAGCGGAATCGGCACGTGCGCCGCGTCCATGCCCGGCAGCATCGAATCGAACCAGTGCGCGTACTCGATCGCGAACATGCGCGTGAGCACGTTGTAGTCGGCATTGTAGTAATTCAGCGCTGCCTGCAGGCAGGCCAGCGGACGCGAGCTACGGCTCAGCCGCCGTTTCACGTCGTCGTGCCGGAAGCCGGCCAGGGCCTTCAGCAGTTGGTCCGGCTCGGGACGATCCTCCGCGTCGTAGATCACCACGTACTCGCCCTTGGCGAACAGCAGCCCGTAGTTGCAGGCGCGCGGCTTGGTGCGAGGCTCTCCGTCCGGCACCACGAGCAACCGGACGGACGCCGGTGGCTGGGCCGCCCGGGCCGCCTCAATCGTCTCGGTGTCGTTCTCCTCGAGCAGCACCAGGATGTCGAGCAACCCCTGTGGGTAGTGCAGGTGGGAGAGGTTGTCGATGATCCGTCCGATCACGTTCGCCTCGTGGTACACCGGCACCAGGATCGTGTAGATCGGCAGATCACCCGCCCTTGCCAGCAGGTTATTCGGGTCGAGCCCGAGTTCGGCTAACTCGGCCGCCTCAGCTTTCATGATTCGCCGGTGCTGCAGTTGCGCGATCGGCCGGAAGAAGGTGGAAGCTACCTTGAAAGTGGCGTTGATGGAGAAGACCAGGTTGGCCGCGATCAGCACCACGATCAGCGTCACCCACCAGTTCGCCAGCAGGCCAAGCACCAGCACCGCCGCTAGTACGAAGGGGCTGTAACGCTGCCAGCGCACCAGTCCGGGCTTGGCCGAGTACTCCGGATGATCGTCGGCGAAGCGCTCGGACGCCTCGTACAGCAGTTGCGCCGCGGAGAGTCGGGCAGCGTCCAATGAAACGGGCGCCGCGGTCGGTGCACCGAGCTCGGCGCGCTCGTCGGTGGTCATGCTTCGATCCGACGGTAGAGGTCGACGCCCGGTTGGCTGTGGGCCAGCCGGTAGGCGCTGCGCAGTTCGGTGCTTCCGGCCAGCGCTTGGCGCACCGCGTCCGAATCGTCGGTGCTCACCCACAACCAACGCGCATGAGCGGTCGGGTTGGCGAGCGCTTCGGTGAACAACTGGTCGCTGGCCCGCAGGTAGTAGTTGCGCAGCGGCAGCCCGGCCAGCGGCAGGACGGAGTTGGCGGCCACCGACTCATCGAGCAGGATCATCCCGCCGTCGTAGTTGGCCCCAAGCCATTCGGCGGCCGCCCGCGGCCCAGCCGAATCCCGAAGCTGGCTGTGGGCCTCCTGCAGTACGAGCGCCCGCTCGTCCGGGGCCTGCAACTGCCAGCCGGCCTGCCCCAGCACTGCCACCAGTACGGCCCCGGCGATCGTCAGCCGGACGACTCGGCCGAAACCTCGACGCAGCCTGCGGCTCCCCTGCACGACTACTTCCAGGCCGAGGCCGACCAGCGCAGCCATCGGCAGGATGCTCGCCATTCCGTAGCGGTTGTTCCAGACGGAGGTGTCGGTGGTGGCCGGATTCAGGATGATCGCCTGGCCAAGGAAGAGGCTCACGATCATGAACCAGTACGTGACCAGAGTGGTGGCCAGGTAGCCGAGCATGCGGATCGGTGTGCGGGCGAACATGGCGAGGACGAGCCCGAACAGGGCAATGCCGCTCAGCAGCGGACCGACCGTGGTGCCGACGGCGTAGTTGAGCGTGGCGATGGTCCGGCCGAGGTCGCCCTTGGTGGAGAGCCCGGCTGCGACCATTTCCTCCTGTAGTGCGCTGGCCGAGTACGGACCGAAGATGAAGGCCAGCGGATCCCCGAGCATCACCCAGTTGAACGCGACCCACCAGAGTGCCGCAGCGACCGGCACGGCGACGAAACCCAGGACGCTATCCGCGGTGCGGCGAAGATCGTGGCCGTGCTGCTTCCAGGAGACCAGCCCGACGAAGATGGCCCCAGCGAGCGCGACCGCCCAGCCTTCGTAGCGTGACAGCACCGCGATCGCGGCCGGCAAGCCGGCGAACACGGCGATCTCTCCGGGGCTCAGCCGACGCTTCTTGGTCGCCAGATTGCTAAGGCCGGCGAAGCAGCCGGCGGTGGCCGCGATCAGGACAGGTTCTGTCAGTGCCGTCGAGTAGAGATACAGCATGCTCGGATTCAGGACGATCACCATCACCACGGCCAACCTCGGCAGTAGCCCGTAACCCCAGCGCGACGCGGCGCGATAGCTGCCGGCGGCCGTTGCGGCGAGGCAGAGGGCGCCGAGGACCGCGGCTCCCCAACCGGTCTGCCAGGCCCAAAGGAGCAACACGAACGGGGCCAGCAGCAGATGCGGTGCGGGCAACCAGACTGTGCCGAGTTGTTCGAGCCCGGGGTTGTTGAGAGTGTCGAACAGCCGCCTCGCGATCGTCAGGTGCGCCAGCGCGTCCCCGTAGGCCAGGCTGAGGCCACTGGGCACCAGGTAGCCGGACGCGAGCAGGGAGACCACCCCGGCGAACACGGACACGCCCACGGTGCCGGGCACGCGGCGTCCGGTGGGTGCGTCGCTGAGGTCGCGGATGAACCGGGCAACCGGATTGCGGCGGGGCTCGTCCGCGCGCCGGGACGCCTTCTGCGTGGCGGTCACAAGTCCTCTGGTGCTTCGGGACCCTGGGAGGGGCAGATTGGGGATGGGACTCTCAGGGTACGTCATCAGGCCCGAAAAGCCACCTGCGTCGACGGTGAACAGCCAAGCCAAAGCCCGATTGGCGATGGCTGCCGGCATCTCCCGCCGGGGTCAGGCGTGCCGGCGAACGCCTTCGGCAACCTCGTCGAAGCGGACGGGATCGAGCTTGCCGGCGATCCGGCGAACCGCGTCCGGCGCGACCCGAACAATTCGGTTCACCCGCACCTCGCTGACCCGTCCGGACGAATCCCAATTGCCGCGGCCAATGTCCACCCAGTAGCGACCCTCGGACGCCTCCTGGGCGGCGTCACGGTCGTGGTCCTGGCTGGTCAGCGGCAGGCCCAGGAGCCAGTCACCGTCGCGGCCGATGATCAGTACCGGCCGGTCCTTGCCCTGGCTGTGGTCCTCTTCGTACGGCACCCATGTCCAGACGACCTCGCCCGGGTCGGCGAGTTTGCCGGGGTGCGGTGCGTAGGTCAGTTGCAGTGGCCCGGTGTAGTCGCCGGGGTAGGTGCTGGTCGCGGTCGGCGTCCGCTTGGCGCTCTGCCGGCGTGGCCCGGGCTTCGGCGCTGTGCCGGCCGGACGACTGGGCCGACGCGTCCCCAGGGCATCCAGGATCGCCCGGCCGATGGATCGGAGCAGTCGGCTGGAACTCACGCCCCCGAAGGTAGCGCGGATTCAGCGGTACCGCGGCAGTGGCCCGTAGTAGACGTCCACCACCGGTGGGGCGAAGGCCTGCCCGGGATGACGACGACCCTGCCAGGTACGAAAGAAACGAGCGGAAGGCGGCAGCCACAGCAGCCCGGCGCCCGCGATCGCTGCGGGAATCGCAGCCCACGCCAGCGGATTCAGGACGAGAGCCGACAAGGTCAGGCCAGCGCTGATTGGGGCGGCGATCCGCGTCCAGCGGTAGCCAACCCAGGCGTAATAGCCGACGATCGCGTTGGTGGTGCCGATCACGAGCCCGATCACGGTCACCCCAACCGAGAGCAGCACCCGCTCCAGCGAGCCGGGGGTGGTGACGAACTGGCCCATCAGCCAGGATGCGTTGGCGAAGTTGGCCACCGCCTCCCAGTAGATCCACAACAGCGCGACTCCGGTGACTGCCACCGCGAGCCAGTGAAGAACTGTCGCGATCACGATTGTGGCTGGGCGCTGGGGTTCGCCGGTGCGGGGGTTGTCCGGCGTCAGGCCATCCGGGCTAGGCAGCTGGATCGAAGCCATCGCAGGACGGATGGCCTCGATCGCAGTCGAATCAGCTGTCGGCTGGCTGGTCATCGCACCTCCTCTAGAGCGGCCCAGCCTACGTCGTCACCAGGTGTCGACCAGTTGGGTCTGCAGTGCCCGGCCGAGCGAGTTGATCAGGACGGAGTTGCGGGCCCTGGCCATCGCGGTGAGTTGCAGGACGTCCCGGCAGAGCGCGAGCCCGAGCACGATGCTGACCGCAGTCTGGGCGCGCAGCTTTGCGTTCGAGTGCCCCTGGGCCTCGGCGACCTTGAGCATGAGTTCCTTGGCCAGGAACTCGCTGAGTGGCCGGCGTGCACCGGGATTGGTGACCGCGGCGCGAAGCATGGCGGTGAAGCGGTCCCGGGCGCCCGGCTGGTCCCAAGCTGACAGCACCTCGGTGAGCATGCGCTCGCCGATGGTCTCCTTCGGACCTTCGAGCACCCTGGCCACGATGCCCTCCGCATCGAGCGGAAGGTCGAGGACCGACCTCGAGAACAGGTCCGCCTTGTTCTCGAAATAGTGATGGATAAGTGCCGGATCGACATCGGCCGCGCGCGCGATGGCGCGCAAGGAGACCTTCTCGTACCCCTGATCCGAGAAGAGCCTCAACGCGGCGTCCTGAATGACTCCGCGCGTATCGAGCCTGCCGGGCCGGCGACCACGAGGCCTGTGTCCCAGTTCGGTCACCTGCATTCCCCCCTGCTGAGTTGGTCGTATTGTCACGACCATGTCCAATGCTTGCTGGCCCGTCGCGGTTTTCGATCTCGATGGGACCGTGGTGAATACTATCCCGCTAATTATCGCTTCTTACGAACACGCCGTCACTTCGGTACTCGGAGTTAGTCCGGATCCGGTGGAAGCGCGAAGTTGGATCGGCCAAACGCTTGCGGAAACGTTTTACCAGCGCTATCCCGAAAACGGCGCCGAACTGGTGTCGAGCTATGTGGCCTGGAATGCCGCCAACCTGGAGCGGCTGGTGCAGGAGTACCCGGGTGTGGACGCACTGCTGGCCGATTTGGCCGCGGCCGGCGTGAAACTGGGTGTGGCGACCTCGAAGCGCCGCGTCTCCGCCGAAAACACGCTGAATTTTGCCGGTTTGCGGGACCAGCTGGCAGTAACGGTGGCGATGGAGGACACCGATTTCCACAAGCCGGACCCGCGTCCGCTACTGCTGGCGTTGAACCGGATCGGCGCGTCCGCGAACGAAGCGGTCTATGTCGGGGACGCAGTGGTGGACGTGCTGGCCGCCCGTGCTGCCGGTATGGACGTGATCGCGGTCACCTGGGGCGCAGGGGAGCGGGTTGACCTGGTCGCTGCTGGGCCCACTGCGGTGGTCGATAGCGTGGCCGAACTACGCAGCCTGCTGCTGGGCTGAGCCCCGTCCGCGCCACTAGGCGCAACCTGAACGAAAAGGGGACGGTTCCCTTTTCGTTCAAGTTATCCACAGGATTGCCGGTCCGCGCCACCGGACTGTGGATAAGTTGAACGGAAAAGGAACCGTCCCCGTTTCGTCTGGGTCAGGGCAGCATCGAGCCGGTCTCGAGGAACCGGACGTGCCAGCTGTGGGCCAGCTTCAGGTCGTGCGGGGTGTGCTGGCCGTTGGCCACCTTGCACGCGTGGTCGTAGTACTCGTGCAGCGCATCGCGGTAGTTCGGGTGGGCGCAGTTGTCGATGATCACCTTCGCCCGCTGCCGCGGCGAGAGGCCACGCAGGTCGGCCAGGCCCTGCTCGGTAATCACCACCATGACATCGTGCTCGGTGTGGTCGTGGTGCGACACCATCGGCACGATCGCCGAGATGGCGCCGCCCTTGGCGGTGGACGGGGTGACGAAGGATGAGATGTAGGCGTTGCGGGTGAAGTCGCCGGAGCCGCCGATGCCGTTCTGCATTCGCGAGCCCATCACGTGGGTGGAGTTCACGTTTCCGTAGATGTCGGCCTCGATCAGTCCGTTGCAGGAGATCACGCCGAGTCGCCGGATCATCTCCGGGTGGTTCGAGATGTCCTGCGGCCGCAAGATGATCTTGTCGCGGTAGAACGCCGCATTGTCGTTCATCTTGTTCGCATATTCCGGACTAAGCGAGAAGGCGGTCGCCGAAGCCACCGTCATCTTCCCGGAATCGAGCAGGTCGACCATGCCGTCCTGAATCACCTCGGTGTAGGAGGTGAGTTGCTCGAACGGGCCCTCCAGCAGGCCGGCAAGCACCGCGTTGGCGATGTTGCCGACACCGGACTGCAGCGGCAGCAGGTTCTTCGGGAGCCGTCCCTGGTTGACCTCGTTCTGCAGGAAGTCCAGCAGGTGGCTGGCGATCAGGCGGGATTCGTCGTCCAGCGGCTTGAACGGGGTGTTGCGGTCGGCGGCGTCGGTCTCGATCACCGCGACGACCTTGGCCGGGTCGACCTTCATGGTGGTGCTGCCGATGCGGTCACCCGCGCCGGTCAGCGGCACGGGCTTGCGGTTCGGCGGCAGCGCCACACCTTCGTAGATGTCGTGCATGCCGTGCAGGTCGAGGCTCTGCCAGGCGTTTACCTCAAGGATGACCTTCTCGGCGGACGCGAGCCAGGTGGTGTTGTTGCCGACCGAAGAGGACGGGATGAGTTCGCCGTCCGCGGTGATGGCGGTGACCTCGATGACGGCGATGTCGAGCTTGCCGAGGAAACCGGCCCAGGTCTGCGGGCCGGAGTGGGAAAGGTGGATGTCGGCGTAGCCGGAGATGCCGGCGTTGATCTTGTTCCGCATGATCGGGTCGGACTGGTACGGCATGCGGAAGCTGATGCCGTCCACCTCGGCGAGGACGCCGTCGAGCTCGGGAGCGGTCGAGGCCCCGGTGTAGCAGCCGATCATGAACTCTTCGCCGCGCTCGTGCGCAGCCTTGATCTGGGCGGCCAGGGCGACCGGCACAGCCTTGGGGTAGCCGGCTCCGGTGAAGCCGGAGAAGCCGACATTCATGCCGTGCTTGATGATGCTCGCAGCCGCTTCCGCGGTGGTTACCTTGCTGCGAAAGAGCTCGCTTTCGATCCGGGACATTGAATCTCCTCGACGCTGGGTGGAACAGAGTCAGGTTACAGAAATCGGTGTGCCCTCGTGACCAGATGGCGATTGCTGCAACGGTTCAGCTGAGACGCACGACTTGCGCTATGGCGTGCGTCTCGCCGGGGTCGAGGGTAATCGCGGACGCGCCCACGTTCGCGGCCTCGACGCAGACGAACTCGGCGTAGTAGTCACCGATATCCCGCTGCGTCATGGCGAGGTCGCGACCCGGGTTCCACACCACCGTGTTCGCGGAGCCCTCTTTGCCGACGTGGATGCGGCGGCCGCGTCCCGGATCGTCGATAGTGGCCTCGCCCGCGTGGGTGTAGATGCGATCCGTCCGCCCGCTGAAGCGGACGCCGCCGGCCTGGGTCTCGGCGGTGCCGGTCACCTTGTCCTGGTACGCGCAGCCGTCGAGGCCATCGATGCTGATCCGGCCGATGTCGCTGATCGCGAAGTAGGTGTGCAGTGCTTCCTCGTAGGTGAACACGTCCGGGCCGGGGTTGGTCACAACGAGCTGGACGCGGAGCTGGTCGGCGGCGAACTCCGCGATCAGCCGGGCGTCGAACGGAGCGCTGTCGAAGCCGTCCGCGGTGAGCGAGTGGACGACCTGAAGGCGTCCGGTGGTCGCGACGTCGTCGGTGACCGATTCCCTGACCCAGTTGGCGGTGCGTGCGAAACCGTGGGCCGGCGTCCGATCACCGGTCAGGCCGGCACTGAACCAGGGGAAGATGACCGGCACGCCACCACGGACGGCGACCCCGGGCTCGAACCGGGCCAGCGGGCTCTCCCAGAGCACGGGCTGTTGGCCGGGCGGAGTCCAGTTCAGGACGTGGGCGCCGGCGTCAAGGACGGCGTAGGTGCCGCCCTTGTGGTGGATCTGGACGCCAGGAAACAAGTCAGGATCAGGCACCGCCGCAGGTTACGCCCCGAAACCCCGGCTGGTCGAGCCGGTTCTGCAGGACTAGGGAACCCTGATCAATGCTTGGTGGCGCTGGCCGAGCTTGGACAGAACACCATCACTGCAACATACGCCGAGCCGAGCCGGGTACTGGCAAGATGAACGACGACATCACGCCGCCAGCGATGAAAGTGAGGCCGACCCCATGCGGATCTCGGTGATCGGTTGTGGGTACCTGGGGGCGGTGCACGCCGCGTCCATGGCTGAACTGGGTCACACGGTCGTGGGCATCGACGTTGACGCGGCGAAGATTGCGGCTCTCAGCCAGGCCAGGGCGCCGTTCTTCGAGCCCGGCCTTCCCGAGCTGCTCGCGCGCGGCATCGAGTCAGGACGGCTGCGCTTCAGCACCGATCCGGCCCAGGCTGCGGACGCGGAGGCGCACTTCATCGCCGTCGGCACGCCGCAGCTCCGCGGCGAGCATGGTGCTGATCTGAGCTACGTGGACGCAGCGGTGGCCGCGTTGCTGCCGCACGTGCGTCCGGGCGCGGTGGTGATCGGCAAGTCGACCGTCCCGGTGGGGACGGCCGCGGCCTTGGCCGAGCGGCTGGCCGCGGCGCAACCCGAGGCCGCGCTGGCCTGGAACCCGGAGTTTCTGCGCGAGGGTTTCGCCGTCCGGGACACGATCGAGCCCGACCGGATCGTCTACGGGCTGCCCGATGGGGCGGCCGGTGAGCGGGCCAAGCAGGTGCTGGACGAGATCTACGCGGTCGCGTTGGCCGCCGACACCCCGCTGGTAACGGCCGACTACGCCACGGCCGAACTGGTGAAGGTGGCCGCCAATGCGTTCCTGGCTACGAAGATCAGCTTCATCAACGCCATGTCCGAGCTGGCGGACGTGGTCGGCGCCGACGTCACCAAGCTGGCGGACGCGATCGGCTACGACGCCCGGATCGGCCGCAGGTTCCTGAACGCGGGGGTGGGGTTCGGCGGCGGCTGCCTGCCGAAGGACATCCGGGCGTTCCGGGCGCGGGCCGAGGAGTTGGGTCTTGGGGACACGCTCGCCTTCCTGAAAGAGGTGGACGCGATCAACCTGCGCCAGCGCGAACGGATCGTGACGCTGGTGGCCGAGGCGCTCGCCGGCGATGTGGTGGGCAAGCGGGTGACCGTGCTGGGGCTGGCGTTCAAGCCCGAGTCGGACGACATCCGCGATTCGCCGGCGCTGGACGTGGCCGTCCGCCTTAACGGATTGGGCGCGAAGGTGACCTCGACCGACCCGCAGGCGATCGCCAACTCCCGGGCGAAGCACCCGCAGCTTGCCTACGAGCCGGACACCGACCTAGCGCTGGCGGACGCGGAGGTGGTCGTCCTGCTCACCGAGTGGCCCGAGTACCGCACCCTCGACCCCGACCACGTCGGTGGGCTGGCGTCCGGCCGGATCGTGATCGACGGCCGCAACGCGCTCGACCCAGAGCGCTGGCGCGCCGCCGGGTGGACCTACGTAGGCCTGGGTCGCCCGTAATCCTTCCACCAGTCATCCCGGTGTAGGCCGGTATCCCCGCGATCCATGGAGTCGGCCGCAACGCTGACCAAACCTGATAAAACCCCGCTCAACCCGCAGAAGCGCCCAGGCCGTACGAAAGTGTACGAAC
>ERZ724513.752-NODE-752-length-16154-cov-8.260699_pt1 | contig 16154 bp, 15 predicted proteins | sample MGYA00376046_ERZ724513 | MGnify/ENA primary metagenome ERZ724513 (study PRJEB28724, sample SAMN07190883) | activated sludge metagenome | isolation source: activated sludge of sewage treatment plant in Hong Hong | place: Hong Kong | collected 2016-03-17 ...
CCTCGACCCCGACCTACTGGCCACCCTCGACCCCGACCACGACCTCATCGACGACGAACGCTGGACACCCCGACACCTCGCCGCCCGAAACTGACACCCATCGGATGGGCGGTCACTGAAGTCCAACGCGCCCAAGCGAATTCAGGTCAAGACGCAGACTGACCGGTAGCGACTGTCAACGTCGCACGCAGCCCGCCGAGCGGACTGTCCGACAGCTCGACCCGGCCACCGTGCAGGGCGGCCTGCTGAGCCACCAGCGCAAGACCGAGTCCGGAACCCCCGGAGGCCGCGGTGCTCCCCCGGGAAAACCGTCCGAGGACCGCGGTGTGCTCCTCGGCCGGCAGGCCGCGTCCGTTGTCGTCGACGGTGATCTCCAGGGTCGCCGGATCGGGGCGGTGCGCGGTGAGCACGATGCGGGTCGCCTGGCCGTGGGTCACGGCGTTGCGCACCAGGTTGTCCACCGCCAACCGCATCCCACCCGCCCAACCCGAGATGACGCCGGCCTCGTCGGCGTGCACCTCGATCGGCACGCCCGCCAGGCGGACGTTCTCCCGGGCGACGCGGTCCAGCAGCTCCTCGATGTCGATGGGCTCGCGGTCCTTGTCCTGAGCGAGCTGACCCGACGCCAGCTGTCCCAGGGCCGTGATGGTCGACTCGATACGGCGTTGCGCCCGAGCCAGATCCGCCACCACCTCGTCGCGCTCCTCGGGCGGAAGGTCGTGGATGCGCAGCGTGTCCAAATCGGCCCGCATCGCCGTCAGCGGTGTCCGCAACTCATGGGCGGCGTTCGCGGCGAAATCCTGCGCGGCCTGCAACGACTTCGTCGTCGCCTCCCGCGCGGCCGCCAACCGGACGAGCATCATCACCATCGCCTCGGACAGGTCCTCGGTCTCCTTCACCCCGTGCACGGGCACGATCTGGTCTTGCGAGCCCTCACCGAGCCGACGGGTCTGCTCGGTGAGTCGCCGCAGCGGCCGGGTGGCGACGCCACCCAGGAACCAGCCCAGGCCAGCCGCGATCAGCAACGCCAACAGGCCGATCGCCACATAGAGCGGGATGCGCGCCGGGTTCAGCAGAATGCTGTCGGCCCGAATGCCGATCGAGACCAGTAGGTCCTCGCCGGCGTCGCGTTGCACGGCCACCGTGCGCACCCGGTAGTCGACCCCGTTGACCGGCACGGTCTGGGTGCCCGGCGGCAGGCTCGGGAGCTGAAATCCCCGCTGGAACATCACCTGCCCGGTGCTCGCCGCACGGCCGGTGGACAACACGTCGTGGGTCGGGTCCCGCGGATCGGCGGTGCTGACGCTCGCGTTCACGATCGCGTCGAGTCGCCGATCCAACTGGGCCACATCGTTGTTGGCGAGCGCGATCGAACTCAGCACCACGAAAGCGCCGACCACCACGGCGGCGGCCACCGCGGCGGCGATGGCGACCCTGGTCCGCAGTGAGGCGGTGAACCGCGGGCGCCGCCCCGCTGGACCGGCTGAGGTCACGGATCGGCCCGCAGCACGTATCCGATCCCGCGCACCGTGTGGATCACCCGCGGGACGCCGTCGCGTTCCAGCTTGCGCCGCAGGTAACTGATGAAGACGTCGGCGACGTTGGTGTCGACGTCGAAGTCGTAACCCCAGACCAACTCGAGCAGGCGCTGCCGGCTGAGGACCACCCCGGCGTTCTCCGCCAGGACCGACAGCAGGTCGAACTCCCGCTTGGTCAGTTCGACCCGCTCCCCGTCGACGAACACCAACCGCCGTGAGGTGTCGATGGTCAGCGGACCGACCGTCATCGCATCGAACTGCTCGTCGGAGTGGGCGGCCCGACGCAGCAGCGCATGCAACCGGGCCACCAACTCGCCGAGGTCGAACGGCTTGGTCAGGTAGTCGTCGGCGCCCGCCTCCAGCCCGGCGATCCGGTCGTTGACGGTGTCGCGCGCCGACAGCACGCAGATCGGGATTTCGTTGCCGAGCGCCCGCAGTGCGGTGACCACCGCGACGCCGTCCAGTTCAGGCATCTGCACATCGAGCACCAGCGCGTCGTGGTCCTCGTTGGACAGCAGTCGCAGAGCTTCTTTTCCGTTGGCCGCCACCCGGACGTCGAAGCCGGAGTGCCGCAGTCCGCGCGCCACCGAGGTGCGCACGTCGGGGTCGTCGTCGACCATGAGCACCGTGTGACCCGCGTTCTCACGCACGTGCGACCCCGTGCCTGTCCGGCGCTAGTTGCCGGGCGCGCCGCCGAAGCCCTCGCCGACGGGGCCGGTCGCGTCGCCGCAGCGGGTCCGGATGTCGACCAGGGGCTGGCGGATGCCCGTCAGCTCCGCCCGCACCTGGGGATTGGCGTCCATGTAGGACGTGACGTCGGCGCGCATCTGTTCGCGTGGCTTGCCCTGCAGCCCCGAGAAGAAGTTGTTGACGTCCGGGTGGGTGAACAGATAGGCGGAGGTGGCAGCCGACACACCCGAGGCGACACCGGCCAGGTCGGCGGCCGTGCAGTTCGGCGGGTCGGCCAGCGCGGAACCGGCGCCGGTGAACAGCATGGCGCCGGCGACAGCACCCGTTCCGATGGCACCGATGACCGCGCGACGGGCAGTGAGCAACATCTACGGGCTCCTTAACTGTGTGGACGAGTGTCAGAACATTCCTACCCCGCGCGGTGCGGATTCGCCAGAAGCCAGGCCGAGTACCTGCGGCAGACTGATCGGCAGTTTGCACTTGGTGGTCAGCACCGTCACCGGCCGCTGAATGACCTGGAGGTCTATGGCCGCCTGCGGATTGGCGTCGAAGTAGGCCTTCAGCGCCGCCACGGACTGCGGCCCGGCCGGCTGCCCGGCGACCGCCGTCAGCACCTGGTTGGTCTGCGGATGCGAGTCGAGATACATGCTGGCGTTGAGGGCGACGTTGCCAACGGTCTTGGCGATCTCGCTGGCCGCGCAGGGATCCGGCGCTGCGACGGCGGCGGACGTGTTCACGGCGACGAGGCCGGCCGCGCTGACCGCGGCGGCCAGGGCGGCGCTGACAGCACCGCGTCGGAACGAGATCGTCATGGTCGGACTCCTAACGTCGAATGTTCGCCGGCGGCGCTGCGCACACACGGTGCAGCGACAATCTGGCGAACTGGGACCCCGACCTGACAACAGCCGTCGCCATCCTGCCACCTGCGCTGGGTCAGCCGCCAACGGGGTTCGCTGCGCATGCCCAGCGAACTCGTCATCGGTCCAGTTCAGCGTGCGTGCAAACATCCGGGGCGCAGGGTTGCTGCGGTAAGCTTCCTGCGACGCCCTCGGGAGAGAATGCGGGGAGACCGACATCCAGCAGTTCATGATGCGCCTGAGCAGCAGCCTGCGCCGGGCCCGCTGGCTGGTGTTCGGCGCATGGTTGCTCACGCTGGTGCCGGCGGTGTGGTTGGCGCTCACCCAGTCCGGCCACCTGACCGGAGGCGGGTTCGAGGTCGCCGGCTCGCAGTCGCTGAACGTCCAATACCAGCTCGAGGACCACTTTCCCGGCGAAGGCGCCTCACCGCTGGCGCTGGTCGCCGCGCCGCGGTCGGACGCCACCTACGCCGACATGAACTCGGCCGCCGACCTCCTGCGCCAGGTCGCCGGGGAGGTGCCCAGCGTCACGCTGATACCAGACCCACGCCAGCCGGCGCCGCAACCCGACCGGCCGTACGTGGTGTCGCTACGGCTGGACTTCAACAACACCGGCGCCGTGGACGTCGCGCGCAAGCTGCGCGAGAAGGTCGGCGTCACCGGCGACCAACCCGGCCAGACCGCCAACGGCAAGGTCCGGCTCTACGTGATCGGCCAGGGCGCGCTCGGCGCCGCGGCGTCGGACGCCACCAAGCACGACATCGCCGAGGCCGAGCGCTGGAATCTGCCGATCGTGCTGATCGTGCTGCTGGCGGTGTTCGGGTCGCTGGCCGCCGCGGCCATCCCGCTGGCGCTGGGCGTGTGCACCGTCGTGGTGACGATGGGCGTCGTCTATCTGCTTTCGACGTTCAGCCAGATGTCGGTGTTCGCGACGACGACGGTGTCGATGTTCGGCATCGCCCTGGCCATCGACTACTCCCTGTTCATCCTCATGCGGTTCCGCGAGGAGTTGCGCGCCGGCCGCGATCCCGCGCAGGCCACCGACGCCGCGATGGCGACCTCAGGTCTGGCGGTGGTGCTGTCCGGGTTGACGGTGATCGCGTCGGTGTTGGCGATCTACCTCATCAACACGCCGGTGTTGTCGTCCATGGCGACGGGGGCGATCCTGGCGATCGCGGTCGCGGTCTTGACCTCGGTCACGTTGACCCCGGCGGTGCTGGCGACGTTCGGCCGCTCGGCCGCCAAACGCTCCTCGGTGCTGCGCTGGTCCCGGCGTGGCGAGACGACGCAGTCGAGGTTCTGGACCCGCTGGGTGCGGTCGGTGATGAAGCGGCCGTGGCTGTCGGCCCTCGCGGCGACGGCTTTCCTGCTGATGCTTGCGGCGCCGGCCTTCTCGATGGTGCTCGGCAACAGCATGCTGCGCCAGTTCCCGCCGGCGCACGAGATTCGCGGCGGGGTCGGCGCGGCGGCCGAGGCGCTGGGACCCGGCGCGCTCGGCCCGGTGCGGGTGCTGGTGGCGTTCCCGGACGGGAACGCGTCCTCGCCGGCGCACACCGCCGTCGTCGACGCGGTGTCGCGGGAGATGGCCCGCGCGGTGAACATCGTGTCGGTGGCGCCGCCGGTGTTCGCCGAGGACAACCGGTCGGTGCTGCTGAGTGCCGTGCTCGCGGTCGATCCCGAGGACATGGCCGCCCGCAACACCGTCGACTGGATGCGTGCCCAGTTGCCGAAGATGCCCGGGGCGGACGCCGCGACCATCTCGGTGGGTGGGCCCACCGCCCTCATCAAGGACTTCGACGACCGCGTCGCGCAGACGCAGCCACTGGTGTTCGCCGCCGTCGCGCTGATCGCATTCGTGATGTTGCTGATCGCGATCCGCTCGATCTTCCTGGCGTTCAAGGGTGTGCTGATGACGGTCCTGTCGGTGGCCGCCGCGTACGGAAGCCTGGTGATGATCTTCCAGTGGGGCTGGCTGGAGCGGTTGGGCTTCCAGCCGATCACCTCCATCGACAGCACCATCCCCCCGCTGGTTCTGGCGCTGACCTTCGGCCTGTCGATGGACTACGAGATCTTCCTGCTGACCCGCATCCGGGAGCGGTTCCTGCAGACCGGCGACACCCGGGACGCCGTGGCGTACGGGGTGTCGACGAGTGCGCGCACCATCACGAGCGCCGCGCTGATCATGATCGCGGTGTTCATCGGCTTCGCGTTCGCCGGTATGCCGTTGGTCGCCGAACTCGGGGTGGCCTGTGCGGTGGCGATCGCCGTGGACGCCACCGTCGTGCGCCTGGTCCTGGTGCCGGCGTTGATGGCGATGTTCGACCAGTGGAACTGGTGGCTGCCGCGGTGGCTGGACCGGCTGCTGCCGGCGGTCGACTTCGAGAAGCCGCTGCCCGAGGTGGACGTCGGCGACCTCGTGATCATTCCCGACGACATCTCGGCCCTGGTGGCGCCCGGACCCGACCTTCGCATGGTGGTCAAGTCGGCGGCACGGCTGAAAAGCCTTGCGCCCGATACGATCACGGTCCCCGACCCGCTGGCGTTGCGCGGCTGCGCCGGGGTGGGCGATTTGATGGAACGGCCGCGCGCCGCCGTCGGGCAGCTCGATCCGGTGAGCGCGACGGCCCAGACCGTGCGGATCCGCACGGCGGGACCCGAGGGCTACACCCGAACCCCGCGACACACCGGGCCACGGCCACTGCATCCGGTGACGGTGTGGCGCGGTCGGCTCGAGGTGGCGCTCGATGCGCTGGAAGCGGCGTCGGCCATCGAGACGGTCGAGATCGGCGGCACCCCGCCGCCGGTGCGGCGCATCGCCCCGATCGAGACGACCAACGTCCAACTGCCCACCGGCGACCGGTTGCAGATCCCGACCGGCGCCGAGACGCTGCGCCTCAAGGGCTCGCTGATCCTGGCCCGCAACAGCACCCGCGACTACCGGGAGTTCGCCGACCTGGTGGACACGATGCATCCGCACACCGCCGCGGTGGTGCTGGGCGACCTGGACAGGTACTACTGTTTCCAACCGTCCGCCGGGACGCGGCCCGGATCACGCTGGGTCGCCACCGAACTGGTCCGCCGGTTGGCCGACCCGCAACCCGGTGACGCCCAGCCCGCGGGGTCCGAGACGGACCTGGACTGGGAGAATGTCAGGGACCGCTGCCTGGCGGTCGCCGTGGCGATGCTGGAGGAATGAGGTGACGTTGACCACTGAAAATGGTGCGTCACCGGTGTCCCCCTCCGACCCCGGCCCCGCCGACCGGCCGGTCGAATACTGGCCGACCACCGCGATCCGCTCCGCGCTGGAGGCCGGTGACATCACGGTGTGGCAGAAGATCGTCGTCGCGATCAAGCGTGATCCGTTCGGGCGCACCGCCCGCCAGGTCGAGGAGGTCCTCGACAAGGCCCCGCCGCAGGGCATCACCAACGCCCTGTCCGAGGTGCTGGTGCGCAGCCGCCAGCATCTGGAAGCCGGTGAACGCGCCGAGGCGGCCCGGCACATCCGCTCCCTGGTGGCCCGTTCGGGGTTGTCCCACCATGAGTTCGCCTCCCGGATCGGCGTGCCGGCGGAGGATCTGATGCTCTACCTGGAGGGCCGGGTCAGCCCGCCGGCGTCATTGGTGATCCGCATCCGCAAGCTGTCGGACCGGTTCGCCCGGCTGCGCGCGCAACGCGGCGAAGACACCCGCTGAGCCGGGTCAGCGGACGTCGGTGATGGGCACGACGTCGTAGACCGCCCACCGGCCGTCCTTCTTGGCCAGCGTCACCCGCAGTGCGAGCACCGCACGGCTCGGTTGCTGTCCGGGCGCCTGCTGGGTGCCGCGCATCAGGACCGCGACACTGGCGGCGGCCGGCCCCAGCGCCTCGATGCCCGCGGAGATGGTCTGCGCCTGCGCCGAGACGTTCTTGCGGGCCAGCTCCTGCGTCGACTTGCCGAAGTTCTCCCGGAACGCCGCGCCCTGTTCGGGGGCCATCATCGAGACCGCCCGTTCGATCGAGGAGGTCGGGTCGCTCGGGGAGAAGGTGGCCGTCGCCTCGGAGACGGCGGTCGCCAACCCGACCACCTCGCCGGCGTCGGCGCTCAGCTGGCGGTCCGGCACAGTCCAGCGGGTGTACCCGACGGCCACCGCGACGGCCAGCAGCGCCGCCACCAGACCAACCATGGCGAGGCGCAACCGGGGTCCGTCGTCGTCGGTGCCGAAGCTGACCCGGTCGCGGCGCACCAGGTACACGTTGAGCAGAACGCCCTCGGCCACCAGCAGGCACAGCATCGACGCGACGGCCACCCACCACAGCGGCCAGCCGAGGAACACCCCGACCGTCAACAGCGCACCGATCGCGACGAGCGGGACGACCATGTCGAAGACCAGTACCCGCAGAAGGTTTCTCACCGGATGCTCTCCAGCCGCGAGACCAGTAGCCGGCCGTCGACGTCGGAGACGTCCAAGCGCAGGTTCCAGTGGACCGTCTGCGGCTGGCCGCCGGCGTTCCGGCTGACGGAGCTGGCCACCACCAGCACCGTGTCGGTGCGGGAGGCCATTCCCGCGGGCAGTTCCGAGGGCGGGTTGGAGGTGCCGGGAAGCGCGTCCAGGTCATGATGGACGTTCTCGACGGCCACCGACTCGATCTGCCCGGTGGTCTGGGACTGCAGGGTCCGCACGATGTCGCGGTAGGGCTGGACGGATGCTTCGAAGTCGGCGTTGAGCTGGCCGACGGTGCCGTCGCGCAGCTTCTGCAGGCTGGTTTCGACGTTGTCCTTGTTCATGTTGACGAGGACGCCGGTCCAGTCGGCGGCGGCCTGCATGGCGTCGGTCTGCCGGGTGCGCTCGGCCACCTCGCCGTGATGGTGGGACCAGATCAGCGCGAGCACCCCGACCGCCGCGGCACAGAACACACCCAACAACGCTGAGACGACGCCGTACCGCGAGAAGACGCCCGGGGCAACGCCGGACGCCTCGCCACCGGTCTCCGGGTCCGGCTCGGCCGGGTCCTCGGCGGCGTCGGGCATGGCCGTGAGGGTACCCGGCGGTTTCTGCAAGGATGTCGGCGTGGCCATGAAGACAGCTGGACAGACAACCGACGCGGCCGTTCCCTCCGGCCTGGACCTGAGTTACGTCGACGCCGCGACCCGCCCGCAGGACGACCTGTTCGGGCATGTCAACGGCCGCTGGCTGGCCGACTACTCGATACCCGCCGACCGCGCCACCGACGGCGCGTTCCGGTCGCTGTTCGACCGGGCCGAGGAGCAGGTCCGCGACCTGATCACCGAGGCCTCGGCGAGCGGCGCAGCGGAGGGCACCGATCAGCAGCGCATCGGCGATCTGTACGCCAGCTTCCTCGACGAGGCCACCGTGCAGTCGCGCGGGGTGCGACCGCTGCTCGACGAACTCGCGACGATCGACGGCGCCGCCGACGCCGCCGCCCTGGCCGCGGTGCTGGGACAGCTGCAACGCACCGGAGTCGGTGGCGGCACCGGGGTGTACGTCGACACCGATTCGAAGGATTCGACCCGCTATCTGGTGCACCTGACGCAGTCCGGCATCGGGCTGCCCGACGAGTCGTACTACCGCGATCCGCAGCACGCGGAGATCCTCGCCGCCTATCCCGGTCACATCGCGCGGATGTTCGCCCTCGTCTACGGCGGCTCCGCCGACGATCACGCGCAGACCGCCGAACGCATCGTCGCACTGGAAACCCAACTGGCCGCGGCACATTGGGATGTGGTCAAACGCCGCGACGCCGACCTGACCTACAACCTGCGGGCGTTCGCCGAGCTGGCCGCCGAGGCGCCCGGCTTCGACTGGGCCGGCTGGATCGGCGCGCTCGGGGCCTCCCCGCAGACCGCACCCGAACTGGTGGTGCGGCAGCCCGACTACCTGACGGCGTTCGCCGCGCTGTGGTCGACCGCCGACCTCGACGACTGGAAGCGCTGGGCCCGCTGGCGGCTGATCCACTCCCGCGCGGCGATGCTCACCGATGAGGTTGTCGCAGAAGACTTCTCGTTCTACGGCCGACTGCTGTCCGGTACCGAGGCGATCCGGGAGCGGTGGAAGCGCGGCGTCGCACTGGTCGAGAACCTGATGGGCGACGCCCTGGGGAAGCTTTACGTGGAGCGGCACTTTCCGCCGGAGCACAAGGCGCGGATGGACGAGTTGGTGGCCAACCTGCGCGAGGCCTACCGGGTGTCGATCACCAACCTCGACTGGATGACACCGGAGACCCGCGCCAAGGCGTTGGCCAAACTGGACAAGTTCACCCCCAAGATCGGCTACCCCAAGCGGTGGCGGGACTACTCGAAACTCGTTGTGCGCCGGGATGATCTGTACGGCAACTACCAACGTGGTCACGCGCTGGAGTCCGACCGCGAGCTGGGCAAGCTCGGCGGACCGGTGGACCGCGACGAGTGGTTCATGACACCGCAGACGGTGAACGCCTACTACAACCCCGGCATGAACGAGATCGTGTTCCCCGCGGCGATCCTGCAACCGCCGTTCTTCGACGCCGGCGCCGACGACGCGGCCAACTACGGCGGTATCGGCGCGGTCATCGGTCACGAGATCGGGCACGGCTTCGACGATCAGGGCGCCAAGTACGACGGCGACGGAAACCTGGTCGACTGGTGGACCGACGCCGACCGAACCGAATTCGGCTCCCGCACAAAGACACTCATCGAGCAGTACGACGACTTCGTGCCACGGGCACTGGACGGTGCCCACCACGTGAACGGCGCCTTCACCGTCGGGGAGAACATCGGCGACCTGGGCGGCCTGTCCATCGCCCTGCTGGCCTACCAGCTGTCCCTGGGCGGCGCCGAGGCCCCGGTGATCGATGGACTGACCGGTGTGCAACGCGTCTTCTTCGGCTGGGCGCAGGTCTGGCGGACGAAATCCCGTGAAGCCGAGGCAATTCGGCGGCTGGCCACCGATCCGCACTCACCGCCGGAGTTCCGCTGCAACGGTGTCATCCGCAATATCGACGCCTACTACGACGCCTTCGACGTGGACGCCGCCGATGAGCTCTACCTGGCGCCGGAACGCCGGGTGCACATCTGGAACTGACACATCCCGGATCTGTTCAGCGGTGGCTGCGACGAACTTCGAGTAGATGTCGCAGAGACCGCTGAACAGATCGGAAGGGCGTCAGAACATCTGCCAGTCGGAGGCGCCGTCGGGCGTGTTGTACCAGCCGCCGCCGGTGTTCTTGACGACCACCGGGTCGCCGCTGCCGAAGTTGTCGTAGAACCACTGCGCGTTGGCGGGGCTGAGGTTGACGCAGCCGTGGCTGACGTTGCGCTTGCCCTGATCGCCGACCGACCACGGAGCACTGTGCACGAACGCACCGCTGTTGTCGATCCGAACCGCGTCGTCAACCTTGAGCTTGTAGCCCTCGGCCGAATCCACCGGGACGCCGTAGGTGGAGGAGTCCATGACGACCGTCGGGAACTTCTCCAGCACGTAGTAGGTGCCGTTCTTGGTCTCGTGCTTGCCGTCGGGCCGGCCCATCGACACCGGGAAGGTCTTCTCCAGCTTCCCGTTGCGCATGACCTCCATCTGGTGGGCCTTGTCGTCGATGGTGGCCACCAGGTAGTCACCGGTGCGGAAGGTGGACTTGGTGCCCGCCGCGTCGATGTTGACCACGGTGTTGGCCGGCCAGAAGTCCTGCGGACGCCAGCGCAGCTGGGTGTCGGTCACCCAGTAGAACCGGCCCGGCACCGGGGGCACCGAGGAGATGTGGATCGCGTCCTGAGCCAGCTGGCGGTTGGCGATCGGGACGGCGAAGTTGATGTAGATGGGCTTGGCAACCCCCACCATCGACCCGTTCGTCGGGTTGAAGGTCGGCGGCCGGAACGGCGCGGTGCCCTCGAACGGCAGCGGGTTCTGGCCCGCCGGGGTGCCCGGCGGGATGGCCGTCACCGGCTGCGGCTGCTCCCACGGCATGACGGGGGCCGGCGGTGGGATCTCGATCGGCTTGGTCCGCGGGTCGTCGGGCAGGAAGGGGTAGTTGTTCGGGACGGGCGGCGCCACGGGCGCGCCCGCGGTGGCGGGATCGACGGGCGGCGGCACATTCGGATCCGGATCCGCCAGCGCCGGGGCACTGCCCAGCACCACGCCCGCCGTCAGGACAACCGCTCCCAGGGTCCCCCACATTGCCGCCAGCGTGCTCGTCGCGCGCCCTCGCATAACCAACCTCCACAGATCTGAACTTCAACCAGTGTTACACAGCCACCGGAGTGGCCCCGGCCCTCAGCAGCGGCCGACCAGCACTTTCACAGCCGTCAACAGGCCGCCGACCTGTGAGGATGATCGCATCGGGCGGCGGCTTCGTTACCCGTCACGAGCGGACCAGCCGCGCGATGGCCGCCGACGCCTCGGCCAGCTTGCGGTCCGCCTCCTCGCCGCCCTGGGCCACCGCATGACTGACACAGTGACCGAGATGCTCCTCGAGCAGGCCCAGCGCCACCGACTGCAGCGCACTGTTGACGGCGCTGATCTGCGTCAGGACGTCGATGCAGTACTTGTCCTCGTCGATCATCTTGGCGATGCCGCGGACCTGACCCTCGATGCGGCGCAGCCGTTTGGCGTAGTTGTCCTTGTTCGGCGTGTAGCCGGGCGGCTGGTGTTCGGTCACGGCGTACCGGCCAGCATCTTCTTCATCTGGTCGATCTCGGCCTGCTGCGCGGTGACGATGCTCTGTGCCAGCGTCTTGGCGTCGGCGTTCTGGCCGTCGGCCAACTCGGTCTTGGCCATCTCGATCGCCCCCTGGTGATGGGCGATCATCGAGTTCAGCCACAAGGTGTCGAACTCGGCGCCGTTGAGCGTCTTCAGCTTCGCCATCGTGGCGTCGTCGACCATGCCCTGCATGCCCGCGTGACCGCCGTGGTCCATGCCCGGCATGCCGTGCTGGTCCTGCGGGTTCTCGTGCCACTGCACCAGGAAGGCCTTCATGGTGTCGATCTCGGGCTGCTGGGCGGCGGAGATCTGGCGGGCCAGTGCCAGCAGCTCGGGGTTGGTGCTCCGGTCCGGCACCAGCGCGGAGAGTTCCACGGCCTGCTGGTGGTGCGGAATCATGTTGGTGGCGAAGGTGACGTCGTCGGCGTCGAAGCCGGCGGGTTCGGCGCTGATGACGGTGGTCTCGGACGCCGCCTGGTCATGGTCGGTGTGCCCGTCGTTCGTGCCGTCACTGCAGGCGGACAGGAAGAACGCGGTCGCCACGGCGGCCAGGGCGGCGGGGATTTTCTTGGACGTCATCACACCACCGTACCGAATACCCCCAAGGGGTATGGTCAGCGGCCCGTAACGGATTTGGGCGGCCAAAGTTTCGAGGTCATACTTGGACCCATGCCCTCAGGCCCTGAGAAGACATCCTCGCCCGATCTGAAGCCCCGGAGCCGCGACGTCACCGACGGCCTGGAGAAGGCCGCGGCCCGCGGCATGCTCCGCGCGGTGGGCATGGGCGACGACGACTTCGCCAAGCCCCAGATCGGTGTCGCGTCGTCGTGGAACGAGATCACCCCATGCAACCTGTCCCTGGACCGGCTGGCCAAGGCCGTCAAGGAGGGCGTGTTCGAGGCCGGCGGTTTCCCGATGGAGTTCGGCACCATCTCGGTGTCCGACGGCATCTCGATGGGCCACGAGGGCATGCACTTCTCGCTGGTGTCGCGCGAGATCATCGCCGACTCCGTGGAGACCGTCATGCAGGCCGAGCGGCTGGACGGTTCGGTGCTGCTGGCCGGCTGCGACAAGTCGCTGCCCGGCATGCTGATGGCCGCCGCCCGGCTGGACCTCGCCAGCGTCTTCCTCTACGCCGGCTCGATCCTGCCCGGCCGCGCGAAGCTGAGCGACGGCACCGAGAAGGACGTCACGATCATCGACGCGTTCGAGGCGGTCGGCGCGTGTGCCCGCGGCCTGATGAGCCGCGAGGACGTCGACGCCATCGAACGCGCCATCTGTCCCGGCGAGGGCGCCTGCGGCGGCATGTACACGGCCAACACCATGGCGTCGGCCGCCGAGGCGCTCGGCATGTCGCTGCCGGGTTCGGCCGCTCCCCCGGCCACCGACCGGCGCCGCGACGGGTTCGCCCGCAAGAGCGGCATCGCGGTGGTCGAGCTGCTGCGCCGCGGCATCACCGCGCGCGACATCCTGACCAAGGAGGCGTTCGAGAACGCGATCGCGGTGGTGATGGCGTTCGGCGGCTCCACCAATGCGGTCCTGCACCTGCTGGCGATCGCCTACGAGGCCAACGTCAAGCTGACGCTGGAGGACTTCACCCGGGTCGGCGCCAAGGTGCCGCACCTGGCCGACGTGAAACCGTTCGGCTCCTACGTGATGAACGACGTCGACCGCATCGGCGGGGTGCCGGTGGTGATGAAAGCGCTGCTGGATGCCGGGCTGCTGCACGGTGACTGCCTGACGGTCACCGGCCGGACGATGGCCGAGAACCTGGCGCACATCGCACCTCCGGATCCCGACGGCAAGGTGCTGCGCGCGCTGACCGAACCCATCCACCCGACCGGCGGGATCACGATCCTGCACGGGTCGCTGGCGCCCGAAGGCGCGGTGGTCAAGTCGGCCGGCTTCGACTCCGACGTGTTCGAAGGCACCGCAAGGGTTTTCGAGCGGGAGCGGGCCGCCCTCGACGCGCTCGAGGACGGCACCATCACCCACGGTGACGTCGTGGTGATCCGCTACGAGGGCCCCAAGGGCGGTCCGGGCATGCGCGAGATGCTGGCGATCACCGGCGCGATCAAGGGCGCCGGCCTGGGCAAGGACGTGCTGCTGATGACCGACGGCCGGTTCTCCGGCGGCACCACCGGCCTGTGCGTCGGTCACATCGCGCCCGAGGCCGTCGACGGCGGCCCGATCGCGTTCGTGCGCGACGGCGACCGCATCCGCCTCGACGTCGCGAACGGCACGCTCGACCTGCTGGTCGACGCCGGCGAACTCGACGCCCGCAAGAAGGACTTCCAGCCGCTGCCCCCGACCTACACCACCGGCGTGCTGGCCAAGTACACCAAACTGGTCGGCTCGGCCGCGGTCGGCGCGGTTTGCACCTGAGCTCGACTCGGTCCCGGGACTACGAGACCGTCAGCTTGGACCCCTCCTGGGTCACCGTCTTGGACGCCAGCGGCTCCGTCGCCGGGCCGTGTTCCACGGATCCATCGGTCGCGCTGAAAGTGCTTCCGTGACAAGGGCATTCGATCACGCCGTCGGCGACCTTGTTCACCGTGCAGCCCTTGTGTGTGCACACCGCGCTGAAGGCGTGGAACTTCCCGGCCTCAGGCTGGGTGACCACCACCTCGGCGTCCTCTAGCACCACGCCGCCGCCCACCGGGACGGCCGACACGTCGACCTGCGCTTTGCCGGCCGCCGACGTAGTCCCTGTGGCGCCCGTCGTGCCGGTGGCCTCCTCGCTCGGCCCGGCCGACGGCTCGGTCTTGGTCGAGCCGCCGCAGGCGGTGACCACCGCTCCCGCGCCCAGGGCGCCGGCTCCCAGGAGCACGCCGCGCCTGCTGGCCCCACCGGCCGTCGCCGCCGATGTTTCGAGTTCGGTCATGTGCACACCTTCCGCTACCGTTCGCCGCGTCCATCGTGACAGAAGCACGTGCCACGGATGCGGAAAGTTCGATTACCGATCACCGAGGGCCCCGTGCAGTTCGGGCAGGAATACGGCCAGGTGATTCATCTCCTGCGCGCAATGGACCAGCAGGTCACGCGGATCGGGCAGCATCCGTGCGGCGATCCGGCGAACCACCTTGTCCGCCAACCGGTTACCGTGCCGGACGGCCACGTACTGACCACCCATCCAGAACCGGGACCGCATTTCCGATCCGGTCTCCGTCGGGCGAACGTGGTGAATCAGCCACCCGACGTCCACGGGCAGGTCCGGAGAGGCCAGCCTGGCGCAGATCGCCACCTGGTCCACATCGACGGCCAGGCCGAGTTCGGCCGGGTCGACGAACCGGATCGCCGCCCGTTGGTGCGCCGAGCCGATGTACTCGATCACCAGTGAGGTACGCCCGATGTAGTGGCCGGCGCCACCGCGGTCGGACCACTGCGCCGACACATGCGCCCGCGGATGCCACAGCTTGTACCGCCGCGCGTCATTGCCGTGCCAGCCGAACCACCACGTCCACATGTTCGGCGTCACACCCGGCATGTCGGTGCGCACGGCGACGTGGAATCCGCCGTCGCGCAGGGTTCCGTAGCCGTTCTCGGTCTGGTGATAGCCGCGATCGAGAAGGCTTGGCGCAGAGTCGAATTCGAGGAGGGTCGGGTCGGCCTGCGGCCCGTGCTGGAGGGCTTGCACGACGTGCCCGGGCAGCGGCGCCATTCGCGGGTCGAAGAACCGGCCCCACGCGGTGTCGGCGTCGGACCCCCGATAGCCGAGGTAGTTCACCATGGCCGCGGCATCGTCACCGGACCAGCGCCACCGCGAAACCGTCCCAGCCCTTGACGCCCACCGTCTGAATCGCGGCGGTGTCCAGGCGCGGATGCCGGCCCATCATCTCAAGCATGTCGCGCACCGCGCGGGCCTGCGCGTCGTCGGGCGCGGGCGCCAGGACCCGCCCGTCGCGCACCACGTTGTCGACGACGATCACCGTGCCCGGCCGGCCCAGTTTCACCGCCCAGTTCACATAGGCCGAGTTGTTCTCCTTGTCGGCGTCGATGAACACGAAGTCGAAGGTGCCGCTCAGGGTCGGCAGGGTGTCCAACGCGGCGCCGACGACGATCTCGACCCGGTCGGCCACCCCGGCCCGGCGCAGGTTCGCCGCGGCCACCTCGGCATGTCGCGGTTCGTATTCCAGTGTGGTGACACTGCTTTCGGCCCCGGCGGCCCGGGCCAGGCAGATAGTGCTGTAACCGCCCAGGGTGCCGATCTCCAAAATGCGCCGAGCGTCGGCGATCCGGACCAGCAGGCCCAGGAAGTGGGCCGCCTGCGGTGAGACCTCGATCGCCGGCAACCCGGCCGCCGCGCTGGCCGCCAGCGCACCGGCCAGCGCCGCATCGTCGTCCAGCAGCAGCGTGTCCAGTAGGGCGTCGACGGCGGCCGGCGTGGGTTCGCTCACCCG
>ERZ724513.755-NODE-755-length-16133-cov-9.051810_pt1 | contig 16133 bp, 13 predicted proteins | sample MGYA00376046_ERZ724513 | MGnify/ENA primary metagenome ERZ724513 (study PRJEB28724, sample SAMN07190883) | activated sludge metagenome | isolation source: activated sludge of sewage treatment plant in Hong Hong | place: Hong Kong | collected 2016-03-17 ...
GCCGTGGAGGGTTACTTCGTGGGTTTCGAGTTTGAAGCCCTTGCGTTTGATTCCGTGGATGGCTTTTTCCAGGGCTTCGTCCTCGAAGGGCTCGACCTTTCCGCATTTGTCGCAGACGATGTGGTGATGGTGGTGGCCTGAGGGCTCGAGCTTCTCGAATCCCTGGGCAGAGCCGCCGAGGTCAACCTTCTGGATCAGCCCGAGTTCTTCCAGCTGTTCGATCGCGCGATATACGGTGGCCCGCCCGACGCCCTCGAGTTCGGCGTCGATCGCCAGCGCGGTGACCGCGCAGTTCCGGCTGGCGAGCAGATCGATGACCCGCTGGCGGGGTGCGCTCCGGCGCAGGCCGGCCTCGGCGATTCGCCGGGTCGAGTACTCAGACCAACTGACCGATTCGCTCATGTTCGGGCTCCTTTCGGTTTGGCGAGGGACGCTGGATGCGGTTTCGAATGGCGGCCAGAAGCGCGGCCAGAAGCCAGGCGGCAACCAGGCAGATGACGATCGCCGCACCGGCCGCGATGCGCCCGTGGAAGGACAGATAGAGCCCGGTCACCCCGGAAAGGGTGGCTACCCCGATGCTGATCGCGATCATCGGCTTCATGCGGTCGGTCAGGAGGCGGGCCGCGGCGGCCGGTCCGACCAGGATCGCCGCGACCAGCAGGTTGCCGAGGCCCTGCACGCCGACCAGGACCGTGATCGCGACCAGGACCAGCAGCAGGGCCTGGATCAGGCCGGGGGAGAGGGCGCCGTACTGGCCCGGTGAGCCGTCGAAGCCGATCGCCAGCAGGCGTCCGTGGGCGAGCCAGAGCACCAGCAGGACGAAGCCGCCGAGAATCGCCGTGCTGATCAGCTGGCTGTCGGTGATTCCGAGCGGATCACCGAAAAGCAGCGTCTGGATGCCGGGAGGGCTGTCCGGTGAAAGGGCCATCAGGACTCCCAGACCGAAGAGGGAAGTCACGACGACCGCGATCGCGGTGTCGGCGGCGTCTTCATTGCCGGGCCGGCTGGTCGAGACGCGGCCGACCACCGCAATCAGCAGCCCGGCCAGGATGATTCCGGCCGCGCCGCCGAGCAGCAGCGGCAGCCCGAGCAGGGCCGCTCCGACCAGGCCGGGAAACATGCCGTGAGCCAGGGACTCGGCGCTGTAGGACAGCCCGTAGAGGACGACCCAGCAGCCGACCGCTCCGCTGACCGCGCCGAGGACCACGATCTCGATCAGCGCCCGAACCGTGAACCCGTGGGTCAGGGGATCTGCGAGCCACTCGATCAACGGTCGTCCCCGGGGTCGTGATGGTGATGGTGGGCCGGCAGCACGCCCAGGTCCGGCTGGCCCGGAATCTCGACGATGTGGCCGCCGTAGGTCGCCTCGAGGACCGGCTTGCTGATCGCGGCGGCCGGATCACCAAAGGAGATCTGCTCGCCGTTGAGGCAGAGGACGAGGTCCCAGCGCTCGGCTTGCTCGACCTCGTGGGTGGCGATCATGACCGTGCGTCCGGCCGCGGCCAACCGGTCGATCAGGGCTTCGAGGCGCTGCTCGTTGGCGGTGTCGAGGCCGGTGAACGGTTCGTCCATGAGCAGCAGCTCGGCATCGGCCGTAAGCGCCCGCGCGATCAGCACCCGCTGCCGCTGGCCGCCGGAGAGGTCCCCGAAGGTGTGGTTGGCCAGATCCTCGAGCCCGACTTCCTCGAGTGCCTGCCTGGCCCGTCGTCGCTCTGCCCGGCCGGGCCGCTTCCACCAGGGCAACCTGGCGAGGGAGCCCATGGTCGCCACGTCAAGTGCCGAAACCGGAAAGTCCAGGCGGGAGCGATCGGTCTGCGCCACGGTGGCGCTGGTCGCGTTGACCTCGAGTTGACCGGAAAGCGGCGGGATCTCGCCGGTCAGGGCCCGGAACAGGGTGGTCTTGCCGCCCCCGTTCGGTCCGAGGATGCCAACCCGGGAACCGGCCGGGATTTCGAATTCGAGGCTCTGGACGACCGGGATGCCCTCGTATCCGAGCGTGGCGTGAGCCGCCCTGATCACCGGTTCAGTCACCGGGGCCTCCGAAACAGGTCCCGGCGCCACCGGTCATCCCCGCCACGACGGAATCCGCATTCGACTTCATCGAACCGAGCCACGTTTCTCCGGGCGAACCCTCGGGCCCGAGCGTGTCCCCGTAGAGCGTGTAGTCGGTCGTGGCCCCGGTGTCTCTTGACACCGCCTCGGAAAGAGCGGGGGAGACCGACTCCTCCGGGAAGACCGCCTTCACGTTCTCGTCGCGGATCGTCTCCTCGAGGTCGGCGAGTTCACCGGCCGAAGGCTGGGCTTCCGTGGTCAGGGCCGGGATCACGGTGCCGACCGTCTCGATGCCGAAGCGGTTCGTGAAATAGGCGAAGGCATCGTGGTCGGTGACGATTTTGCGCTGATCCGCCGGGACCCTTCTGACGCAGGCGGCGGTGCGGTCGGTCAGGTTGCGGACCTGATTGGCGAAACGCCGCAGCCGCCCGTCGTAGTAGCCGGTTGCTCCGGGGTTGACTTCGGAAAGGCGGGAAGTGATCCGGGCCGATGCGAACCGCACGTTGACCGGGTCCTGCCACCAATGGGGATCGAGGTCCTCGCTCGCGTGTGCGTCCCCGCTTCCGTGCTCGTGGTCGTCATCACCGTAGAGACGGACCGGCAGGTCCTGGCTGAGGTCGATCACCCGGGCCCCGGAGCCGCTGTCTTCGATCAGGTCGGCCGTCCAGTCGTCGAGGTGGCCCCCGCTGCGGAAGACGAGGTCGGCATCGGCGACCGCCTTCACGTCGGAGGGCCGCGGTTCATATTCGTGCGGGTCCGTATTCGGCTTGAGGATCGTGGTCAGGTCGACCCGCTCGCCACCAACCTCGCGCACCAGGTCGCCGACCTGGGTCGTCGTCGCCACGACCCTTGGTCCGTCGCCGCCGGTGCTCTGGCTGCCACAGCCCCCGGCGATCCCGGCCAGGGCGAGGACGGCCGCGGCGATCGCCACCGGGCGCAGCTTCCGGTTGCGGGCGAGCATCCGGATCCCTAGCCCGGAGGCAAACACCGCTCCGCTGGTCACCGCGATGGTCGCCCCGGGCGGCGCGTTCGTCTCGACCGAGAGCCAGAGCCCGAAGGTGCCTTCCGCGGCGACGATCAGGACCGAAACGATCTGGAGGGCTCCGATTCGAGAGGTGAAAAGCCTCGCCGTCGCGGCCGGCACGACGACCAGCGTGGAGACCAGGAGCGCACCGACGGCCCCGAGGCTGGCAACCACGGTGGCGCCGACGACGGTGAGCAGGGCCAGGTCGAAGAGCGACGAATCGGAACGAAGTCCGCGGGCCGCGCCCTGGTCGAAGCCGCGAACCAGCCAGTGGTGGCCGACCAGCCAGGAGGCGGCCAGGGCGAGGACGGCAACGGCGCCGGCCAGTCGCAGGTCTCCCGCGTCGATCGCCAGCAGGGAACCAAAGAGCAGGGTGTCCACGTTCGCGCCGGAACTGAATACGTCACTGGCCAGGATCACCCCGGCGGCGAGGCAGGCGGCGAGCGCGAGGGCGGTGACGCTGTCGGTGCCGGTGCGCTTCGAGCGCCCGATCAGGATCGCCAGCAGGGTGAACAGGGCCGCGGCGCCGAAAGCGCCAAGCGCAGCGGCGAAGCCGAGTCCGTCGGCAAGGACCAGCCCCGGAAACGTGGCGGTGCCGACCGCATGGGAGTGAAAGGCCAGTCCCCGCAGAACCACCCAGGAGCCGATCAGCCCGCAGGGGACCGCCAGCAGCAGAATCTCGAGCAGGCCGCGCTGCACGAAGGGGAGGGTGAAGGTCTCGAACACCCGCGGGTTATATCAGAATGAGACTCATTCTCATTAGTAGGAGACTCGCGACAGCGGTCCGACAGGGCCGCCAGGATCGCCCCCGGACTGGGTGCGCGAGCAGTCCCGGGGGCTGCTACTCCGGAGTTACATAGGCGCCCGAAAGCCCGCCGTCGACCATGAAGGTCGAGGCGGTCACGAACGACGAATCGTCCGAGGCGAGAAAGAGCGCGCTCTGGGCGATCTCGCGGGTCTCGCCGAAGCGGCCCATCGGGATGTGAATCAGTCGCCGCGAGGCTCGCGCCGGATCGGAGGCGAAGAGCTCCTCCAGAAGCGGGGTATTGACCGGCCCGGGGCAGAGCGCGTTCACCCGCACGCCGCGGCGGCCGAACTCGACCCCGAGTTCCCTCGACAGCGCGAGCACGGCTCCCTTCGAGGCCGTGTACGAAATCTGGGAGGTGGCGGCACCCATGATCGCCACGAACGAAGCGGTGTTGATCACCGACCCGCCACCCGTCTCGATAAGGTGAGGGATGCCGTGCTTGCAGCAAAGGAACACGCTGCGCACGTTCACGTCCTGGACCCGCTGCCAGGTTTCGAGCGAGGTGTCGAGTACCGACTCATCCTCCGGCGGGTTGATCCCCGCGTTGTTGAAGAGCACGTCGATCCGGCCGTACTTCTCCCGGACCTGCGTATACATGTCCTTGACCTGCTCCTCGTCGGCGACGTCCACCACGAGGGTGAACTCGCCCTCGCTCTCGGGAGAGAGGTCGGTGCCGACCACGATCGCGCCTTCCTGGCCGAACAGCCGTGCGGTCTCGGCCCCGATGCCGGATGCGGCCCCGGTCACCACGCAAACCTTGCCTTCGAGTCTTCCCGGCATCAGCCTTCCTCCTCCGTTGAATAGAACACGTTCTTCACCTCGGTGTAATGGTCGAGAGCATCCGGTCCCAGCTCGCGGCCGACCCCGGACTGCTTGAAGCCACCGAACGGCGTGGTCACGCGGACGGAGCTGTTCGAGTTGATCGAAAGGACACCGGTGTCGATCGCCCGGGCGACCCGGAGGGCCCGCGATCCGTTCCCGGTCCAGATCGAGCCGGAGAGGCCGTACTCGGTGTCGTTGGCGATCCGGATCGCCTCCGCTTCGTCGTCGAACGGGATGACGCAGGCGACCGGACCGAAGATTTCCTCGCGGGCGGCGCGGTCGTCGTTGGAGACCGGCGAAAGGACGGTGGGTGCGAACCAGAAACCCGGGCCGTCCGGGACGCTGCCGCGAAACGCGACGGGAGCGTCTTCGGGTACGAACGAAGCGACGGTCTCGCGGTGCGACGAGGAGATCAGGGGTCCCATCTGCGTCGCCTCGTCGAGCGGGTTCCCGACCTTGAGGTCGTTCACGGTCGTCTGCATCGCCGCCAGGAAGTCGTCGACCCGCGACCGTTCGACCAGGATCCGCGATCGGGCGCAGCAGTCCTGGCCGGCGTTGCCGAAAACGGCGGCGGGAGCCGCGGCGGCCGCGGCTTCGATGTCGGCGTCGGCGAAGACGACCGTGGCCGACTTGCCGCCGAGTTCGAGCGTGACGCGCTTGATGGTCTGCGCGGCGCCGGCCATGATCCCGCGGCCGACCTCGGTCGAACCGGTGAAGGCGATCTTGTTCACGTCCGGGTGCTCGACCAGCCGGTTGCCGCAGGTCCGGCCCGGCCCGGGCACCACGTTCAGCACGCCTTCGGGCAGGCCGGCTTCGAGCGCGACCCGTTCGAGTTCGAGGGCGGTGAGCGGGGTCAGCTCGGCCGGTTTCAGCACGATCGTGTTGCCCGCGGCGAGCGCCGGGGCGACCTTCCAGGAGGTGATCGCCAGCGGGAAGTTCCAGGGCACGATCAGGCCGATCACGCCCATCGGCTCACGGAAGGTGAAGTCGACTCCTCCGGCGACCGGGATGGTGTGGCCGAGCAGCCGCTCGGGTGCGCCCGCGTAGTAGCGGAAGGTCTCGACGACCATGCCGATCTCGCCCCTGGCGTCGCTGATCGGTTTGCCGGCGTTCCTGGCCTCGAGGGTCGCGATCTCCTCCAGCCGGGCTTCGACCCCGTCGGCGATTCTGCGCATCAGCGTCGCCCGATCGGAGGGGGTGACCGCGCGCCAGGCGGGGAAGGCGGCGCGGGCGGCGGCCACGGCGGCGTCGACTTCTTCGACTCCGGCCCGGGGCAGCTCGGCCATGACCTGTTCGGTTGCGGGTTCGACTACGGAAATCATCAGGCGCTCATTCTGCCACGGGCGGCATCGACCAGAGCCGCGATCAGCGAATCGTCTTCGTCGACCTCGGGGTGCCACTGGACCCCCAGCGCGAACTCACTTCCGGGCAGCTCGATCGCTTCCGTGACCCGATCCGGAACGGCGACGCCGGTCACTTCGATTGCCTCGGCGATCCGGTCCAGGCCCTGATGGTGATGGGAGTGGACGGTCAGCCGGTCCTTGCCGCAGATCCGCGCGATCCGCGAGTCGGCGGCCAGCTCGACCTCATGCCGGTCAAACTCGCCCGGAACCGAGCGGTGCCGCTCGTGGCCGACCACATCGGGGAGGTGCTGCTCGAGCGTTCCGCCCGCCGCCACGTTCATCAACTGGAAACCGCGGCAGACCCCGAGGAGCGGCAGGTCCCGCTCGAGTGCGCCGCGGGTCAGGGCAAGCTCGAACTGATCCCGCTCGGGTCTGGTGCCGGCGGTAAGCGGTCCCGCTTCGGACTCGTAGGAGCCGGGGTCGACGTCGGCGCCGCCCCCCAGGATCAGGCCGTCGAGACGGTCGAGCAGCGGACCGGGATCTTCGGTGACCGCCCGGTCGGTCGGCAGAAGCAGGGCGATCCCTCCGGCCCGCTGGACCGCCACCGAGTAGTCGTGCGGTGCCAGGTCGGCGAGCTGGTTCCAGGCGCCCCACCGCGCCGGTTCGGTCGCGGCCGTGACCCCGATCAGGCAATCCGGTCTGGCCACTACAACCGCTCGAAGCCCCGGAATCGCTCCCAGTCGGTGACCGCGGCCTCGAAGGTCTCGAGTTCGAAGTCGGCCCGCCGCACGTAGTGCCGGACCACCTCCTCGCCGAAGGCCTCGTTCGAGAGCGCGCCGTCCCGGAAGAGGTCCCGGGCCGCGTACATGTTCGAGGGCACCCGTTCGGCGTCGGCTGTGTAGGCGTTGCCGTCGGTTGACGGCGGCAGCTCGAGGCCGTCGTCGACGCCCTTCAGTCCGGCCGCGATCATTGCGCTCAGGGCCAGGTACGGGTTGACGTCCGCGCCGGGAAGGCGGTTCTCGAGCCGGAGCCCCTCACCGTGCCCGACCACCCGCATCGAGCAGGTGCGGTTGTCCTTGCCCCAGGTCACCGAAGTCGGTGCGAACGAGCCGGCCGCGAAGCGTTTGTACGAATTGATGTTCGGTGCGTACATCAGGGTCATCTCGCGGAGGTACTCGAGCTGGCCGGCCAGGAAGCTGTCAAACAGTGCCTGGTCGCCGCTGAACGCGTTCTCCCCGTCCTCGTTGGCCAGCGAGAGGTGAATGTGGCAGGAACTGCCCTCACGTTCGTCCCACTTCGCCATGAAGGTGATCGCGTAGTCCTCCTGCGCCGCGATCTCCTTCGTGCCGTTCTTGAAGATGGCGTGCTGGTCGGCGGTGGTCAGCGCGTCGGCGTACCTGATGTTGACCTCGTGCTGGCCGAAGTTGCATTCACCCTTCGAGTTCTCGACCACCATTTCCGCGCCGGCCATTTCGTTCCGGATCCGCTTGATCAGGGGCTCGACCCGCGCCGTGCCAAGCATCGAGTAGTCGACGTTGTAGTAGTTGGCCGGTTCGAGGTCGCGGTAACTGCGCTTCCAGGCGTCCTCGTAGGTGTTCCGGAAGACGATGAACTCGAGCTCGGTGGCCGCGTTTGCGACCAGTCCGCGCTCCTCGAGGCGGTCGAGCTGGCGGCGCAGGATCTGCCTCGGCGCGGCCACGACCGGGGAACCGTCGTCCCAGGCGCAGTCGGCCATCAGCATCACTGTCGTCTCCTGCCAGGGCACCGGACGAAGGGTCGAGAGGTCCGGTTTCATCACGAAGTCGCCGTAGCCGTGCTCCCACGAGGTCATCTCGTAGCCACCGACGGTGTTCATGTCGACGTCGACCGTGAGCAGGTAGCTGCAGCCTTCGGCGCCCGCCTCGAGCACCTCGTCGAGAAAGTGCGAGGCGGTCAGGCGTTTGCCCTGCAGCCGGCCTTCCATGTCAGCGATCGCGAGCAGGACCGTGTCCACGGTCCCGCCCGCGACTGCTGCGCGTAGTTCCTCGAGTTTCACCTCAGGTACCGGAATCCCCGGTCTGTGTGGGTTCGGGTTGATCACTCAAATGCGCCTCGGCGAGCGCCTCCTCGTCGATCACCCGGCCCGTGTCATCCGTCGCAACCTGGCGGATCGGGCCCTCGAAATGGTTCTTTGCCGAGAGCATCCACCAAAGACCGACTCCGACGATCACGATGAGCACGGTGATCGGGGCGTAGTTCAGGTATTTGATGTCAAACGTCTCATCCCACGGAACCGAAATCGCCGCGGTGGGCACGCTGAAGGTGATCACGCAGATGATCACCCAGACGACAGCGATCGGGTTGATCCACTTGTACTTCCTGCCGAGTGTCCACGGTCCGGGTTCGAAGGCATCTCCCATACGCCACCGCAGGTAGATCGGAATCATGTAGGCGATGTAGAGACCGATTACGGCGATCGATACCACCGCGGTGAAGGCGAACGGAATGGCGTCGTCACCGATCAGTGCCGGAACCGTAATGAGCAGTGCGAACGCGGCCATCGAGATCACCGACAGGTGAGGTACCCGGTGGTGGTTGAGCCGCGTCCACAGTTTGTGCCCGGGAACGGCACGGTCACGCGAGAAGGCGTAACACATGCGGGAAGAGCTGGTCAGGCAGGCCATGCCGCAGAAAAGCTGGCCGACCGTGGCGATGATCAGCACCATCTTGGCTGCCCAGGAAGACAGGGCCAGATCGAGAATCGACAGCGCGGTGCCGGCTCCAAACGGTGCCGCGTCCCCGTCGTTGATCGTGTCAACGAGACCCGATGATGCGGCGAAGGTAATCGCGAGCAGTACGAACCAACCGATCAGTCCGGCCCAGAACACCGATCGCCAGACACCTTTGGCGGCGCCCATCGCGGCGCCCTTCGTCTCCTCACTGATGTGCGCGGAGGCGTCGTACCCGGTCTGTGTGTACATGGTCAGGAGGAAGCCGAGCGGCAGGACATAGAACCAGAAGGCGGCGCCGACCGTGGTGCCCCCGAAGAGCCCGGTGTTGTTGAAGGTCTGGGTGAAGACGAAATCGACGCTGGCGTGTTTGTCCGGCACGAAGATCAGCAGCCCGATGATCACCGCGACGCCGATCACGTGCCACCAGACAGAGACGTTGTTGAACTGCGCCACGAGGGGGGACGAATAGATGTTGATCAGGGAATGGATCGTGAGGATGATCACGAACAGCACAAACGTCTCGGACAGGATGTGTTCGCTGTCGGCGAAGTTGATGAATCCGAGATCGACGCCGTAGATGCTGAGAACGGTGTTGAGGAAAGCCGCGGAACCGTAGACGACCGAGGCGGTTACTCCGACCAGCCCGATCAGGTTGAACCAGCCGGTGAACCAGCCCCAGGTCTTGCCGCCAAGGTCGGAGGCCCAGTAATAGATGCCGCCGGCCGTGGGGTACTTGGAAACGAGTTCGGACATCGAAACGGCAACCAGCAGGATCAGGCCGCAGATGATCGGCCACCCCCACGAGATTGCGATTGGGCCGCCGGCGTTCCAGGCGACCTGGTAGGTGGTGAAGCACCCGGCCAGAACCGAGATGATCGTGAACGAGATCGCGAAGTTGGAGAACGAACTCCACGCGCGATCGAGTGTTTGGGCGTAGCCGAGTTCGGCTAGACGCTTCTCATCGGCACTGGTTGTCTGGGACGAGTCAGACATGCAGACCTCTCTCCTCGGGGATGGAATGACCGCAGCCTAGGGCCGCGCGTCGTCACCGTCAAGCCGGTCGTTCGGCCGGGCCCGGTTTTCAGGAGTAGCGGTCCCAGACCCGGAGTGCCGGGGTGGGATCGAGGAAGGTGCCGCCCTGATACCAGCCGGGGCCGGACCAGATCTCGAAGTGGAGGTGGCAGGCGCTGCTGGCTCCGGTCGTACCGACGCGTCCGATCAGCTGTCCGGTCTTCACGTGCGTGCCGACCTTGAGCGGCGAGGGACGGACCATGTGCATGTAGACGTGGCTCTTGCCGCCGGTGCCGACCGTGTCGATCACGATGTAGTTGCCGGCTCCACCGGCCTGGTAGTCGTTGTAATAGACGACACCGGCGCGGGCGGCCCGCAGCGGCAATCCGCACTGGCTCAGTACGTCCTGGCCCTGATGGGTGTGACCGGAGCGGGGAGCGCCGATCCCGTCGCCGTATGTGTGGGGGCCGCGGAGCGGGAACATGAAACCGTAGATGTGGAAGCCGAAGGGGTCGACCGCATCGGCGCGGCGGGTCCTCGAGGCACGGGCGGCCCGGCGACGTTCGCGCTTCAGGCGGGTTGAAAGCGAAGCGGCGGTGCCGTCGTTTCCGCGGACCACGAAACGATAGGAGCCGTTCGGGGCGGTCTTCCGCTTTGCGACCAGTCCGCTCCAGCCGACCCGCTGGTTCGAGCCGGTGGGCACGTCATTCAGGAACCGGCTGCGAACCACGTCACCGGAAGAGTTGACGATGTCAACCCGGAGGTCCACCTTCGGGGTTGAACCGTTGACCACGAAGTTGAGGACGGGACGACGCATTCCGTACTGGTAAGCCTTGGTGGGGGAGGTGCTGGCGTCGGTGATGGTCAGCCGGCCGGTACGCGTGAACTGTCCGTCGCCGACCGTGAGGGTCTGGCTGGAAGGACCGGAAACCGAGTTGGTGTTCGAGACGACCCGGACCCGTCCGGTGGCGGCGCCGTCGGGAACCGTGGCTTCAACCCTGGTCTCGGTCACCACATCCGGCTTCACCCTGATGTTCTTCTTCGGGCCGCGAAAGGCCACATAGGAGACGGACTTCATGTTCGAACCGGTGATCTGGACCGAGCCGCCGACCGAGACCTCGCGAATCTTGGTGCAGCCGGTCAGGCAGATCACGTCGGAGATCTCGGGCAGGTCGGGGATCACGAGCCCGCCGCCGCCACTGGTTGCTCCGCTGGCTGCGACCGGACCAAAGGAGGCCGGAACCAGGCAGGCCAACGCGACCGCAAAAGCGGCGAGCGAGAAGGTTTTCGATCTACTCGTCTTCAATCTCTTTCCAGGCGCCTGCGGAGTTAGCTGGCGGGCTCGCGCTGAAAGAGATGCGCTACGGAGCAATACTTGCCTCCGATTCGCCCCTGGGGAAGGATTCCCCGTTGGTTCCTCCGCCCCTTCCCCTGGAAGGAAAGGGCTCGGCTATTTGACGCGCGTCAGTATAAACAGTCGGCCCGGACCTCGCCGGGCCTCCAAAATGAACCCGCCGACCCACAGAACACAAGGATGGATGGGTCGGCTCTGCCGGTTGAACCTCAAACAGAGCCTCGCCCAACCATTATTTGCTTCGAATGGGCGAGGCGGGTTTCTCGTGGAGGGCGGGTCGGACCCCGCCCGACTGCAGGTGGGATGGGTCGGCTCTGCCGGTTGAACCTCAAACAGAGCCTCGCCCAACCATGCTCCGTTTTGCAGCCGTCCGACGAGAAGACCCTTTGGCTCTGACTTCCCTATTATTCGCAAGCCGTGCTGGCTTCCGCCGGAAGTCACGCGTCTTATTGCCATGAAGACTTACGTAGCCACACCCGCCAATCGCCAGAGAGACTGGTACATCGTCGACGCCGAAGGCCAGACTCTCGGCCGGCTCGCGACCCAGCTCGCCGACACGCTGCGCGGCAAGCGCAAGCCCGATTACACGCCGCATATCGACACCGGTGACTTCGTCGTCGTGGTCAACGCGGAGAAGATCAAGGTCACTGGCGACAAGCTGAACCAGAAGATCTACTGGCGTCACAGTGGCTACCCGGGCGGCATCAAGTCCCGCACCCTCGCCGAGATGCTCGAGAAGCAGCCGGAAGAGGTGATCCGCAAGGCGGTCAAGGGAATGATGCCGCGCAACAAGCTCTCCCGGCAGCAGCTGCTGAAGCTGAAGGTCTGCGCCGGCCCCGAGCATCCGCACCAGGCCCAGCAGCCGAAGCCCTTGGAAATCCAGAACTAGAGCCAGACGAACTTGAGCGAAGAAGAAAACACCGAAGACGTGACCCCCGAAGAGACTCCCGAAGCGGCTGCGGAGGAGACTCCCGCCGCCGAAGAAGTGGTCGAAGAGACCGCCGAAGTGGAAGTCGAAGAGACTCCCGAGGCCGAGGAAGTGGTCGTCGAAGGTGAAGTCGAAGGCGCCGAGGGCGTCGGTGAAGTCGAGGTCGAAGAGGCCGCCACCGAAACCGCCGAGGAAGCCGTCGCCGAAGAAGAGGCCGAGGCCGCCCCGGCAGTGCCGAAGTCGGATCTGCCCCCGGGCGCCGACCTTGAGCCCCTGGCCGAGCCCGAGCCCGAAGTCGAGCTGACCGCCGAGGAACTCGCCGCCCGCGAGGCCGAGGAAGAGGAACGCGCCGCCCGCGAAGCCGCCGAGGCCGAAGAGGATGCCCCGGTCGCCAAGCCCGCCCCCGTCGCGCTCGCCAAGGACGCCCGTTTCATCGCCACCGGCAAGCGCAAGCGCTCGGTCGCCCGCGTGATCATCCTGCCGGGTGACGGCACGATCACGATCAACGATCGCGAGATCGACGAATACTTCCCGCGGGCCCGTCACCGCACCGTGGTCAACTCGCCGCTCCTGGCGACCGGCTACGAGTCAAACGTGAACGTCAAGATCCGGGTCCACGGCGGCGGCATTTCCGGCCAGGCCGGCGCGGTCCGTCATGGCATCGCCCGGGCGCTGACCGAGGTCGACCCCGAGCTCCGTCCCGAGCTCAAGCGGCGTGGCTTCCTGACCCGTGACGCGCGGGCCAAGGAACGCCGCAAGGCCGGTCTGAAGAAGGCCCGCAAGCGGCCGCAGTTCTCGAAGCGCTAGGACTCCTGGCCAGGGCGTGTCGTCTCCGACCCGCACACTGTTTGGCACCGATGGAGTACGCGGCCGCGTCGGCGAGGAACTGAACGCGGAGCTGGCCCTCGCGATCGGCCGGGCCGGCACCGAATCGCTGCGCCGTGCCCGCGACATCGAACGCCCGCGGGTCCTGATCATCCGCGATACCCGCGAGTCGGGGCCGATGCTCGAATCGGCGCTGGCCGCCGGCATCACCGAAGCGGGAGGGGACGTCTACCTCGGCGGCGTCCTGCCGACCCCGGCTGCCGCGCTGGTCTCCGGCCATCACGGCTTTGACCTTGCCGCGGTGGTTTCGGCTTCGCACAACCCCTTCCACGACAACGGGATCAAGCTCTTCGGCGGAGACGGCGGCAAGCTCGATGACGCGACCGAAGCCGGCGTGGAGGCGCTGATCCACGAGCCCCCGCCGCCGGCCGGCGACCCCGGCCGGATCCGCGAACTGATCGGGGCCGACCAGGATTACCTGCGGGCCCTGGAGAGCTTCTTCCGGCTCGATCTGGGCGGCCTCAAGGTGGTGCTCGACTGCGCCAACGGCGCCACTTACCGGGTCGCCGGGGAGATCTTCACCCGGCTCGGGGCGGATGTCGAGCTGATCGCGATCGAGCCCGACGGCCGCAACATCAACGACGGCTGCGGATCAACCGACCTCGGACCGCTCTCGGCAAAGGTCGCCGCTTCCGATGCCGCGCTGGGCTTCGCCTTTGACGGCGATGGCGACCGCGTGCTCGCCGTTGACCGTGAAGGCAACCCCTTTGACGGCGACGAGATGATCAGTCTGATCGCGGCCGCGCGCGCTGCCACCGGCAGCCTCGGCGGCGGGGTGGCGGTGACCGTGATGAGCAACTACGGCTTCCACCAGGCGATGAAGGAGGCCGGGGTGGAGGTCGAGGTGACCAACGTCGGGGACCGCTACGTGCTCGAGGCCCTGCGCGAGAAGAACTGGGTGCTCGGCGGCGAGCAGTCGGGCCACATCATCTCGACCGATTACGCCCCGACCGGGGACGGCATCGCAGCCGCTCTGATGCTGCTTGAGGCCCTGAACGGACGCGACCTCCCCGAGGCCCGGGTGATGGAGAAACTGCCGCAGGTGCTGGTCAACGTCAAGGTGAGCGACCGGGAGGCGATCGCCAGGGCCGACACGGTCTGGACCGAGGTCGACCGGCTCAATTCCGAACTCGAAGGCCAGGGGCGGGTGCTGCTCCGGGCCTCCGGTACCGAGCCGCTGGTGCGGGTCATGGCGGAAGCTCCTACCGAGGCCAGGGCACAGGAGATCTGCGATTCGCTGGCCGAACTGGTCCGGTCGGATCTCGGCTGATTTATTCCTGCGTGACGGCCGTCTCCTCCGTTGCGCCCCGGCCCGGGTAGCCTTTAGCGCTCATGTGCGGAATCATTGGATACGTCGGCAATCGCCCGGCCGAGGAGATCCTCGTGGCCGGTCTCCAGAAGCTGGAGTACCGGGGCTACGACTCCGCGGGGGTGGCGATCCTTGCCCCCGAAGAGGGCGTGAAGAAGGTCCGGGCGGTCGGAAACCTCGACGGGCTGCGGAGCGCCCTTCAGGAAACCGATCTGTCATCGACCGGTGAAGCGGACGCCGAAGGTCACTTCACCGGAATCGCCCACACCCGCTGGGCGACCCACGGGCGGGTCACAGAGGCCAACGCCCATCCCCACGGTGACGAGTCCGGCAAGATCCAGATCGTCCTCAACGGGATCGTCGAAAACTACGTTCGCCTGAAGGGCCGGCTTCAGGAGCAGGGTGTCACCTTCACTTCCGAGACGGACGCCGAAGTGGTCGCCCACCTGATCCACCGTTACTACGAAGGTGACCTGACCGAAGCGGTTCGCAAGGCCTACGGCGACCTGCGCGGCCACTACTCGATCGTCGCCATGCATTCCGATTCGCCGGGCATTCTGGTCGGAGCCCGCAAGGAAACCCCGCTGATCGTTGGCGTCGGCGAGCGGGAGAACTTCATCGCCTCGGCGATTCCCGCCTTCCTCAACGAAACCCGCCTCGCCCTGACGATCGACGACGGCGAGATAGTCACCCTGACCGCCGATGGCGTGACCGTGACCAAGGCCGATGGCGAGCCGGTCGAACGGGCCGCCGAGGAGGTCGAGTGGGACGAGGAAACCGCGGAGAAGGCCGGCTACGACACCTTCATGATGAAGGAGATCCACGAGCAGCCCGAGGCGATCGCCGAGACCATCCTCGACCGCCTGACCGATGACGACAGCGTCGACCTCTCCGACATCGGCTTCGGTGACGACGTCTTCCGAAAATGCTCGCGAATCGTCATCGTCGCCTGCGGCACCAGTTACCACGCCGGTCTGGTCGGCCGTTACGCGATCGAACGCTGGGCCCGGGTGCCGGTCGAGATGGACATCGCCTCCGAGTACCGCTACCGCGACCCGGTGATCGGTGAAGACGATCTGGTCATCGGCATCACCCAGTCCGGCGAGACCGCCGACACCCTGGCCGCGATGCGGCTGGCCCGCGACCGCGGCGCCAAGGTCCTGGCGATCACCAACATCATGGGCAGCCAGGCGACCCGCGACTCGGACGCGGTTCTCTTCACCCGGGCCGGGCTGGAGATCGGCGTCGCCGCGACCAAGACCTTCGTCGCCCAGGTTGCCGCCATGTATCTGGTCGCGTTGAGGCTGGCCGAGCTGCGCGGCAATCTCGGCTTCTCCAAGGTGAGCCGCCTGATCCACGAACTGCGCGCGATCCCGGAGAAGATGGAGGCGACGATCGACTCCGAATCCGAGCGGATGCTGGAGATCGCAAAGCTCCACTACGACCAGAAGTTCTTCCTCTATCTCGGCCGTCACATCGGCCTGCCGGTCTGCCTCGAAGGCGCCCTGAAGCTGAAAGAGGTCTCCTACATCCCGACCGACGCCTACGCGGCGGGCGAGATGAAGCACGGCCCGATCGCCCTGCTTGACGAATCGACCCCGGTCGTCTGCGTGGCCACCGACAGCCCGATCCTCGACAAGGTCCTCTCCAACATGGAAGAGGTCAAGGCTCGCGGGGCGGACGTGATCGCGGTCGCCACCGAAGGTGACGACCGGGTCGGAAAGGTCTCGGAAGAGACCATTTCCGTCCCCCGCACCGACTGGGTCCTCCAGCCCCTGGTCGCGATCCTCCCCCTCCAGCTCCTCGCCTACCACGTGGCCCGACTAAACGGCCTCAACGTAGACCAGCCCCGAAACCTCGCCAAGACCGTAACCGTCGAGTAACCC
>ERZ724513.756-NODE-756-length-16132-cov-13.039746_pt1 | contig 16132 bp, 18 predicted proteins | sample MGYA00376046_ERZ724513 | MGnify/ENA primary metagenome ERZ724513 (study PRJEB28724, sample SAMN07190883) | activated sludge metagenome | isolation source: activated sludge of sewage treatment plant in Hong Hong | place: Hong Kong | collected 2016-03-17 ...
AGTCGCTCCGAGGGGTCAACCCGTCAGACAGCCACACCAATCTTCACAGTCGCTCGTAGCCGGGCACATCGGATGTCTCCCGGCGGCGGCACCCCCCGTGGACACCCGTGCCGGCTACCCCTTGCCCCCCGATTGGAGCGGCGTTAGAATTCCTCGCACGTAGAATTCATTGCCTGCTGAATTCGGCGGGCGAGCGTGAGGGGACCGGATTGGCGGCCAGGCGGATCCATACCGGGCGACGGCCCGGGACCACCACCACGCGTGCGCTGATCGAGGACGCCGCCCGAAAGCAGTTCGCCGAACTGGGCTATGACCGCACCTCGATCCGCTCGATCGCCAAACAGGCCGAAGTGGATCCCGCGCTGGTGACCCACTTCTTCGGCACGAAGTGGGAGCTGTTCCTGGCCGTCGTGGAGCTCTCGTTCGATCCGCCCGCCATGATCGAGGCGGTCGTGACCGGCGATCAGGAGCTGGTGGGCCGGCGGCTCGCCACCGCGGTGGTCGACATCCTCGGTGACGAGCAGCGCCGACGGCCCATGCTGAGCATGATCCGCGCCGCCACCTCCGAACCGGCGGCCGCCGTGCTGGTGCGCGAGTTCCTGACCCGGAACGTGTTGCAGCCCATCGCCGAGCGGCTCGGGGTGGCCGACGCCCGGTACCGCGCCGGATTGGTGATGTCCCAGATCGTCGGCTTCACCATGGCGCGCTACGTCGTCGCCCTGCAACCGTTGACCAGGCGCTCCCGCGAGGACCTCATCGCGGACCTGGGGACGACCTTCCAGCACTACCTGCGCGGCGAGCTCGGATCGGGAGGTGGCCGATGAGGAAGCCCCCGGTCGGCCGCCTGCTGGCGCGCCGGTGGACGGTGCTGGTCGCGGTGGTGGTGGTCGCGGTGGCCGGCTTCGCCGTCTATCGGCTGCACGGCATCTTCGGGTCGAACAACGACGTCTCGGCCGGCGGTGCGCTGCCCAACGACAACACCGCGTCCACACCCAAGCATGTCGTCATCGAGGTCTTCGGCGAGCCGGGTGCGCAGGCGACCATCACCTACCTCGACGTCAACGCGCAGCCGCAGCGCGTCGACAACGCCCGGCTGCCGTGGTCCTACGACGTCACCACCACCCAGCCCGCCGTGTTCACCAACGTTGCGGCCCAGGGCAACAGCGATTCCCTGGGCTGCCGCATCACGATCGACGGCGCGGTCAAGGACGAGCGCACCGTCAACACCTTGAACGCCTACACCTACTGTCTGGAGAAGTCCGGGTGAGCGAGCATCAAGCCCAGCACAGTCCCGTGGTGCACCGCATCGCGCGCGGCATCCGGTGGTTCTCGGTGCCCATCGTCCTGGTGTGGCTGCTCATCGCCGCGACGACCAACGTCTTCGTGCCGCAACTCGAGGACGTCGGCAAGGCCCACAACGTCTCGCTGATCGCGGCGGATTCGCCCGCGCTGCAGGCGATGAAGCGGATGGGCAAGGACTTCCACGAGTTCGACTCGGACAGCATCGCGATGATCGTGCTCGAGGGGGAGCGGCCGCTGGGCGCCGAGGCGCACCAGTACTACGACACGCTGGTCCGCAAGCTGACCGCCGACACCAGACACGTGCAGCACATCCAGGACTTCTGGGGTGACCCCCTGACGGCGGGCGCGGCCCAGAGCAACGACGGCAAGGCCGCCTACGTTCAGGTGAATCTCGCGGGTAATCAGGGGGACTCACTGTCGCTGCAGTCGGTCGACGCGGTGCGCGACATCGTCGACCACACCCCGGCGCCCCCGGGCGTGAAGACCTACGTCACCGGCGCCGCGCCGTTGTTCGCCGACCAGCTCTCGGTCGGCAGCCGCGGCATCGGCAAGGTCACCGTCATCACCATTCTCGTGATCATGACCATGCTGTTGTTCATCTACCGGTCCATCTCGGCGGCGGTGGTGACCCTGCTGACGGTGCTGGTCGAGATGTCGGCCGCGCGCGGCATCGTCAGCCTGCTCGCCGACTCCGGCATCATCGGGCTGTCCACGTTCGCCACCAACCTGCTCACCCTGCTGGTGATCGCCGCCGGCACCGACTACGCGATCTTCCTGGTCGGCCGCTACCACGAGGCCCGCCAGCTCGGCGAGGACCGCGAAACCGCCTTCTACACCATGTATCACGGCACCGCGCACGTGATCCTGGGCTCCGGTCTGACCGTGGTCGGGGCGGTGTCGTGCCTGAGCTTCACCCGGTTGCCGTACTTCCACAGCATGGGTCCGCCCGCCGCCATCGGGGTGGCGGTCGCGCTGGTCGCCGCGCTGACGCTCGCGCCCGCGGTGCTGACCGTCGCGTCACTGTTCGGACTGCTGGAACCGCGGCGCTCGATGCGCACCCGCACCTGGCGGCGCATCGGCACCGCCGTGGTGCGCTGGCCCGGGCCGGTCCTGGTGGTCAGCCTCGGCATCGCGCTGATCGGCCTGCTCGCCCTGCCCGGCTACAAGACCAGCTACGACCAGCGGCGCTACCTGCCGGGCAGCGCCCCGGCCGTCGCCGGCTACGCGGCCGCGGAACGGCACTTCTCCCAGGCCCGGCTGAACCCGGAATTGCTGATGATCGAAGCCGACCACGACATGCGCAACCCGGCCGACATGATCCTGCTGGAACGGGTGGCCCGGTCGGTCTTCCACACCGCGGGCATCGCGGAGGTGCAGTCGATCACCCGGCCGCTGGGCACCCCGCTGGATCACACGTCGCTCGGCTTCCAGCTCGGCGCGCAGAGCGTCGGCCAGGTGCAGAACCTGCCCTTCCAGCAGGCCCGCGCCGCCGACATCCTCAAGCAGGTCGCCGAGATCGACACCTCGATCGAAACGCTCAAACAGCAGCTCACCCTGCAACAGCAGGCCAACGCGGCCACCGACGAACAGGCCAGGGCGTTCCACGAAACCGTGGCGATCGCCCAGGACCTGCGCAACAAGATCGCCAACTTCGACGACTTCCTGCGCCCGCTGCGCAACTACTTCTACTGGGAGCCGCACTGCTACGACATCCCGGCGTGCGCGGCCGTGCGGTCGGTGTTCGACGCGCTCGACGGGCTCGACGCACTGACCGACCAGTTGGGCAATGTCACCGCCAGCCTGGACAAGCTGACCGCTCTGCAGCCCCAACTGCTCGCGCTGATCCCGAAGCAGATCGCCAGCCAGGAGGCCAACCGCGACCTGGCCATGACCAACTACGCCACCAACTCCGGGATCACCGCCAACAGCGCGGCCAACCTGGACAACGCGGGCGCCATGGGCAAGGCGTTCGACGCCGCCAAGACCGACGACTCGTTCTACCTGCCGCCCGAGGCGTTCACCAACCCCGAGTTCCAGCGCGGGCTGAGGCTGTTCCTGTCCCCGGACGGCCACGCCGCCCGGCTGATCATCACCCATGACGGGGACCCGGCGACCCCGGACGGCATCGCGCACATCGCGGCCATCCGCAACTCCGCGAAGGACGCGGTCAAGGGCACCCCGCTCGGCAACGCCAACATCTACCTGGCCGGCACCGCGTCCACCTACAAGGACATCAGCGAGGGCGCGAAGTACGACCTGATGATCGCGGCGATCTCGGCGCTCAGCCTCATCCTGCTGATCATGGTGTTCGTCACCCGAAGCCTGGTGGCAGCGCTGGTCATCGTCGGCACGGTGGCACTTTCGCTGGGCGCCTCGTTCGGGCTGTCCGTGCTGCTGTGGCAGGACATCCTGGGCACCCCGCTGTACTGGATCGTGCTGGCGCTGTCGATCATCCTGCTGCTGGCGGTCGGCTCGGACTACAACCTGCTGCTGATCTCCCGGTTCCGGGAGGAGATCCACGCCGGCCTGAACACCGGCATCATCCGCGCCATGGTCGGCTCCGGTTCGGTGGTCACCTCCGCCGGCCTGGTGTTCGCCGCCACCATGGCCGCCTTCGCGTTCAGCGACCTGCGGGCCATCGCCCAGGTCGGCACCACGATCGCGCTCGGCCTGCTGTTCGACACCCTGATCGTGCGCTCGTTCATGACGCCGTCGATCGCGGCACTGCTCGGCCGCTGGTTCTGGTGGCCGCAACGCGTCCGTCCCCGGCCCGCGAGCACGATGCTGCGGCCGTACGGCACCCGGTCCTCGGTGCGTCAACTGCTGCTGTGGGAAGACGATGAACCGGTGCTGGCCAAGGAGAAGTCATGACACAGAGCCTGTGGGGCCTGCTGACCCTGATCTCGTATGTGGCGGTATTCGTCTTCGCGGCAGGCGCTTTCGTGCTGGTGACCCGGCTGCTGAAACGTCAGGACAGTCCGCTGAGCGAACAGGTCGGCGGCCTCACCGCGATCCTGCGCAAGGTGCGCAAGCGCGAGCCGATGTCGGCCGAGGAACTGGACTACGCGCGGCAGGTCATCGCCGACCGCAGATCGCCCCTGGCGTTCTGCATCCCGTTCGTGATCATCGGGGTCGGCTGCATCTACGTCTTCGGCAGCCTCGAGCAGTTGCACGGGCGCGATCCGTCGATACGCACGTTCATCGGGCTGATCCCGATGCTGGCCGGCACCAACCTGACCATGCAGCTGCTGCGGATCGCGAAACTCAAGCGGCGCCTGCCGAAAGCCGCCGCCGACCTCACACCCGCCTGAGCAGCACCGCGCTCTCGAACGGCAGGGCGGCGAAGATCGGCCGCCACAGCCCCGAAACATGGTGGGCGGCTTCGGCTTTCGGCATGACCCGCGGATCGGCGACGGCGAAGGTCCGGCCGTACCGTTTGAGCCGCCCGCCGCCGGCGGCGGTGATGTTCTTCAGCCAGTCCCGGTCGGGTCCGTAGGTGAGCAGGATCGCCACGCCCTCATCGGTGCTGAACACCGTGAGCGGGGTCCGGAACTGGCGTCCGGAACGACGGCCGACATGGTCGAGGATGCCCATCGTCGGGATATAGCCCGCCCACAGGCGCTGGATCGGGTTGGTGACGTGCCGGTTGAACCGGGCCAGCCATTGCGGTAGCTGCATAACCCGATCAAACTCTGACTCATGGCCTATCTCAAGCCCCCCTGGTTCACCGCCAGGGTTTTCAACAAGATCGCGATGGCCACCGGGATCTCGGGGTCCGAGCGGCTCACCCTGACCGCCCGGTCCAGTGGGCGTCCGCAGGAGATCCCGGTGATCACCGTCGACGTCGACGGGACCCGGTACCTGGTCTCGACCCGCGGCGAGTCCCAGTGGGTGCGCAACGTGCGCGCCAACCCGACCGTCACCCTGGCCACCAAGATGGGCACCGCCCGCTTCACCGCGACCGAAGTCCCGGTGCCGCAACGTGATCCGGTGTTGACGGCGTACCGGGCCAAGGCCGGCAAGACGGTCGACGGCTACTTCGCCAAGCTGCCGGACCCGGCCGACCACCCGGTGTTCAGCCTGACGCCGGTGTGAGCGCGACGACCAGCCGGTCGCCCGGGGAATCCACTTCGACCAGGCCGGGGCAGCGCTGACGCAGCTCGCCCAGTAGCCGCTGCCGCAGGGTCTGTTCGGCCGCGGCGCACTTCGCGCAGGCGCCGCCGAGTCGCACCACCACCGCATCACCGGCCGGCGCTGCGGTCACCGTCCCGCCGTGTGAGCGCACGAAGTCACCGACCGAGCCGTCGATCAGGTCGGCCATCACCCGCATCAACACTTCACCCGGCGCGGGCTCGACCACCCAGTCGGCCGGCTCGCCCAGCGCCTCGCGCAGCGCGGCCTCGACGGCGCGGCCCCGCTCGCGCCAGGACAGGCCGTCGCGCAACCACAACCACACCGCGCCGTGCTCGACGAGCCCGCCGGTCAGCGTGCCGTCGTCGAACAATGCACCCAGTTCGCCTGGGGCGGTGCGGATTCGGCCGGGCGGCAGGCTGCCGGGCGGCACCACCCAGCGCACCGCGGCCGGCTCGCCGGCCACCCGTTCGGCGTGCAGCGCGATCACCACAGCGCGGCGACGATCGTCCTGGCCGCCAGCGCCATCACCCAGGCCACCACGAACATGTAGCCGAACGCGATCGCCGGCCACTTCCACGACCCGGTCTCGCGGCGCAGCACCCCGACCGTGGACATGCACTGCAGCGCGTACATGAAGAACAGCAGCAGCGCCGCGATCGTCGGCGCGTCGAACAGCAGCCGGCCGGCCTGCGGCCCGCTTTCGACCCGCATGCCGCGCAGCGAGGCACCCGGGTCGTCGGGGGATTGCGCCGCCGCCACCTGGCCCAGCGTGGCGACGAAGGTCTCCCGGGCGGCCAGCGAGGACAGGATGCCGACGTTGATCCGCCAGTCGAAGCCCAGCGGCGCGAAGACCGGCTCGACCGCCCGGCCTATCGAGGCCGCGTACGAGTGGTCGATCACGTAGGCCGAGACCGCGGCCGGATCGTTGGTGTCGACGCCGGCGGCGGACAGCTGGTCGGGTTGGCGCAGCGGCAGGTTGAGCAGCACCCACAACACGGCGGTGGTGACCAGGATGATCGAGGAGACCTTGCGCAGGAACGCCGCCGCGGCGGTCCACACCTCGGCGGCCATGGTCCGCAACCGGGGCACCTGATAGGGCGGCATCTCCATGTAGAACGGCAGCAGCGGGCCGCCGCGCGACGTCAGCCGCTTGAACACCGCGGCCGCCGCCATCGCCGACACCGCGCCCATCAGGTAGAGCGCGAACATCACCACGCCGCGCGCGCTGAACGGGCCGACCCGCGCCGCCGGGTCGAACAGCAGGCTCACCAGCAGCAGGTACACCGGCAGCCGCGCCGAACAGGTCATCAGCGGGGCGCCCATCATGGTGGCCAGCCGGTCCTTGGCCGACGGCAGCGACCGGGTCGCCATGATGCCCGGGATCGCGCACGCCACCGAGGACAGCAGCGCCACGAACGCGCGGCCCTCCAGCCCGGCCCGGGCCATCACCCGGTCCATCAGGAACGCCGCGCGGCTCAGGTAGCCGGAGCCCTCCAGCAGCGCGATCAGGACGAACAGCAGGATGATCTGCGGCAGGAAGGACAGCACGGTGCCGACCCCGCCGATCACCGCTTCGGACAGGAACGCCGACAGCCAGGACAGCTGCACGTGGGCGCTGACCAGGCCGCCCAGCCAGCCGAAGAAGTCCCCGACGTAGCCCTGCAGCGGCGCCGCCAGGGTGAAGATCGTCTGGAAGAACACGAACATGGTGAGCAGGAAGATCACCGTGCCGGCCACCGGATGCAGCAGCACGGCATCGATGCGGCGGGTGCGGTGGTCCACGTCGGGCAGTTCGTAGCCCGCGGCCCGCAGCACCGAGTCCACCCACGCGGTGACCTCCGCGGTGTCGGTGGGCGGCGGCACCACCGGGGTGCTCCACGATTCGAAGCCGGCCATCGCCTGCCGCAGCGCGACGACGCCGTCGCGGTGGCCGGCCACCACCGGCACCACCGGCACGCCGATGGCCCGACTGAGCGCGGCGACGTCGATGTGCCCCTGCCGCCGGGCCAGGTCGTCGGTGAAGGTCAGCACCACGCAGGTGGGCAGGCCGGTCTGCAGCAGCTGGGCCAGCAGGCCCAGGGAGCGGCGCAGCGTCGTCGCGTTCAGCATGACCAGTAACGCGTCCGGGACGTCGACGCGCAGGTTGTGATGGTCGGTGTCCAGGACGTCGACCACGATCTGCTCGTCGGGGCTGATCGGGTCCAGGCTGTAGGTTCCCGGCAGGTCCTCGACCACCACCGGCCCGTCGTCCAGCCGCATCCGGCCCTCGAACCGGGCCACGGTCACCCCGGGGTAGTTGCCGGTCTTGGCGTGCAGCCCGGTCAGCGCGTTGAACAGGGTGGTCTTGCCGGAGTTCGGGCTCCCGACCACCGCGAACCGGGTCAGCCCGACATTGGTGGCGGCTCCGCCGCCGTGGTGGTGGTGCCCGCTCAACTCACCGGTTCCACGTGGATGCAGCGGGACTGGTCGGCCCGCAGGGCGATCTCGTAGTCGCCGACGCGGTACACGATCGGGTCGCGCAGCGGGGCGCGGCGCACCATGGTGACCTCGATGCCCGGAACGATGCCGAGGTCGAAGAACCGGCGGGCGGTGCTGGCGGCGACCTCGTCGCCGTAGCCGACGACCTTGGCCCGCTGCCCGCGGTCGAGGTCGGCCAGGGTGACCGTGGCCGGGGTGTCCACCTCGGAGCCGGACGCCAGCCGGCGCCGGCTCATGCGGTCGGAGACTGAGGACACGTAGGAGAGAATAGGCTTACCGACCGATCCCGGCGCGGTGGTGTCCGCCACCCGGAACGCCTCTCCTACACCCTGTAGTCGACACCGGTGTCCGGGCTGGGACACTGGTGGCCATGAGCAGCACGGACCAGGCCGCCCGGACCGCCGCGTCGGCCAAGTTGTTCGCCGACGCCTGCGCGGTGATCCCGGGCGGGGTCAACTCGCCGGTGCGGGCGTTCAACTCCGTCGGTGGCACCCCGCGCTACATCACCTCCGCCCAGGGCTACTGGCTGACCGACGCCGACGGCAACCGCTTCGTCGACCTGGTCTGCTCGTGGGGCCCGATGATCCTGGGCCACGCGCACCCGGCGGTCGTGGAGGCGGTGCAGCGGGCCGCCGCCAACGGCCTGTCCTTCGGCGCCCCCACCCCCGGCGAGACCGAGCTGGCCGCCGAGATCGTGGCCCGGGTGCAGCCGGTGCAGCGGGTCCGGCTGGTGAACTCCGGCACCGAGGCCACCATGAGCGCGGTGCGCCTGGCCCGCGGCTTCACCGGCCGGGCCAAGGTGATCAAGTTCTCCGGCTGCTACCACGGGCACGTCGACGCGCTGCTGGCCGACGCCGGCTCCGGGGTCGCCACCCTGGGCCTGCCGTCCTCGCCTGGGGTCACCGGCGCGACCGCCGCGGACACCATCGTGCTGCCCTACAACGACGTCGCCGCGGTCGAGGAGTCGTTCGCCAAGTTCGGCGACACCATCGCCGCGGTCATCACCGAGGCCTGCCCGGGCAACATGGGCGCGGTGGCGCCGCTGCCCGGCTACAACGCCGCGCTGCGCCGCATCACCGCCGAGCACGGCGCGTTGCTGATCATCGACGAGGTGATGACCGGCTTCCGGATCAGCCGATCGGGTTGGTACGGCGTCGATCCGGTGGACGCCGACCTGTTCACGTTCGGCAAGGTGATGAGCGGCGGGCTGCCCGCCGCGGCGTTCGGCGGCCGCGCCGATGTGATGGAGCGGCTGGCCCCGCTGGGGCCGGTGTATCAGGCCGGCACCCTGTCGGGTAACCCGGTCGCCGTGGCCGCCGGGCTGGCGACGCTGCGGCACGCCGACGACGCCGTCTACGCGGCGCTGGACGCCAACGCCGAGCGGCTGGCCGGTCTGCTCGCCGCGGCGCTGACCGAAGCCGGTGTGGCACATCAGGTTCCGCGGGCCGGCAACTTTCTCTCGGTGTTCTTCACCGACTCGCCGGTGACCGACTTCGCCGCCGCGCGGGCCAGCGAGACCTGGCGGTTCCCGGCGTTCTTCCACGCCCTGCTGGACGCCGGCGTCTACGCGCCGCCCAGCGCGTTCGAAACCTGGTTCGTCTCGGCCGCGCTCGACGACGCCGCGTTCGAGCGGATCGCCGCCGCCCTGCCGGCCGCGGCGCGGGCGGCCGCGGAGGCCAAGCCGTGAGTTCCCTCACCAAGGTGCACGTGATGCGCCACGGTGAGGTGCACAACCCGGAGCAGGTTCTGTACGGGCGGCTGCCCGGCTACTATCTGTCCGATCGTGGCCAGGCCCAGGCCAAGTCGGTGGCCGAGGCACTGGCCGACAGCGACATCGTCGCCATCATCGCCTCGCCGCTCGAGCGCGCCCAGCAGACCGCGGCGCCCATCGCCGAACGGCACGGGCTGAGCATCGCCACCGACCCCGACCTCATCGAGTCGCTGAACATCTTCGAGGGCAAGAAGGTGTCGCCGGGCGACGGCGCGTTGCGCGACCCGCGCAACTGGAAGTACCTCGTCAACCCGCTGCGCCCGTCCTGGGGCGAGCCGTATGTCGAGGTCGCCGCCCGCATGCGCGGCGCCGTCGAGCGGGCCCGCATCCTGGGCGCCGGCCATGAGGTGGTGTGCGTCAGTCATCAACTGCCGGTGGAGATCCTGCGCCGGGCCATGATCGGCAAGCGGCTGCCGCACGATCCGCGCAAGCGGATGTGCGGGCTGGCGTCGCTGAACACCTTCGTGTTCGACGGTGACGAGTTGGTCGACTGGCAGTACCGGGAGCCGGCCGAGCAGTGAGGCGGTTGGTGGTCACCGTGCTTGCGGCGGGGTTGTTGGCCGGCTGCTCCACCGGTGACGACGCGGTCGCGCAGGGCGGCACCTTCGAGTTCGTCGCTCCCGGCGGCAAGACCGACATCTTCTACGACCCGCCCGCCAGCCGCGGCAGGCCGGGATCGGTCAGCGGTCCGGACCTGATGGACCCGTCGAAGACGCTGTCGCTCAACGACTTCGCCGGCAAGGTCGTCGTGATCAACGTGTGGGGCCAGTGGTGCGGGCCGTGCCGCGCGGAGATCACCCAGTTGGAGAAGGTGTACGACGCCACCCGCAATCTTCCGGTGGCGTTCCTGGGAATCGACGTTCGGGACAACGACATCGACGCTCCGCGGGATTTCGTCGCCGACCGCAAGGTCAGCTATCCGTCGATCTACGACCCGGCGATGCGCACCATGATCGCGTTCGGAGGCAAGTACCCCACCACGGTCATCCCGTCGACGGTGGTGCTCGACCGCGAACACCGGGTCGCCGCGGTGTTCCTGCGCGAGCTGCTGGCCGACGACCTGCTACCGGTCGTGCAGCGGCTGGCCGCCGAACCCGCCCCGGCGAAACCGGCTGCGCCATGACCGGTTTCGCGCAGACGGCGGCGGCGGGGCCGCTGCTGCTGGCCGTCGGCGTGTGCGTGCTGGCCGGCCTGGTGTCGTTCGCCTCGCCGTGCGTGGTGCCGTTGGTGCCGGGCTACCTGTCGTATCTGGCGGCCATCGTCGGTGTCGACCACGTGGACGCCGGCACCGGACAGGTGGCGCTGCGCAATCAACGGTTGCGGGTGGCCGGCTCGGCGCTGCTGTTCGTCGCCGGCTTCACCACGGTGTTCGCCCTGGGCACCGTCGCCGTCCTGGGGATGACGACCTCACTGATCACCAATCAGCTTCTGCTGCAACGGGTCGGCGGCGTGCTGACCATCGTCATGGGCCTGGTGTTCATCGGGTTCATCCCTGCGCTGCAGCGGCAGGCCCGGTTCACCCCGCGCCGGCTCGCCGGGGTCGCCGGCGCGCCGCTGCTGGGAGCGGTGTTCGGGCTGGGCTGGACGCCGTGCCTGGGGCCGACGCTGACCGGTGTCATCACCGTCGCCTCGGCCACCGACGGCGCCAGCGTGGCGCGCGGGCTGCTGCTGGTGATCGCCTACTGCCTGGGCCTGGGCATCCCGTTCGTGCTGCTGGCGCTCGGATCGGGCTGGGCGGTCAACGGTTTCGGCTGGCTGCGCCGCAACACCCGGGCCATCCAGATCTTCGGCGGCGTGCTGCTCATCGCCGTCGGCATCGCGCTGGTGACCGGGGTGTGGAACGACTTCGTGTCCTGGGTACGCGACGCGTTCGTCTCGGATGTCAGGCTGCCGATATGACGGCCGCCCCCCCGCGAGCAGACGCAAAGTCGCATAAAACGGGCGATCCCAGTGCGATTTTGCGTCTGCTCGCGCGGTCGGCCCGCAACCTGTGGCGCGCGCTCACCTCGATGGGCACGGCGCTGGTGCTGCTGTTCCTGCTCGCCCTGGCCGCGGTGCCCGGCGCGCTGCTGCCGCAGCGCAGCCTCAACGAGGCCAAGGTCGGGCAGTACATCCTCGCCCACCCGGTCATCGGGCCGTGGCTGGAACGGCTGCAGTTCTTCGAGGTGTTCTCCAGTATCTGGTTCACCGCGATCTATGTGCTGCTGTTCATCTCGCTGGTCGGCTGCCTGACCCCGCGGATGATCGAGCACGTCCGCAGCCTGCGCGCCACCCCGGTGCCGGCGCCGCGCAACCTCAGCCGGCTGCCGAAGTACGCCACCGCCGACGTGCCGGGCGATCCCGGGTCCGTCGCCGCGGGCATCTCGGCGCGGCTGCGCGGCTGGCGCCGGGTCACCCGTCACGACGGCGACATCACCGAGATCTCGGCGGAGAAGGGGTATCTGCGCGAGTTCGGCAACATCGTCTTCCACTTCTCGCTGTTGGGCTTGCTGGTCGCCATCGCGGTGGGCAAGCTGTTCGGCTACGAGGGCAACGTCATCGTGATCGCCAACGGCGGTCCGGGATTCTGCTCGGCATCACCGGCGGCGTTCGACTCGTTCCGGGCCGGCAACAGCGTGGACGGCACGTCGCTGTACCCGATGTGCCTGCGGGTCAACGATTTCCAGGCCCGCTACCTGCCCAACGGCCAGGCCACCTCGTTCGCCTCCGACATCGACTACCAGGCCGGCGCCGACCTGGCCACCGGCACGTGGCGGCCGTACCGGCTCGAGGTCAACCACCCGCTGCGCATCGGCGGCGACCGGGTCTATCTGCAGGGCCACGGCTACGCCCCCACGTTCACGGTCACGTTCCCGAACGGGCAGAAGCGCACCCAGACCGTGCAGTGGCGCCCCGACGACCCACGCACCCTGCTGTCCTCGGGCGTGATCCGGTTGGACCCGCCGGGCGGGATGTACCCGAATGCCGACGAGCGCCGCAAGCATCAGCTGGCGATCGTGGGGCTGTTCGCCCCCACCGCCGAGTTCGACGGCACCCTGTTGTCCTCGAAGTACCCGGCGCTCAACGACCCGGCGGTGGCCATCGACATCTACCGCGGCGACACCGGCCTGGACAGCGGCCGCCCGCAGTCGCTGTTCAGCATCGACCACCGGCTGCTGGAGCAGAAGCGGCTGACCAAGGTCAAGCGGATCAACCTGCGCCAAGGGGAGGAGGTGCGCCTCGACGACGGGACCGTCGTGCGCTTCGACGGCGCCACCCCCTTCGTCAACCTGCAGGTCTCGCACGACCCCGGTCAGGTGTGGGTGCTGGTGTTCGCATTGACCATGATGGCCGGGCTGCTGGTGTCGCTGATCGTGCGCCGGCGCCGGGTGTGGGCGAGGATCGAGGCCTCATCTCCGCCCGGTACGGTGAATGTCGAGCTGGGCGGGCTGGCCCGGACCGACAACTCGGGCTGGGGCAGCGAGTTCGAGAAGCTCACCGAGCGGTTGTTGACGGATCTGCCCGCCGAGGCGCCGTCGAAAGAGAAGGTCTAATCGCATGAATACCGAGCACATCGACATCGGGCTGGCCCGGTACTCCGACTGGGCGTTCACGTCGTCGATCATCGTCCTCGTCGCCGCCCTGCTGCTGCTGGCCGTCGAGCTGGCCTCGAGCCGCGGCCGCAAGGTCGAGGCCCGCGAACTGGTGGCCGCTGGTGGAGCCGCTGGTGTGAGCGCCGACAGCGACCGGCCCGGCGTCGTCATCGACCAGCCCAGCCGCTCCCTGGACGAGCGGGCCGGCAAGGCCGGCCTGGCCCTGGTGTACCTCGGCATCGCGCTGCTGTTCGCCTGCATCGTGCTGCGCGGCCTGGCCACCGCGCGGGTGCCCTGGGGCAACATGTACGAGTTCATCAACCTGACCTCGTTCTGTGGGCTGATCGCCGGCGCCGTCGTGCTGCGCAAGCCGCAGTACCGCGCGCTGTGGGTGTTCGTCCTGGTGCCGGTGCTGATCCTGCTGACCGTCTCCGGCAAGTGGCTCTACACCAACGCCGCGCCGGTGATGCCCGCGCTGCAGTCCTACTGGCTGCCGATCCACGTCTCGGTGGTGAGCCTGGGCTCCGGGGTGTTCCTGGTCGCCGGTGTGGCCAGCATCCTGTTCCTGCTGAAGATGTCCCGCTTCGGGGAACCGGGTGCTGCGTCGGATGTCGCCGGCCGGGCGGCTCCGGAAGGCACCCTGGCCCGCATCGTGGCGAAACTGCCCGACGCGCAGACCCTGGACCGGATCGCCTACCGCACCACGATTTTCGCGTTCCCGGTCTTCGGTTTCGGCGTGATCTTCGGCGCCATCTGGGCCGAGGAGGCGTGGGGCCGGTACTGGGGCTGGGATCCCAAGGAGACGGTGTCGTTCATCGCCTGGGTGGTCTACGCCGCGTACCTGCACGCGCGCTCGACGGCGGGCTGGCGGGACAAGAAGGCGGCGTGGATCAATGTCGTCGGCTTCGTCGCCATGGTGTTCAACCTGTTCTTCATCAACCTGGTGACGGTCGGTCTGCACTCCTACGCCGGGGTCAGCTGAACCGTTCGGTAGGGTTGTGGCGGCGCCACGAATATCACTCGACCCAGCGATACTTCAGGGGGAAGTGCACGTGTCCGATCCGCACAACAACGAACTGACCGATCCCACAACGGTTTTCCGTACCGAACGGTTCACCGATCCGGCGCTGGCCGCGCCGCAGCCGGACTGGTTCGCACCCACACCACCCACCGGGATCCCGCTCGACCCGATTCCGGCCGGGGTGTACCAGCAGCGGCATGCTCAGGCCGCTCAGGCCCTCGCGCACGTCATCGCGCCGCCGGTGCGGCCCACCGTGCCGCCCACGCCGTATCCGGACCTGGCGACCGGCGCGCTGCTCAAGCCCGCCAAGCCGGCGCCGACCGCGGGCTGGCGCAAGTGGCTGTACCTGTTGTCGGGCAGGCTGATCAATGTCGGCGACGGCCCACACGAGGCTCGGTACAACAGCCTGATCGCGCAGGCGAACCGCCCGTTGACCGGGTGCTACCGGATCGCGCTGCTGTCGCTGAAGGGCGGCGTCGGCAAGACCACCATCACCGCAACGCTCGGCGGCACGTTCGCCTCCATCCGCGGTGACCGGGTGATCGCGGTGGACGCCAACCCCGATCGCGGCACGCTGAGCCAGAAGGTGCCGCTGGAGACGCCGTCCACGGTGCGCCACCTGCTGCGCGACGCCGAGGGTATCGAGCGCTACAGCGACATCCGGCGCTACACCTCGCAGGGCCCCAGCCGGCTGGAGGTGCTGGCCTCGGAAAGCGATCCCGCCGTCTCGCAGGCCTTCAGCGCCGAGGACTACACCCGCGCGCTCGAGGTGCTGGAGCGGTTCTACAGCCTGGTGCTCACCGACTGCGGCACCGGCCTACTGCACTCGGCCATGACCGCGGTCCTGGCCAAGGCGGACGCCCTGATCGTGGTCAGCTCCGGATCGGTGGACGGCGCCCGCAGCGCCTCGGCGACCCTGGACTGGCTCGACGCGCACGGGCACGAGGACCTGGTGCGCAACTCGGTGTGCGTGATCAACGCGGTGCGGCCCCGCTCGGGCAAGGTCGACATGCAGAAGGTGGTGGACCACTTCTCCCGGCGATGCCGTGCGGTGCTGGTGGTGCCGTTCGACCCGCACCTGGAAGAGGGGGCGGAGATCGACCTGAAGCGGCTCAGGCCCAAGACCCGCGAGGCGCTCGTCGAACTGGCCGCCGTAGTGGCCGCGGGCTTCCCCGCGGCGGCCGAACAATCCGCCTAGCGCGGGTTGTTGTCGTCGCGGCTGAGCCGCCAGAGGAATTCCGGATCGTCGTCGGGCCCGATGACGCGCGTCTTGGGCCGATCGGCCTGGCTACGGACGGCACGCCAGCCGACGTAGACCACTGCCGCGATGATCAGGATCAGAAGCAGGTAGAGCACGGGAACCTCCTTTGTCTGAATATACGCGCGTCGGTAGGCTCGGCGCCGTGTCCGACAAAGAGGCGGCCGGCTCGACGGGTCGCATGATCTTCGACGTCGTCCTGTACACGCTGGCGCGCATCGTGTTGGTGGTGGCCGTGACGGCCGCGATCTTCTTCGGCGCGCGAGTGATCGGCGTCCAGCAACTCCCGCTCGTGGTGGCGCTCCTGTTCGCGATCGTGATCGCGCTGCCGCTGGGTATCTGGGTGCTCGCCCCGCTTCGCCGGCGGGCCACCGCGGGCATCGCCGCCGTCGACGAGCGCCGCCGCACCGACCGCGAGCAGTTGCAGTCCCGGCTGCGCGGCGACAAGCCCGGAACCGACTAGCCCAAGTTCAGCGCCAGCGCCACCGCGATCGACCACACCAGCATCGTCAGGCCGGTGTCCCGCAGCACCGGGATGAGCTCACGCCCACTGCGGCCGCGCCGCACCGGTCCGGCCGCGCGCGCCGCCAGCGGAG
>ERZ724513.758-NODE-758-length-16115-cov-7.992902_pt1 | contig 16115 bp, 8 predicted proteins | sample MGYA00376046_ERZ724513 | MGnify/ENA primary metagenome ERZ724513 (study PRJEB28724, sample SAMN07190883) | activated sludge metagenome | isolation source: activated sludge of sewage treatment plant in Hong Hong | place: Hong Kong | collected 2016-03-17 ...
CCGTCTGCAGCGACGGCGGCAGATGATAGGCGTGGATGACGCCGTCCTGGCTGAACGGAATGCAACAAGTGCCGCAGGTTCGTTATTTGTACACGCGACAAGTTGTTGCGCCTCGGCGCGAGGCGTTACGCAGGATCGTGCGCCGAGGGATCGCGCAAGGGCAGATTGACGCGTCGGCCGACGTCGAGGTGCTGCTGACATGTCTGAGTGCGCCCGCGATCCTCATGGGCATGCACAAAGCCCGCGGTCAGGCGCCGTTGGCGAGCATTCCCGCGGTGGTGGACCTGGTGCTGCGGGGGGTGGGCGTCAAAAGTCCGCACGAGAACGGTGGAGGTGCGGCGTTGTGATGGTGGGAAAAGCCACAAAACGGGGCAGCTGTGGCCCCCGTATCTGCGCAGTTGTGAATCCGGCCGCTAGTCCAACGGCTCGCGCCAGCGGTTCGTGATGGGTAGGCGGCGGTCCCGGCCAAAGGCGCGGAAGGTGATCTTGGTGCCGGGCGGGTACTGCCGGCGCTTCCACTCCGCGGCGTCGGTCATGCGGATGACCCGGGCCACCAGTTCCGGATCGTGCCCGGCGGCAACCAGTTCCGCGTGGCCGAGATCGCTGGCGATGTAGTCGTCCAGCACAGCGTCCAGGATCGGGTAGTCCGGCAGGGAGTCGCTGTCCAGCTGGCCCGGGCTCAATTCCGCCGACGGTGGTTTCTCGATGCTGTTCAGGGGGATCGGGCCGTCTTTGCCCTCGCGCGCGGCTGAGTCGTTGCGCCACCGGGCCATCTCCCAGACCAGCGTCTTGGGCGCGTCCTTGATGGGCGCGAATCCGCCCACGGCATCGCCGTAGATCGTGGAGTAACCCACCGCCAGCTCACTCTTGTTCCCGGTGGCCAGGACCAAGTGCCCTTCCTGGTTGCTGATGCCCATCAGGATCGCGCCGCGCACGCGTGCCTGCAGGTTCTCTGCAGCCAGGCCGGTGAGGTCCAGGTTGCGGCTGTAGGCGTCGACCATGTCGTTGATCGGCACAGTGCGCAGGTTCATCCCGGTCAGCGCTGCCGAGGCCGCGGCGTCGGCCAGCGAGTGCTCGGAGGAGTAGGCGCTGGGCATCCGGACGCCGTAGACGTTGTCCGCGCCGATGGCGTCGCAGGCGATTGCGGCAACTAGCGCAGAGTCGATGCCGCCGGACATGCCGAGGACCACCGACCGGAAACCGTTCTTGCGCACGTAGTCGCCGAGGCCGGTGACCAGGGCCAGGTAGACCTCGCGAGCATCGGACAACGGCTTGGCGATCACCGGCTGTGCCGAGCCGTCCGCGTCGTGTGCGGGCAGGGTGGCGCCGACGTTGCTGCCCGTGGCGTCAGGAAGGTCGACGTCGCAGACCAGCAGATGGTCGACGAACTGCGGAGACCGGGCCAGTAGCGTGCCGTCCGCGGAGACGACCATCGAGTCGCCGTCGAAGACCAGCTCGTCCTGGCCGCCCCACATGTTCACGTATGCCACCGCCGCCCCGGTCTCCCGAGCACGCCGAGAGCACAGGTCGAAGCGCACGTCATCCTTGTTGCGCTCGTAGGGGCTGCCATTGATGACCAGCAACAACCCGGGCGGATCCTGGGCGAGACCAGCCAGAGGCCCGGCGCTGACCCATATGTCCTCACAGATTGCCAGCGCGATGTCGGCATTACCGACCCGCACGCGGCACGGGATGTCGCTGGACTGGAAGTAGCGGCGTTCGTCGAAGACCCCGTAGTTGGGCAGGTGGTGTTTGGCGTAGCCGGCGACGACCCGGCCACCGTGCAGCACCGCGGCGGCGTTGAATCCGCGCCGATCCTGCTCGACGTCGGCCGCTGGTCCGAGGTGACCCACTACGACCGCAACATTGCCCAGGTCGGCGGCATCCAGATCCGCAGCCAGCTGCTCCAGGGACTGCGCGCACGCCCGCTGGAAACTCGGTCGCAGCGCGAGGTCCTCGATCGGGTAGCCGGTGAGCACCATCTCGGGGAACGCGACGAGATCGGCACCGGCGGCGGCCGCTTTCGCCGTGGTCTCGACGACCAGCGCCCGGTTGCCGAGCAGGTCGCCCACCGTCGGATTCACCTGGGCCAGAGCCAACCGCAGTCGCGCCATGGGGTCAGTCTGGCACCGGAGGCCGGGAACTCGCGCCGCCGATGGGCGGTGAGCTGGCTTTCCCGCACAGAACTGGTTGGCGGCCCCTGCCATCCAAACGGTTGTATACGCGCCACGCCGTCGCCGTGCAGAACTGGTTGCGGGGCGGGGGTCTGCAACCAGTTCTGCAACCAGTTCCGTACGCGGGAGCGCCGCCGCCCGACCCCGGTGCGGCAGGATGGGGCCATGGACAAGCAGACCGAGTACGTGCTGCGCACGATCGAGGAACGGGACATCCGGTTCGTCCGGCTGTGGTTCACCGACGTGCTGGGGATTCTCAAGAGCGTCTCGATCGCTCCGGCGGAACTCGAAGGGGCCTTTGCGGAAGGAATCGGGTTCGACGGCTCCTCGATCGAGGGCTTCTCGCGGGTGAGTGAATCCGACATGCTCCTCAAGCCCGACCCTTCCAGCTTCCAGGTGCTGCCGTGGCGCGGCGAGGAGATGCCGGTGGCCCGGATCTTCTGCGACATCCTGCTGCCCGACGGCTCCCCGTCCTACGTCGACCCGCGCTGGGTGCTCAAACGGCAACTGGCCAAAGCCGCGCAATTGGGCTTCACGTTCTACACGCACCCCGAGATCGAGTTCTTCCTGTTCAAGGAGCAGCCCGCACCCGGCGACGACCCGGTTCCGATCGACAACGTCGGTTTTTTCGACCACAGCCCCTCTCCAGTCGGGCAGGACTTCCGGCGGCAGGCGATCTCGACCCTGGAGCACATGGGGATCTCGGTGGAGTTCTCCCACCACGAGGGCGGTCCGGGGCAGCAGGAGATCGACCTGCGTTACGCCGATGCCTTGACGACCGCGGACAACATCATGACGTTCCGGCTGGTCGTCAAGGAGGTCGCGCTCGAGCACGGCATGGTGGCCTCGTTCATGCCCAAGCCCTTCTCGGCGTACCCGGGCTCTGGCATGCACACCCACGTGAGTCTGTTCGAGGGGGACAGCAACGCCTTCTTCGAGCCGGGTGCGGACCTGCAACTGTCCGTGCTCGGCCGCCAGTTCATCGCCGGACTGCTGCGGCATGCCCCGGAGATCACCGCCGTCACCAACCAGTGGGTGAACTCCTACAAGCGGCTGGCCGGTGGGATGGAGGCGCCTGCCTACATCTGCTGGGGGCACAACAACCGCTCGGCGCTGGTGCGGGTGCCGATGTATAAACCGCACAAGGGGCAGTCGACGCGCATCGAGTTCCGGTCGCTGGACAGCGCCACCAACCCCTACCTGGCCTACGCGCTGATCCTGGCGGCGGGCCTGAAGGGGATCGAGGAGAAGTACGAGCTGCCCCCGGCCACCGAGGACGACGTGTGGTCGCTGACCGACGGCGAGCGCCGCGCACTCGGTCTGCAACCCCTGCCCGGTTCGCTGCGGCAGGCGATGGCCGCCATGGAGAACTCCGAACTCGTCGCCGAAACGCTCGGTGAGCACGTCTTCGACTTCTTCCTGCGCAACAAAAAGCGCGAGTGGGAGGACTACCGGGGCCACGTCACGCGCTTCGAGCTGGAGCGGTACCTGTCGCTATGAGTCCGCGGTACGCCAGCCTGGAGAGTGACCTGATCCGGTTGGGCGTCACAGACGTCCCGACCGCGCTGGACCGGCTGGACGGCCTGCCCGAATTCGATGCCGCCGATCTGGCACTGGCCGCCGACCCGGACCGAGCCCTGCAGGTGCTGTCGGGGATAGGCGAATCGCGGGTGCTGCGCGGCGTGCTCGCCGACGCGGATGGCAAGACCAGGCTGCTGTCCCTGATCGGGCTGTCCGAAAGTTTGGGCGATTTCCTGCTGCGGTATCCGGATCACCTGACGGCGCTGCTGGGCGAGGACACAGCCGGTGCCAGGCAGCGGATCCTGGCCGCGGCCGAGACCGAGCAGGCCATGCTCGACATCCGGGTCGCCTACCGCCGGGAACTGCTCGGCGTAGCGGCCCGTGACCTGTCCGGCGAGGCGTCGTTGGAGTCCACGATGGCGCAACTGACCGAACTGGCCGACGCCGCGTTGGAGGCGTGTTACCGGATCGCCGTGCGCGAAGTGGGGGAACCGGCCGAGCTGGTGGACCTGGCCATCGTGGCCATGGGCAAGTGCGGCGCCCGGGAGCTCAACTACATCTCCGACGTGGACGTGGTCTTCATCTGCGAACCCCGCGCGGGCGCCAGCCCGGACGTCGCGATGCGGGCCGGACAGCAGATCGCCAGCAAGCTGATGCAGATTGCGAATGCTGCGACGAGTGAGGGTTCGATCTGGGAAGTCGACGCTGCCCTGCGCCCAGAAGGCAAGGCCGGGGCACTGGTCCGCACAGTGGATTCCTACGTCGCCTACTACCGCAAGTGGGCCAAGACCTGGGAGTTCCAGGCGCTGCTCAAAGCCCGGCCGGCGGCGGGCAATCTGGAACTCGGGGCCCGGTACGTCGACAGCGTCTCGGACTTCGTCTGGGCCGCGGCCGACCGCGACAACTTCGTCGACGACGTCCAAGCCATGCGCCGCCGGGTCGAGGAGCACATCCCCGAGAAGCAGGCGGCCCGCGAGATCAAGCTAGGCCGGGGCGGGCTGCGGGACGTCGAGTTCGCCGTGCAACTTCTGCAGCTCGTGCACGGTCGCAGTGACGTCACGTTGCGCTCGCCCAACACTCTGACGGCGCTGGAAGCGCTGGCGACCTGGGGCTACGTGGGTCGCGAGGATGCCTCGGGGATGGCGGCCGCCTATCGCTTCCTGCGGATCCTGGAACACCGTGTGCAGTTGCGTCAGATGCGGCGCACCCACCTGTTCCCCGACCGGGCTCCGGAACTGCGCGTCGTCGCCCGTTCGATGGGGATGCGCAAGGACCCGGCCGAGGAATTGGAGGCCGCGTTCGGCAAGCAGGTGCTGCAGGTGCGGCGGCTGCACGAGAAGCTCTTTTACCGACCGTTGCTCAACGCAGTGGCCCGGTTGGACTCGGGCGAGGCGCGGCTGACTCCCGAAGCGGCCGAGGAGCGGTTGCGTGCGCTGGGCTACCAGGACCCGCGTGGCGCCCTGCGGCATCTGGAGTCGCTGACCAACGGTGTGAGCCGGCGGGCGGCGATTCAGCGGACGCTCTTGCCGGTCATGCTCGGGTGGTTCGCGGACTGTCCGGATCCCGACGCGGGTCTGCTCGGGTTCCGGCGGGTGTCCGACGCTTTGGGTGCGACCTCCTGGTACCTCCGGCTGCTGCGGGACGAGTCACTGACCGCCGAGCACATGGCGCATCTGCTGGCTTCCTCCCGGTTCGCGACCGACCTGCTGCTACGCGCCCCGGATGCGGTGCAGATCCTGTCGGCCCCGGATCTGTTGGAACCCCGGCCTGCGCCGGACATCGCCGATGAGGCCACGGCGATGGGGCTTCGGCAAGTGGATCCGGAGTCGGCGATCGCGGCAATCCGGGCTACGCGTCGCCGGGAGTTGTTCAGGGTTTCCGCGGCGGACAGCCTGGGCCGGCTCAGCGTGGACGAGGTGGGGATCGCGCTGAGCGACATCGCCGATGCCACGCTGCGAGCGGCGATGGCGGTAGCCACTCAAGCCGTCGAACGTGATGGTCGCCCGGCCGAGGACCTCGTCGAGTTCGTCATCATCGGCATGGGCCGGCTCGGCGGCCAGGAGCTTGGGTACGGTTCCGACGCCGACACGATGTTCGTGTACCGGGCGCGGGACGGGGTGGACGACGCGCTGGCCGGCGATGCTGCTTTGGCAGTGGCCAACGAGATCATCCAACTGCTGAGCGTGCCGAGCGCGGATCCGCCGATCGAACTCGACGCCGACCTGCGTCCGGAGGGGCGCAACGGTCCGCTTGTGCGGTCGTTGGCGTCCTACGCGGCGTACTACGAGCGCTGGTCGGCGGCCTGGGAGGCGCAAGCGTTGCTGCGGGCGCGGCCTGTCGCGGGCTCCCCGGCTCTGCAGGACGCTTTCATCGAACTGGTCGATCCGATCCGGTATCCCAAGGCCGGCGTCCAGCAGGCCGACCTGGTCGAGATGCGCCGGTTGAAGGCGCGGATGGAAGCCGAGCGGCTGCCCCGCGGCGCCGACCCTGCGTTGCACATCAAGCTGGGTCGCGGCGGATTGTCCGATGTGGAGTGGGTGGCGCAATTGCTTCAACTCCAACACGGCCACCGGCTGCCCGAACTGCGCTCCAGTCGCACGCTGGAGGTCCTCGCCGCCGCCCGCGATCACGAGCTGCTGGACGCTGCCGACACCGACCGGCTCACCGACGCGTGGCGGCTGGCCTCGCGTATCCGCAACGCCGTGATGCTCAGCGCCGGCCGCGCCCAGGACAGCGTGCCCACGGACTTCCGCACCCTGGGCCGTGTCGCCCACCTGCTGGACTACCCGGTCGGCGATCGCGGTGCGCTGCTGGAGGACTACCGCCGGCTGACCCGTCGGGCACGGCAGGTGATGGAGCGGGTGTTCTACGGTCTGGAATCTGAGCCCCCGAGTTGAGGACGACCCGCCGTTGTCGTTCCGCGGCGATGATCATGGTAGTAGCCCAACAGCGGCACAGATGCCTCTGGCTCGTCTAGATTCGCTTCCATGACGACCGGAGTGAACTTCCCCGCGGCCAACGACGGGGCTCGCAGTACGACCGCCACCGGCCGGGCCGTCATCGCCGACGCCTTGCGCGGAGTGGATCCGGCGGCGGCGCGGCGGGTCGAGCAGATCCGGGACTGGCGCAAGGGCTACCTGTCAGCCATCCGGGAGCTCGTCGTGGCGGCGGCGAAGAACGCGGACGCCGCCCTGGCGGTCTCCCGGGACGGGCTGGACTCGCTGCACGACCGCTTCGTCTGGACTGCAGACGGCAGCGACCGGCCGCTGGTGTCGGCACTCACGGTGAGCGCTCACGAGGGGATGGACACGTTCGAGGTGATCGGGCGCAAGGAGCGCCGTACCGAGTTCTCCGTGCCGTACCACGGCAAGCGCCTGGCCGCGGGCGACCTGCACAAACAGTTGGACTCGTGGGTGGCGCACGGCATCACCGAACCCACTTTCGCCGACGCGGTGCGGGCGGTCATGGCCAATCCGGAATGGCTGGATCTGCGGGACCTGCAGATCGCGGTGATCGGGGCCGGCGCGGAAATGGGGCCGCTACGCCAGTTGCTCGACTGGGGCGCCACGGTGTACGCGGTCGACCTGCCCAACCCGGAACTGTGGGAACGCGTGATGGGCACGGCGAAGGACTCCGCGGGCCGGCTGGCCGTCCCCGTGCCGCGCGGCAGTGTGCAGCTCGACACGGCCCCGGACACCCGCGTTGCACAGGTCGCCGGAATGGACGTGATCAGGCAGACCGACGCCCTGCTCGCCTGGCTGCGGGAGGTCGAAGGGCCACTGACGCTGGGGAACTACGCATACGCCGACGGCGCCGCTCACGTCCAGGTCTCCATGGCCATCGACGCCGTCACGACGCTGCTTGCCCGCACCAGCAGCGACCTGTCGCTGGCGTTCCTGGCCACCCCCACCGATGTCTTCGCAGTCCCGGAAGATGCAGTGGCGATGGCCCGCATGCGCTGGAACGACCGTCGGACCCGGCGGGTGCTGCAGGCACCACTGCAGTTGGCGCGGATGTTCGAGGCGAACTACCGGGACACCGTCATCGATGACAGTGGACGGGAGGTTGGTATCGCCGACTGCATCGTCCCGCAACAGGGGCCGAACTACGCCCTGGCCAAGCGTCTGCAACGCTGGCGGGCGATCGTCGCGCGCGCCGAGGGGCATCGCGTATCTCTCAACGTCGCGCCTGCCACACGGACCAGGTCTGTGGTGAAGAACCGGGCGCTTGCTGCGGCCTACGCAGGAGCCGGGCAGTTCGGGATCGAGGTCTTCGCGCCCTCGACGGCCAACACGCTTATGGCCGCGCTGCTTGTACGTGATCTGCGGGACCCGGCTTCGGCCGCCAACCCCGACCAGGGACTGCACAACCCGATGGACCTGTTCGCCGACGCGGCCAACCACGGCGGCCTGTGGCGCACTGCCTACGAGCCCCGGTCGGTGCTGTCGTTGGCTGCGGTGCTGGGGTTGTTCGTCCGTAACGCGTAAGGGGAATACCCGCCGGGGGTTGTGCCGTTGACCCGGCTGTGAGTGCCGTGGATTTGGACCTGGAAGGCATGACCTGCGCATCGTGCGCGGCCCGGATCGAGAAGAAGCTGAACGCGTTGCCCGGGGTGGAAGCGACCGTGAACTTCGCAACCCACACCGCACACGTGGAGTTGCCCGGCGACATCACCGTGCAGGATTGTGTGCAGGCCGTAGAGAAGGCTGGCTACGGCGCGGCGGAACACCAGGGTGAGCACGATCACAATGACCCCACGTTGCTGCGCCGGCTGATCGTCGCTGCCGTCTTGGCGGTGCCCGTGATCGTGCTGTCGATGGCAATGCCGGAATCCATGACCCAGATGTGGCTGATCGCTGCGCTGGCCACGCCGGTTGTGGTCTGGGGGGCCTGGCCCTTCCACCGCGCGGCCTTCCTCGCGGCGCGCCACGGCGGCACCACCATGGACACGCTCGTCAGTCTCGGCGTCATCGCCGCCTATGTCTGGTCGCTGGTGGCCATCCTGACCGGCGGTCACATCTACTTCGAGGTGGCGGTCACCGTCACGACCTTCCTGCTCGCGGGCCGTTACGCCGAGAGCCGCGCCAAGGACCGTGCCGGGCAGGCTGTCACCGCCTTGCTCAAGATGGGCGCCAAAGACGCAACCGTCATCCGTGACGGGCAGGAGGTGCAGGTGCCGATCGGTGAACTCGCCGTCGGCGACGAGTTCCTGGTGCGACCCGGTGAGAAGGTGGCCACCGATGCGGTCGTGGTGTCCGGTGCCTCAGCCGTGGACAACGCTTTGATCACTGGCGAATCCGTGCCCATCGAGGTGGGCGTCGGTGACGAGATCATCGGTGCGGCGGTGAACCAGACCGGACGGCTGATCGCCCGGGCTGTACGCGTGGGAGCAGACACTGAACTGGCGCAGATCGCCGCCGCTGTCGAACGGGCCCAGACCGGTAAGGCGCCGGTGCAACGACTTGCGGACCGCGTTTCCAGTGTCTTCGTTCCGGTGGTGTTGATCCTGTCGGTCCTGACCGCCGCTGGCTGGTTGCTAGTCGGGGCCTCCTGGACGCAGGCCTTCACCGCGGCGGTGGCGGTGCTCATCATCGCCTGCCCGTGTGCCCTCGGGCTGGCCACGCCGACCGCCATCCTGGTGGGCACCGGCAAGGGGGCGCAGATGGGCATCCTGATCTCCGGCCCGGAAGTGCTGGAACGCACACGCACGATCGACACCGTCGTCCTGGACAAGACGGGCACCTTGACCCAAGGCCGCATCGAGGTCGAGGTGGACAGCAGTGAGCCGGACTTCGGCCGGCTGGTCGGGACGCTGGAAAGCGCCAGCGAGCATCCTGTCGGACGGGCGATTGCGAGGGCACTACCGGAACGCGGAGAGCTCGAGGACTTCGAGGCAGTGCCCGGTCGGGGAGTGCGGGGCCGGGTCGACGGCGTCGAGGTGGTTGCGGGAACTCCCGCCTGGCTGGCAGAACTGGGTCACGAGGTGTCCGAGGAGGCTTCCGTCGTCGTCGCCTGGAACGGTCGGGTCACCGGACGCATCAGGGTGGCGGACACGGTTCGCCCGACCAGTGCAGAGGCAGTGCGGCAACTGCGCGGTCTGGGACTGCGCACGGTGTTGCTCACCGGCGACGCGCGGGTGCCCGCCCAGCAGGTGGCAGCCGAGGTGGGTGTGGACGAGGTGATCGCCGAGGTGACGCCGTTGGACAAACTCGCGCACGTGCGCCGGTTGCAGGAGTCCGGCGCGACGGTGGCGATGGTCGGGGACGGGGTCAACGACTCCGCAGCGCTTGTGCAGGCTGATCTGGGAATCGCGATGGGTGCCGGGGCGGACGTGGCCATTGCCGCCAGCGACATCACGCTCGTGCGCAGCGAGCCACTAGGCATCGTCGACGCGATTCGGCTGAGCCGGCGCACGCTGGGCACGATCAAGCAGAACCTGTTCTGGGCGTTCGCCTACAACTCCGCGGCCATTCCGCTGGCGATGGCCGGGCTGCTGACCCCGATGGTGGCCGGCGGTGCGATGGCGTTCTCGTCGGTGTTCGTAGTGCTGAACAGCCTGCGGCTGCGGGGGTTCAAAAGCATCGCGGGCTGACTGGCGCGGGTGCTGCACGGGAGGGGCGATCCGTGAGCATTTCGGGCATCGGTTAGCACGCTGGGCGGGCTTTTGGCGTCCGGAATGCTCACGGATGCCCAGAGTGCTAACCGATTGCGAGGATCCGACTAGTCAGACAACCGCGCGGCTATGACCGGCAGAGGCTCATATCGTGCGCTCTTCGCTGACGCCCGTGCCCGCCCACTGCTTGCGTGGTGCAGACTCGAACGCATGGCCAGAACGATCCTTGTGTCCCTGCTCGTGGCCGTGGGCTGCGCAATCATCGTGTTCGGCCTCGGCCGGCTGCTCGACAGCGACACCCTCACCTCCGTGGCGGTGTGGGCCGGCGCGGGTGCTGGAGCGGGGTACTTACTCACCACTCGATCGGGTCGAAACGGCGGCGATTCCCCGCGCTGAACGGGGTTGTCGCCGATGCAGCAGGTACCGTGGGCCTACACATGAGGATCCAGCAGTCGATGTCCAAGGCAGCGATCGCGGCAATGGCCGGGGCAGCTGCCTTCTCCGTATTGTCCACCGCGCCAGCATCTGCGCTCCCACTGAAGGCCGATCGCGGCAAGCTCAAAGTGGTCGCCGAGGGGGTCCCGCAGGGACGTTCCGCGAAAATCACTGTTGCCGGTAAGAAGTACCGCAAGAAGCTGCCGCGTGCTGGGGCGTTGCGCAACCTCAAGCCAGGGACGTACCGGGTCTGGGCCACTCCGATCGTGGTCGACGGTGGCACCGCGGCCGTGCCCAATCTGCCGATCCGGGTGCGCGTTCCCAAGCGCAAGGCCACCACGCTACGGGTGCAGTACCAGTGGAACCCCAAGACCGACGTTTACCCGCCCGGCCCGGTCACCGGTCTGACGGTCAGTGGCCGCACGACGTCCAGCATCTCGCTGCATTGGGTCAACAGTCAGGCACCGGATTTGCAAGGGGTGGCCATCCGGCGCAAGACCGGTTCCGCCGCCTCGACCGGGCTGGATGACGGGCGAGTGGTGCCTGTCGACGGTTCGGCCCAGAGTGTGGTGGACGGTGGATTGCGCCAGTACACGACCTACACCTACAGCGTGTTCATGGTCGACACCGCCGGCAACGCGAGTCCACCGGCCAGCGTCACCGTGCACACGACCGGCCGTGCCTCGCAGGTCACCGCGGGCACCGATCACACCTGCGCTCTGGTGCCCGATGATCTGCGTGGCACCGGCCACGTCCTGTGCTGGGGCGCGAACTCCCGTGGGCAACTGGGGGATGGGACCACGAGTGATTCCGACGTGCCGCGAGAAGTCGCGCTCGACGATGTCGTCGAGGTGAGCGCGGGCGGCGATCACACCTGCGCACTGCAAAGCGATGGGGACGTGTGGTGCTGGGGCGCCAACGATTCCGGCGAGGTCGGTGACGGCAGCACGGACGACGCGATCCGCCCGGTGCTGGTCAACCTGCCCGCCTCCAGCAGTGTCGTGGCCGGTGGCGAGCACACCTGCGCGGTCGCCGACTCCGGTGCGCTGCGGTGCTGGGGTGCTGCGGATTCGGGCCAGTCCGGGGTTCGCATTGGGGAGCCGATCCTCAGTCCGCGTGGGACCGCAATCCTCACCAACGTGACGTCGGTCGCCGCTGGCTGGGCCCATACCTGTGCCGTGGTCGTGAATACGACATTGCGGTGTTTCGGGGAGGATTCCGACGGGCAGCTGGGCAGCGGTTCGACCGATACTGCCACCCCGGTCACCGTCAACCTGGGCGGTCGCGCGGTGTCGCAGGCGGCCGCCGGGGTCTCGCACTCCTGCGCAGTGCTGACAGACGCCACCCTCGCCTGTTGGGGAGGCAACGACTACGGCCAGATAGGCGACGGCACTAGGAACAGCCACACCACTCCCGCGAACGTGCTGAGTGGCGTGGACGCGGTCTCGGCCGGCGCGTATCACACGTGCGCTCAGCTGGACAACGGGACGATGCGCTGCTGGGGGCGTAACAACAGCGGCCGGCTCGGCGACGGCACTGAGGTGGACCACTCGAGCCCGACCCGGCCCGCTATTGCAAGTGGCGTGTCGTCGATCGCGACTGGCGGGTACCACTCCTGCGCCGTGACCGGCGGTGACACCTACTGCTGGGGAGCCAACCCGTTCGGGCAGCTGGGGACTGGGCTGACGACCGGCAGCCTGCGCCCGCTCATCGTCGCGGATCTGTGAAGGAACCACCGATTGATCAGGCCCGGGTGTTGCGTCATCACATCGGGGGCCGGCCTGCCGCTACGAACGAACAGCACTAGTGCGGTTTCGTCGGGCGCCGCGCAGCCGATCGGTGAGCATTCCGGGCATCCGTTAGCGGCACGGACGGGGTTTCCGCGTCCGGCATGCTCACCGATGCCCAGCGTGCTAACGGATTGCGACCCGCCGCCAGACCAGCCGTTGCCGCCCGACCTTGACCATCACGCGGGCGGGATCGCGCGCAGGACCTCGCTCAACGTCGTGCGACCCTCACAGGCCAGATGGACTCCCGCATCTAGCAGTGACTGCCAGCCGGTCGCTTCGGCCGCCTTCGTGAGTTGCCCCTCGTCGCCGCTCTTGAGCAGCACCTCCTGCACTGCCCGGGTGACCGGCAGCACCTCGAAGACGCCGATCCGGCCCCGATAGCCACGGCCGTCGCACCGTTCGCATCCGCGACCGCGCACCAGTTTGGTGGCTCGGGCAGGATCTAGCCGCAACCGTTCCAGCACCTCGCCGGTCGGCCGATCGGGCTCAAGGCAGTGCACGCAGGGCCGCCGGACCAGGCGTTGGGCGAGGACCAGACTCAACGACGAGGCGATGAGATACCGCGGGACGCCCATGTCGGCCAACCGGGTGACGGCACTGGCCGCGTCATTGGTGTGCACGGTGGCAAGGACGAGGTGACCGGTCAGCGCCGCCCGGATGGCCAGCGACGCGGTCTGCTGATCCCGGATCTCGCCGACCATGAGGATGTCGGGGTCCTGCCGCATCATTGCTCGCAGGCCAGCCTCGAACGTCATCCCGGACTTCTCGTCGATCTGCACCTGGGTGACCCCGGGCAGTTCGATCTCGACCGGGTCCTCGACGGTGATGAGGTTGCGCTCGCCGGTCACCACTTCGTTGATCGCCGAGTACAGGGTCGTCGTCTTCCCGGAACCGGTAGGTCCGGTGATGAGCAGAAGGCCCTGGGAGGCGCGCAACGTCGCGTGCACCACCGGAACCATGCGTTCCGGGATGCCCAGCGAGCGCAATTCGGGCAGTTCCGCGATGTCGTTGAGCAGCCGGATGACGACTGTCTCGCCTCGCAGGGAAGGCAGGGTCGAGATGCGCAGGTTGTGCACTAGGCCGTTCACTGTTACCTGCGCGCGACCGTCCTGGGGGATCCGTCGCTGGGCGATGTCCAGACTGGCCATGATCTTGATCCGCGAGGTCAAGGGTGCCAGGCCCGCCGGCGGCAGCGACATCACCGTGCGCAGCGCGCCGTCCACCCGCATCCGCACTCGGACCTCGTCCGGAAGGGGTTCTATGTGGACGTCGGTCGCGTGCAGTCGCAAGGCAGCGTTGAGGATCTGCTGTACAGCGGTGACTGCTCCCTCATGGCCATCGGAAGCGCCCTTGACGCTTTGATGGTTCATCTCGTTGAGGGCATCGACCGCGTGTGCTTCGTTCCAGACCGCGGCCAGTTTGCGGCGCAGTTGGCTCTCGGGGGACACGACGACTTCGATCGACAGGTCGCCTAGAGACTGCCGCAAGTACATGCGCACGTCGTCCAGCCCCAGCACGTCGACCGGGTCGGCGGCGGCCAGTGTCACGGATGTCTCGGTCCGGTCCACGGGCAACACCAAGGCCCGCTGGGCGATTTGATGCGGAAGGGTGCGGGCGATCTCCGGCTGCACCTCGTGGACCGACAGATCCAGCGACCGCAATCCATAGGCGTGCGCCAGGGCGGCCGCCAGGGTGATCTCGGTGACGCGTTGCTCGTCGAGCAGGATCCGGCCCAGCCGCCGGCGTTGACGCGGGTCTTCTTGGGACTGCACGCGCAGGACGTGCGCAAGGTCATGGGGTGTGATGACTCCCCACGACACCAGGATGTCCCCGAGGCGATTGGCCATGTGCGTCCTCCTGATGTGCTCATCGGATGATCTCGGCCGGAACGTGAGCCCGGTCCCGTTCATCCCGCGTGCCTCGCCCAAAGATCGGTAACCTGCGAAGCGCAATGGAGCGCCATGATCTCCGGCACTGGACCGGACACGTCATCGTCTGCGGGATGCAGGGGCTCGGGGTTCGCGTCGCCGAGTTGTTGCACTCCGCGGGCATTCAGGTCATCTCCGTGGGAACCATGGCCGAGGACCGCCACATGCGCGCCCTGCGCAGCGCCGGTGTGCCGCTGATCCTGGAGAGTCCGCGCAACCCCGAGAGCCTGTATGCCGCGGGCCTGGCGGGGGCGCTGGCGGTGGTCTGCGTCGAGGACGACGATCTGCGGTGCCTGGAGTCAGCGCTACTGATCCAGGAACTCGCTCCCGACAAGCGGGTGATCGTGCGCCAGTCGAACGCCGCCGTGGGCCGTGCGGTCAGTTCGGCGATCAATCCCGGGCTGGTCGTCAACCCGGCGGAACTCGCTGCCCCAACCTTCGTCGAGTCCGTTCTGGACGAGCGGTTGCACCGGATGACCATCGGCGCCGAACCGTTCGTGGTCCGCGAGATCGAGGTGACGGCGTCCGGCCGGCTACAGGATCTCTTCGGTGATCTGGCCCCGATCCTGGTCATCCGCACCGATGGCACCCAGTCGGTGTGCCCGAGCCGGGACGACGAAGTTCAGGCCGGCGACCTGGTGGCTCTGGTGGGGGAGGAGCGGGAACTGCTGCAGTTCCAGGGCGCTCCCGGAGAACCGCTGGGGACACCTGCCAAACCGCCCCGGCAACGCCGGAATCCGCTGCCCACCCTTGTCGCGGATCTGGTGTACGGGGCCAACCGAGGGCTCAAGTGGACGATCGTCGCTCTGGTGCTGCTGGGTGTGTTGTTCGCCGGGCTGCTCGCGGTCGGTTACGTCAATACCGCGACCGATCAGATGGACCTGCTGGATGCGATCTACTTCGCCGTCGAGACGCTGGCCACCATCGGCTACGGGGACTTCGCGTTGGACGGCCAGCCGGCCTATCTGCGGATCGCCACGATCGTGGTGATGATTCTTACGACGATCCTGCTGGCAGTGCTGTATGCGTTGGTGACCGAATACCTGGTCAGCCGGCGCATCGCTGTGACGTTCGGTCTGACCCGGGTGACCGGTATGCGCGACCACATCATCGCGGTCGGTCTCGGCTCGCTGGGGCTGGCCGTTCTGGAGCAGTTGGTCGCGATGGGTCAACACGTGGTGGTGGTCGAGCGAGATCCGACGAACCGTCACATCGGCCGGGCGCGGGCCTTGGGGGTGCCGGTGATCACCCAGGACGCCACTCAGGGCGAGACCCTTGTCGCGGCGAACCTGGCGGCGGCGCGGGCGGTGACGGTGCTGACCTCCGACGAGTACGCCAACATCGAGACCGGCCTTGCCATCCGGGACACACTCGGCGATCGGGCCCCCAACGTCCCCGTGGTCATGCGGGTGTTCGACCGGCGGCTGGGCGCGATGCTGGAGCAGCGGCTGAACTTCCACCACGTGCGCAGCGTGTCGGCCGTGGCTGCGCCGTGGTTCGTGGCCGCAGCGCTGGGTCTCGAGGTGATCGCCACGTTCGCGGTGGACCAGGAGCCGTTCATCGCCGGCAGGTTGACTGTTCGCGCTGAAGGCGGGCTGGCGGGGGTGTCGATGCTGGACCTGCCGATCCGGGCTCGGGTGATCGCGCTGACCCG
>ERZ724513.759-NODE-759-length-16094-cov-9.617370_pt1 | contig 16094 bp, 12 predicted proteins | sample MGYA00376046_ERZ724513 | MGnify/ENA primary metagenome ERZ724513 (study PRJEB28724, sample SAMN07190883) | activated sludge metagenome | isolation source: activated sludge of sewage treatment plant in Hong Hong | place: Hong Kong | collected 2016-03-17 ...
TCTTACCAGAATGAGGTGACTTTTCTTACTCTACCTCGACTACTGAAAAGCCCTGTCGATCAGTGGCTTTCGTTGGCTGGCGGCGGGGTGTTCGGCGGATTCTTATCATCCTGGTGCAGCCGCTCGGCGATGTGCTCTAGCTGGCGGCTGAGCCAGCGCAGGCCGCCCTCGGCCCCCTTCTGCGCCTCGGTCTTCCAGTCCACCTCGCGCAGCTTGGCCTCCACGGCATCGGCCGTCGCCTTGGCCTGGGTCTGGATGGTCTCGGTCACCTTGTCGCGCACCGCCTCGGCCGTGCGGCTGGCCGTCTCGGCGGTGGTGTCGGCGATCTTCTGCGTCACCTTGGCGGTGGAGTCTTTCACCGTTCCGGCAACACGCTGGCCCAGGTGCTCGGCCGTCTCGCGCGCCTTGTTGGGCGCGCGCTCCGGCGTCGCCGCCGGTTCGGGCGGCAGGCCCAGGTCTTCGAGGGTGATCTTCAGCGGTTCCTTATCAGTCATGCTCTGCTCTCCCGAATGCGGGTTCTATAATAGTATACGCGATCGGCAGCATATCGTTGCGCCCGCGAGATGAGCGAACCGTGGGAATGGCTGAGAGGCCGGTTGCGCGCCTCGCGCGCCCGGCTATCATTCCCACCGGCGTGGGTAGCATGGCCTCGTGGCGCGATTCTCCGAATCGCCAGGCTGTGGCGCGATTCTCCAGAATCGCCAGGCCGTGGCGCGATTCTCCAGAATCGCAGCACGCGATTCGGAGAATCGCGCCACGCTATGGGAGTGGAGACATGATCCGCAGAGTACGTCAAGGTGTAGACAGGTTGCGGCCGACGCTGCCGCTCGTTTTGCCGGCGATAGCGCTGGTTGTGGCCCTCCTGGCCGTGGTGTCGGCCTGGGCGGTGGGCGATTTCCGCGTCTTTGGGCCGGCTGTGTTCGGCAGCTCCGGGGCGCAGGCGACGCCCTCGGCCACCATCGCCGGGCAGCCCTCGCCCACGGCCACAGCCACAGCGACGCTATCGCCGACGGCGACCGCCACCAACACTGCCACCGCCACGGCGACACCCACGGCCACGAACTCCCCCACTGCAACTGCGTCGCCCACGCCGACAGAGACAGCCACCGCCACGGCGACGCCCACATCTACCGCCACTGCGTCGCCCACGCCGACAGCGACGACCGCAGCCACCGCCACGGCCACCGCCACGCTTAAGCCCACCAAGACGCCCAAGCCCACGGCCACCGCCACCAACACGCCCGCCCCCGGCGAAGAGATGCTGGTCTTCGACTGGAACAAGCCGGTCACTACCGACGACCACGGCTTCCCCTGGGACAAGCCGCCGCTGGCCAACGGTGATTGGACGCAGCCGACTAACTTCGCCCAGGGCACGCTCTACCTGCGCGTCGAAATCTTCCACCAGCCCGTGCCGCAGGACATGAAGCTTCAGTTCTGCTTCTGGCAGGCCAACAACACCCTTGAGAATTGCACCCACCTGGTGGCCGTCTCCGGCGCGAGCGGCACGGTGGTGATCTGGTCTGAAGCGATCAAAGACCTCTACAAGAAGGATGGTTTGCCGATCAACTGGGCCGGCCCGCGGACGCGCAATGGCGTCAGCGTCAAGAACAGCAATGGCGATCCCGTCAGCGACTTCTCCGGCATGGCCTGGAGCGGCGAGAACCCGGATGAGTGGTATCCGTTGGATATGCGCTTCACCGTCGTCGTGGTCGAGAAGGACGCCGGCTTTTCCGGTTGGGAGCATTACATCCGCTAGAGTCTTCGCCCCCTCAATATCCCATCCAGTCCCGGCCACACGAGAACGACGCCCAGCGTGTTTCTCTCTGGCGGAATGTTGCGCGTCAAAAGTAGTATGAGTAGTACTTAAGTAACCCGTCATTCCGCCGGTCGTCTTGCTACAATGCTACCGCTTGCCCCACCGGGGGTGACGGCGACGAAAAGCACGGGCAGTTCATCCTCTAAGACTGTCTTTCACCGCAATCCACATCGCATTTGACGCCATTTTAACGCTGAATGTAATCTACATTAGGTACTATGGGCTGGATTCGCAGCACATCTTTTAGACGTGTCTGTGTCGCCCGGTCACACCGCGCCATCCAGTGGCGCGTGTGGGCGCGAAATTGCGTAGCGGCAGGAGATTGACTGATGAAAACCGAGTCACGGAAGTGGTGGCCACTGGCCATCCTTGCCCTGGGATTGTTCCTCTTTCTGGCGCTGTTTGCGCCCAGCGGCCTGCGGGCCGACACGTCGCCGAACCTCATCGCCAATCCCGGCTTCGAGTTGGGTGTCAAAAACTGGACGTGTAAGGACTGTCGTCTGACGGCCGGCGCGCCGGTAGTGGCCGGAGCCAAGTCGGGCCAGATGCGCACAACCGCTAAGACGAACCGCGGCCAACTCTTCCAGAGCAACCGCACCCTCCAGCCCGGCACTGAGTACCAACTGACGTTTTGGGCCAGGTCGGCCGGCGGAGAGGACGTGCAGGTAGACCTCTACAAGCCCACCAACCCCACCGTGAATTACGGTCTCGACCAGACATTTGATCTGACGGCCGAGTGGCAGCAGTTCAGCGCCACCTTCACGACGACCGGCTTCAGCGCGCCCGTCAGCAACGCCCGGCTGCGCTTCCGCGCCGCCCAGGGCCGGGGCCTGCAATACAGCCTCGACGACGTTGCGCTGGTCATGACCGGCCAGCCGCCCGCGCCGACGCCCAGCCCCACGCCCTCGCCCACGCCCCCGGCCGGTGGCTCCGAACTGCTCGTGTTCGACTGGAACAAGCCGATCACCACGGCCGAGCGCGGTTTCCCCTGGGACAATCCGCCGATGGCCAGCGCCAACGGCAACTGGATCACGCCCATCAACTACGCCGAGGGCACGCTCTACCTGCGCGCCGAGATCTTCAGCATCCCCGTGCCGCAAGACGACATGCAGTTGCAGATCTGCTTCTGGCAATACAGCAACGCCCGCGAGAACTGCACCCGGTCGGAACCGGTGGCCGGCCGCGCCGGCACGGTGGCCGAGTGGTCGGTCCCGGTTCAGGGCATGTGGAAGAAGAATGGCGTCGTCATCGACTGGGCCAACCCGCGCGACCGCAATGGTTTCGCCATCAAGAACGGCGATGGCGACCCGGTTAGCAACTACTCCGGTTGGAACTGGAACGGCGAGAACCCCGACGAATGGTATCCGCTGAACGCTCGCCTGACCGTCGTTGTCGTCGAGAAGGGCAAGACCTTCTCCGGCTGGGATCACTACATCCCCTAGTTGGTCTGGCGGCGGCTCGTCCCCCGTGACGAGCCGCCGCCCTTTCTTCAGTGTCGGTTCTCTGGTTCGTCCCGGCGATGGGGCCGGGGCGGGGTCACAAAACTTGGGAGCTGTGACCCGATCACTACTGCGTAAGGAGAGCAAGAATGAACAGTTGGTTGAACAAGCGGGTCAAGACCGTGGCATTGCTGCTGGCCCTGGCCCTGCTCCTCATGGGTTCGATTGTGGCTGTGCAGGCCCAGAGCGAGGCTCCGGCCGCGGCCAACGTCGCCGGCGAGCTGCTCGTCTTCGATTGGAACAAGCCGGTCACCACGGCCCAGCACGGCTTCCCCTGGGACAAGCCGCCGAAAGAGAATGGCAACTGGGTTTCGCCGATCAACTACGCCGGCGGCAACATCTACTTCCGTGCCCAGGTCATCAGCATGCCGAAGCCCAAGAGCATGAAGCTCCAGTTCTGCTTCTGGCAATCCAAGAACACGCGCGAGACGTGCAGCCGCACCCAGGCGATTGCGCCCGGCCAGGTGGTTACCTGGTCGCAGCCGCTGACGGGCATGTGGAAGAAGGACAATCGGCAGCTCGACTGGACCAAGCCGCGCGACCGCAATGGCGTGGCCATCAAGACGATGCAGGGCAAGCCCGTGAGCAACTACTCCGGCTGGAACTGGAACGGCGAGAATCCGTCTGACTGGTACCCGATGAACATGCGTTTCACCGTCGTCGTCGTCCGGCAAGGCCAGGCCTTCTCCGGCTGGGATAACTACATCCACTAGGAACCCATTATAGGAGCCTTGCCCCTGGGGCGAGGCTCCTCGTATAGGTGGGTGGCAGCCGCCGCCCGCCCGCAGAATGAACAGGAGTAATTGACATGACCGTAATGAATACCCGCCGCCTGCCGATAGCGACGCGCGCCATCATGCTGGCGCTGGCGCTGGTTTTCCTGTTGGGCGTGGCCCTGGCCGCGCCGGCGCAACTGCGCGCTCAGGACGCCCCCACCGCCGCCAATGCGACCGAGATGCTGGTCTTCGACTGGAACAAGCCGGTCACGAAGAACTATGGCGGCTTTGCTCAGTACAAGCCCCTCAGTGCTTTCCCCCAGTTGCCCAATGGCAACTGGCTCAGCCCGATCAACTGGGCGAACGGCACGATCTACTTCCGCGCCAAGGTCTTCAGCATCCCCAAGAACCAGCCGTCGATGAAGCTGGGCTTCTGCTTCTGGCAGAACAGCCCCAAGTACGGCGAGGAATGCAGCAAGAACACCTCCGTGCCCGGCGTCCCCGGCACCGAGCGGCAATGGAGCCAGACGCTGCGGTCGTTTAACAAGATCGGCGGCGCGGCGATCAACTGGGCGCTGCCGCGCTGGAAGGAAGGCTTCGTCGTCCGCGGCCCCAAGGGGCCGGTCAGCCCGAAGTCGGGCATGAACTGGGGCGGCCAGAACCCGAATGACTGGTATCCGCTCAACATCCACTACACCGCCGTCCTGGTGCTCGACGGCGGCGAGCCGGACTGGTCGAAGTACGGCTGGTAGCCTGCGCTCACCATTAACAGAAAAGGGCGTGGCCGACGGCCGCGCCCTTTTTGTTTGCCCGCCCAGGGGAAAGACCTCAGAGGTTTTCGGAAAACCTCTGAGGTCTGGGCGAGAGGCCCCGCCATTTGACACAACCGCCCGAATCGATTAACCTTCAGGCAGTTGGTCAGATAACAACCGTATACTCATCGAGAGAGGTGGAGGGAACCGGCCCGGCGATACCTCGGCAACCGCCCGACAGCAGGTGCCAAATCCGGCAGTGGACAGTAGCGTCCGCTGGAAGATGAGAGTGGACAGCCCCTTAGCAGGCCTCTCATCGCGAGAGGCTTTTTTATTCGCCAATATGAACCGAACACAAGCGCTCCAAGAACAACTGGCCCGGCGTATCCTCGTCCTCGACGGGGCCATGGGCACGATGATCCAGCAGTACCGCCTGGGCGAGGCCGACTTCCGCGGCCAACGCTTTGCCGACTGGCCTAGCGACTTGCAGGGCAACAACGACCTGCTGGCGCTGACCCAGCCCGACATCATTCGCGCCATCCACACGGCCTACCTTGAAGCCGGGGCCGACCTGATCGAGACCAATACCTTCAACGCCAACAGCATCACTCAGAGCGACTACGGCATGGAGAGGTTGGCCTACGAGATGAACCTGGCCGCGGCGCGATTGGCCGTGGAAGCGCGCGACGAAATAGAGCGGCGCGACCCGTCGCGGCCGCGCTTTGTCGCCGGAGCGCTTGGCCCCACCAACCGCACGGCCACCCTCTCGCCCGACGTCAACGACCCGGCCTACCGCAATGTCACTTTCGACGAGCTGGCCGATAGTTACGGCGAGGCGGCGCGCGGCCTGGTCGATGGCGGGGCCGACGTCCTGCTCATCGAGACTATCTTCGACACGCTGAACGCCAAGGCAGCTATCTTCGGCGTGAAGCGCATGCTGGACGAGATGGGCTTGCAACGACCGTTGATGATCTCCGGCACCATCGTCGACGCCAGCGGTCGCAACCTGTCCGGCCAGACGGCCGAGGCCATCTATACCTCGATCATGCACGCCGAGCCGCTCATCGCCGGCCTGAATTGCTCGCTGGGCGCGGCGGCCTTCCGCGACCACGTTTACGCCCTGTCGCGCGTCGTTAACACCTACACCCACATCTACCCCAACGCCGGGCTGCCCAACGAGTTTGGCGAGTACGACGACACGCCGGAGTACATGGCCGGCGTGCTGCGCGACTACGCCACCGAAGGACTGCTCAACGTCGTCGGCGGTTGCTGCGGCACGACGCCGGCCCACATCCGCGCCTTTGCCGAGGCCGTGCGCGACCTGCCGCCGCGCGCCATCCCCAGCCTGCCGCCCTACGCCCGCTTCAGCGGCCTGGAGCCGCTGGTCATCACCCCGGAGACGAACTTCGTCAACGTCGGCGAGCGCACCAACGTCACCGGCTCGCGCCGCTTCGCCAAGCTCATCCTGGCCGGCGACTACAGCGCCGCCCTCGACGTGGCCCGCCAGCAGGTGGAAAACGGCGCACAGATGATCGACATCAACATGGACGAGGGCATGCTCGACGCCGAGGCGGCCATGACCCGCTTTCTGAACCTCATCGCCGGCGAACCCGACATCGCCCGCGTGCCGGTCATGCTCGACTCGTCCAAGTGGAGCGTCATCGAGGCCGGGCTGAAGTGCGTCCAGGGCAAGAGCGTCGTCAACTCCATCAGCCTGAAGGAGGGCGAGGCTGAATTCCTGCGCCAGGCGCGGCTGGCCCGGCGTTATGGCGCGGCGGTCATCGTCATGGCCTTCGACGAGAACGGCCAGGCCGAGACGGTCGATCAGCGCGTCGCCATCGCCCACCGCGCCTACGACCTGCTGACCGGGCAGGTCGGCTTCCCGCCGCAGGACATCATCTTCGACCCCAACATCTTCGCCGTCGGCACGGGCATTGAGGAGCACAACCAGTACGCCCTGGCCTACTTCGAGGCCGCCCGGCGCATCAAGGCCGAGCTGCCCGGCGTGCTCATCAGCGGCGGCCTCAGCAACGTCAGCTTCTCCTTCCGCGGCAACGACCCCGTGCGCGAGGCCATGCACGCCGCCTTCCTCTATCACGGCATCCGCGCCGGCATGGACATGGGTATCGTCAACGCCGGGCAGCTGGCCATCTACGAAGACCTGCCCAAAGATCTGCTGGAGCGGGTCGAGGACGTGCTGCTCAACCGCCGGTCCGACGCCACCGAACGCCTCGTCGCCTTCGCCGATACGGTCAAGGGCGGAGCCAAAGAGAAGCACGAAGACCTGGCCTGGCGGTCGCTGCCGGTCAATGAGCGGCTGACCCATGCCCTGGTGAAGGGCATCAACGCCTACATCGAGACAGACGTGGAAGAGGCGCGACAGGCGACCGAGCGGCCGTTGCGCGTCATTGAGGGGCCGCTGATGGACGGCATGAACGTCGTCGGCGATCTGTTCGGCGCGGGCAAGATGTTCTTGCCGCAGGTGGTCAAGAGCGCCCGCGTCATGAAGCAGGCCGTGGCCTACCTCGTGCCCTACATCGAGGCGGAAAAGGCCCAGAGCGGCGACCGCGGCCCGGCCGGGCGCATCCTGCTGGCCACGGTCAAGGGTGATGTTCACGACATCGGCAAGAACATCGTCGGCGTCGTCCTGGGCTGCAACAACTACGAGGTCATCGACCTGGGCGTCATGACCCCGACGCACAAGATTCTGGAGACGGCCCGCCGCGAGAACGTTGACATCATCGGCCTCAGCGGCCTGATCACCCCGTCGCTGGAGGAGATGCGCCACGTGGCCCGCGAGATGGAGCGCGAGGGCTTCGACTTGCCCCTGCTCATCGGCGGGGCGACGACATCAAAGGTACACACGGCGGTCAAGATCGAGCCGGAGTATCGCCGCGGGCCAGTCGTCCACGTCCACGACGCCTCGCGGGCCGTCGGCGTGGCCGCGCAGCTTCTGAGCAGCGAGCAGCGCGCCGGTTTCGCCGCGGGCGTGCATGCCGAGTACGCCGCCATCCGCGAGAGCCGCGGCGACCGCGGCGGCAAGCCGTTGGCGACGCTGGCCGAGGCCCGCGCCAACCGGCTGGCCCTCGACTGGAGCGCCTACACGCCGCCCGCGCCCAACCGGCCGGGCCTCACCGTCATCGACGTCCCCCTGGCCGAGTTGTGCGACACCATCGACTGGACGCCCTTCTTCACCGTCTGGGAGCTGCATGGCAAGTTCCCGGCCATCCTCAACGACCCGGTCGTGGGCGAATCGGCCCGCCACCTCTACGCCGACGCCCAGCAGATGTTGACCCACATCATCGACAAGCAGTGGCTGCGGGCGCGGGCGGTAGTGGGGTTGTTCCCGGCCGTGGCGGTGGGGGATGATATTCTCGTCTATGCCGCAGGGGAGCAGGGGAGCAGGGGAGCAGGGGAGACTGCTTCGCTGACTACTGACCCACTGAACACTGACCTACTGTCCACTGTCCACTGCCTCCGCCAGCAGATGCAGCGTCCACCGGGCCGGCCCAACCTGTCGCTGGCCGACTACATCGCCCCGGCCGACAGCGGTCTGACCGACACGCTGGGCTTTTTCGCCGTCACCGCCGGGCTGGGGTTGGACGAGGTCGTCCGCCGCTACGAGGCCGCCCACGACGACTACAACGCCATCCTGGCCAAGGCCCTGGCCGACCGGCTGGCGGAGTCGCTGGCGGAGTGGACGCACGCGCTGGTGCGGCGCGAGCTGTGGGGCTACGCGCCCGACGAGGCACTGGACAACGACGCCCTCATCGCCGAGCAGTACCGCGGCATCCGCCCCGCGCCGGGCTACCCCTCTTGCCCCGACCACACCGAGAAGGGCGAGCTATTCCGCGTGCTCGACGCCGCCGATGCCGCCGGCATCCATCTGACCGAAAGCTACGCCATGCTGCCGGCCGCCTCGGTCAGCGGCTACTACTTCGCCCACCCGCAGGCGGCCTACTTCGGGATGGGTCGCATCGGCCGCGACCAGGTGGAAGACTACGCCGCCCGCAAGGGCATGGACATCGCCGTTGCCGAGCGTTGGCTGGCGTCGTCGCTGGGGTACTAATACGGGTACGATCCCTGACCTGAGAAGCCCTATGTATCATCATCGCCGCCTTACACTGCTAACGATATGCCTCTTGCTCTTGCTCTTCCTCGCTGCCTGTGGCGGCGAGGGCATGGCCGTCGCCCCGGAGTTAATCGACCCCGACGCCATCACCGCGCGCGCCTTTGGCGCGGGCGAATGCTTCGTCACCCTGCCCGAAGACGTGCCCGCTCGCTTCAACCCCGACCCGGAGCAGGCTCCGGCCGGCGAAATCCCAGCCGGCGAAGTCGAGGCCGTCCAGGTCGTGACCCTGCGCGACGACGGCGGGCTGTGGTATCAGTTGGCCATTGACGGCATGTGGGTGCGCGTCGATACGGTCGATTACACCACCCGCGGCGATTGCCGGCCCTAGCCGCCGCGTTGCGCGCGCAGGTCGCGCACCAACTCGCCATCCCACTCCCATAGGCGGGCGCGGGCGCGCTGGTCGCTGTAGTACTCCTCCAGATAGGGGATGACACTGCGCCGCCAGACGCGGGCCAGCCCGGCCTCGTCCAGGTCGCGCATGAAGAGACTGGGGCCGATGGCGTAGTCGGGGTCGTCTATTGCTTCCGTCGCCAGGCGGCGATAGAGCGCGCCCAGATAGGGCAAGGGCGACGGCCGCCCGGCCAGCCAGCGATCGAACAGATCGGGGTCGGCGGCGAAACGGAAGAAGTGGAAGCGGCGGCGCAGGGCGAAATCGACAAGAGCGGTGGAGCGGTCGGCCGTGTTCATCGTGCCGATCAGGTAGACGTTGGGCGGGATGCGAAAGCGGACGCCGGAGTAAGGCAGCGGCACGGCCTCGTCGCGGTACTCCAGCAGCAGCATCAGCTCGCCGAAGATGCGGGCGATGTTGCCGCGGTTGATCTCGTCGATGACGAAGACGCACGGCCCGCCAATGCTCTCGGCCGCCCGGCAGAAGCGCACGAAGACGCCGGGCCGAACCGGGTAGGCCACGTGGCTGCGCCCGCCCCGCTCGTGGCTCTCCGGCCGGATGCCCTCAATGAACTCCTCGTAGCTGTAGGCCGGGTGGAACTGGATGACAGTCAGCCGCTCCGGCGGCGGCTCGGCCAGCCCGATCAGCCAACGGGCCAGGTGGCGGGCGACGTGGGTCTTGCCCGTGCCCGGCGGGCCGTAGAGGACGATCTGCCGGCGCTCCAGCAGCAGGTCGTGGAGTTCGTCGGCCGCCGGGGCGGTCAGGTAGGTCTGGCGCAGGAAGTCGTCGCGATCATAGGGCAGCATCGCCGGCGGCTCGGCCACGCTCCATTGTGGCGCGGCCTCGCGTATCATCGCGGCGCGGGTCGGGGGCGACGGCCGCCGTTGGCGCTCGCCCTGGTCGCTCGTTTCGGGCAGGCCGGTGGCCAGGAGGCGCTCCCGCTCGCCGGCGTTGAACAGCGCCCGAAACACCTCGGGCTGGTGGGCGCGCCAGTGGGGCGAGCCGCCGTAGCTGCCAAAGCGCTCGGCCAGGGCCAACAGGCTCTCCGCGTAGATGCGCTGCAACTCGTCCGGCCACGTTCTGGCCGTCGCCAGCGGGATGGCGAAGACGGCCAGCCTGTCGTCAGCGCGCTTGAACGGCTCGCCGTGCGCGAAGGCGAAGACTTCGGCCATCGGCTCGATCAGCGCCGTCAGATGAAGGACGCCGCCGCGGGCGGACACGTCCATCACCATCCAGTTGCCCAGGTTTAGCCGCAGCATCCTCCGGCCGTGGGGCAGCGTCAGGGCGAAGCGCGGATCGTCGGGCCAGCCGCCGAGCCGTCGCGCCGTCTCGGCGAACAGGTTGAGCGCCCAGTCGGCCGTCGCCCGGTCGCCAAAGATCACGTCGAAAGGAGGAGCCAGAGCATCGTCGTTGGGCAAGCGCTTGTCCTGCGGGCCGGTTGCCGCTCTGGTCAGCCGCGCCATCGACGGAATCGGCGCGCCGCGGCAAGCCCGGTTCGCAAGGATAAGTATAGGCAGGTGGTCGTGGAATGGGCAAATTTGGTAGAGACCTCAGAGGTCTCAGAAGACCTCTGAGGTCTGGCCGTTGGCGGCTGCCCGCGCGGGTATGCTACACTTGATCATCATGCGACACGCGCGACGATTGGTCGCGCGCATTCCCGCGGAAGGCGGCAACTGATGACCGAACCAACCTTCTTCGCCACCCCGGCCGACTTCCGCGCCTGGCTGGCGGCCAACCACACCACAACCGATGAACTCTGGGTCGGCTTCTACAAGAAGGCCAGCGGCCGGCCGAGCATCACCTGGCCGGAGTCGGTCGATGAGGCGTTGTGCTACGGCTGGATCGACGGCCTGCGCCAGCGCCTCGACGATGAGCGCTACGTCATCCGCTTCACGCCGCGCCGGCCGGGCAGCAACTGGAGCGAGGTCAACCGCCGCCGGGTGGCGGCGCTCATCGACGCGGGGCGAATGCAGCCGACCGGGCTGGCCGCCTACGAAGCCCGCGACGCGGCCGGCGCGGTTCCATACTCCTATGAGAACCGCCCCGAACGCCTGGAGGAACCCTACGAAGCCGAGTTCCGCGCCCACGCCGACGCCTGGGCCTACTGGCAGGCGCAGCCGACCCACTATCGCCGCGGCACCGCCCACTGGGTCATGAGCGCCAAGCGCGAGGAAACGCGCCGCAAGCGGCTGGCCACGCTGATCGAGGACTCGGCTGCCGGCCGCTGGGCCGCCATCTACCGCCGCCCATAACGTGGCGCGATTCTCCGAATCGCAAATCGTGGCGCGATTCTCCGAATCGCAAATCGTGGCGCGATTCTCCGAATCGCGATCTTATTGCCACCTGTCCTGCGATTCAGAGAATCGCGCCACGTTGTCCTGCGATTCAGAGAATCGCGCCACGTTGTCCTGCGATTCGGAGAATCGCGCCACGTTGCCAAAGCGTCGCCCTGTCGCCATAATGGGGACTCATCCGAAAGGCGGAGACAGCCATGCCCATAACGCCCATCAGCCAACGCCTCCTCCGGCTCATCCTCCTCATCGCCTGCCTGCTGCTCATTCTGGGCCGGCCGCCGGTCGCGGGCGCGCAAGACGCCGAGACCGAGCCGACGCCGGCGCCCACCCCCGTGACCTTCGAGGGCGCGCCCGTCGTCGTCAACGGCCAGGAGCTATTCCTCTTGCAGACCCGCGTCGGCTCGGTCACGGCCACGGAGCGCGCCGCCCTGGTCTCCCAGCGCATTGCCCGACTGGCCAGCAATCCCTTCGCCGGCGAGCTGGTCGTGACGATCATCGACGCCGCCGACGCCACGGACATCGTCGCCAACGGCGAGGTGTTGGTGACAGTCAGCAACGCCGATGCCGCCGCCGCCGGCCGCGACCGGCACGAGCTGGCCCAGGAGTGGGCCACGCTCATCCAGTCGGCCATCGCCCAGGGACAGACGGGCGTCAGCGTCCGGGCGCTGAGCGCCGGTCTGGCGCTCACGCTGGCTGTCCTGGTCGTGCTGATCGTCCTCATCTGGCTCATCAATCGCCTCGGCAACCGGCTGCTGCATCGGCTCGACCCGGCGACAGACTCGGGCCGCCTGCCGCCGACGCTGGCCCGCTCGGAGTTCTACCAGTCGGGGCAGTTCAGCCGCCTTGTCCACGGGGCATTGTGGGCGTTCAAGATCAGCCTGTCGATTTTCCTGATCACCGTGGCCGTCCCCGTCGTGCTGCGCGCCTTTCCGGACACGCACGACCTGGGCACACGCTTTGGCCGCGTGCTGTTGTCGCCGCTGGCGCGGCTGTGGGATGGCATCGTTCTCGTGCTGCCCGATCTGAGCTTCCTGCTGGTGCTGACGGCGATCACCTGGCTAGTCACCCGGCTGATCACGCTCTTCTTCCGCGAGGTCGGCCGGGGCACACTGCGCCTCCCGTCGTTCGAGCCGGAGTGGGCCGCCTTCACCGCGCGCATGGCCAACTTCCTGGTCGTCATCGTCGCGCTCATCATCGGCTTCATGTCGCTGCCCTTTAGCGAGCTGCCGGTCTTCCAGGGCATCAGCGCCTTCGTGGCCCTGCTGCTGACGCTGGCCTCCAGCTCGGCCATCGCCAACATCATCGCCGGCATCATCCTGACCTACACCGGCGCGTTCCGGCTGGGCGACATCGTGCAAATCCAGTCCGCCACCGGCGAGGTCGTCGGCAAGTACCTGCTGACCACGCGCGTGCGCACCTTCAAGAACGAGGTCGTCTCGCTGCCCAACTCGCTCGTGCTCAGCACTTCGATCACCAACTATACCCGCCTCGCCGCCGAGAACGGGCTGGTGCTGCATACAACCGTGACCATCGGCTACGACGTGCCCTGGCAGAAGGCCCACGAGCTGCTCATCGCCGCGGCCGGCGACACCGAGAACATCCTGAAGCGCCCCCCGCCCTTCGTGCTACAGAAAGCGCTCAACGACTTCAGCATCGGCTATGAGCTGAACGCCCTGACGCGCCGGCCGGAGTTGCTGCCGCGCACCTACTCGGCGCTCCACCAGCACATCCTCGACCGCTTCGCCGCCGCCGGCGTGGAGATCATGTCGCCCAACTACATAGCCCTGCGCGACGGCAATGCCCTTACCCTTCCGCCCGCACCGCTCGAAAACCAACCGCCCGCGGACGGCGGACGACGGACGACAGACGACAAGTCACCGCTCGCTAACCGAATCCCCCCTATCCCCTAATCCCTATTCCCTATTCCCTATCCCCTAATCCCTACCCACAGGAGTTCCCCATGCACTGGTGGCAAACCGGCATCATCTACCAAATCTATCCGCGCTCGTTCCAGGACAGCAGCAATGCCAACGGCATCGCCGATGGCGTTGGCGACCTGAACGGCATCATCCGGCGGCTCGACTACTTGCAGTCGCTCCACATCGGCGCGATCTGGATTTCGCCCATCTTCCCGTCGCCGATGCACGACTTCGGCTACGACGTGGCCGACTACTGCGACATCCACCCGCTCTTCGGCACGCTGGCCGACTTCGACCGGCTGCTGGCCGAGGCCCACGCCCGCGGCCTGCGCGTCATCCTCGACCTCGTGCCCAACCACACCTCCGAGGAGCACGCCTGGTTTGTGGAAAGCCGCAGCAGCCGCGACAACCCCAGGCGCGACTACTACATCTGGCGCGACCCGGCCCCCGGCGACGGCCCGCCGGAGACGCGCCTGCCCAACAACTGGCAAACCCACTTCGGCGGCGTCGCCTGGACTTACGATGCGCCCACCGGGCAGTTCTACATGCACCAGTTCCACCGCAGCCAGCCGGAGTTGAACTACCGCCACCCCGAAGTGCTGCCGGCGATGCTCGACAACATGCGCTTCTGGCTCGACCGCGGCGTCGATGGCTTCCGCGTGGACGTGATCTGGCTGATGCTGAAGGACGCCGAGTTGCGCGACGAACCGCCCAACCCCGACGCCGCGCCCGACGCCCGGCCGTTCGACCGCATCCAGCACATCTACACCGGCGACGTGGCGGGCATCCACGACATCATCCGCCAGATGCGCGCCGTGCTCGACGAATACGACGAGCGCATGATGGTCGGCGAGATCTATCTGCCGCTGGAACGGCTGATGACCTACTACGGCAACGGCGACGAGTGCCATATGCCGTTCAACTTCCAGCTCATCGGCCTGCCGTGGGACGCGCGCGTCATCGGCGACTACATCCGCGCCTATGAGGGCGCGCTGCCGCCGGGCGGCTGGCCCAACTGGGTGCTGGGCAACCACGACCAGCACCGCATCGCCACGCGCGTCGGCCCGGCCCAGGCGCGGGTGGCCCAGATGCTGCTGCTGACGCTGCGCGGCACGCCGACGTGCTACTATGGCGACGAGATCGGCATGGAGGACGTGGCCATCCCCTTCGAGCGATGCATGGACCCGGCCGCGCTCCAACAGCCGGAGACCTACGAAATCTGGGGCCGCGACCCGGAGCGCACGCCGATGCAGTGGGACGCCTCGCCCAACGCCGGCTTCACCACGCCGGAGGCCACGCCGTGGCTGCCGCTGGCGGCCGACTACGCGACCCGCAACGTAGCCGCCCAGGAGAACGACCCGACCTCGCTGCTGAGCCTCTACCGGGCGCTGGCGGCGCTGCGGCGGGCGGAGCCGGCGTTGAATCGGGGGGCGATTGAAGTGATCGATTTAGGAATCGAGGGGGTGCTGGCGTATCGGCGGACGGCCGAGGGGGGCGATGGCTTTCTGGTCGTGCTGAATTTTGGCGAGGAGATGCATGAACTCAATCTCCATCAAGCGCTGGGCGGACAGGCGACCGAACTGGTGCTATCAACCGAACTGATCCCGTCGCGGGTAGTGACGGAGGGGATCATGGCGATGAATGGGAATGAGGGGGTTATCCTGAGATTACGGCAATGGGGTTGATCGGGGACATGTCATCAGCTTACAATGGGTGTCATCGGATCGTCCATATTCTAGCCGGGCGATGGATGGAGGCGCGCCATGACGCTAATGATAAAACTACCTGAAGCGGTCGAGAGAAGCCTGCGAGCCAAAGCGGAGCGACAGCGCCTCGCACCCGAGGATCTCGCGGCGCATATTCTACTGGATGCGCTTACGGATGAGGTGTTTGAGACACCGGAGCAGGTCATCGAGCGCATCAAAAGGCTGCCTCCCGATCCAAGCAACATCCGTCCCGCAACGGCTTCACTGAAGGAACTCCTGGAGAATTCTCCCATCGATCCCGATTTTGATGTAGCCGAATGGCAGCGGCAATGGGATCTGATCGAGCAGGAGATGAAAGCTGTTTCCCGTGCCAATAGAGAAGCAGAAGGGCGCGATTTCTAAGTGACCCATTATCTCCTAGATACCAATCATGCATCGCCATTGGTCACCCTTACTCACCCGCTCCGGCTTGAGATTCTAACCAGAATAAGCGATGGTCATGCTTTCGCTATCAACGCTCCTGCATTGACCGAAACGTTGTATGGCCTGTATATGCTACCCAGAGTTGAGGAGAATATGATCGAGTGGTCTCGGCTGCGCCAAGCCATCGACTGCTATAAAGTAGATGAACAGGATGCTGAAATGGCATCTGCACTACAAGTCATACTGCGCCGGAAAGGTTGGCAACTAGCAACATCCGACCGCTTATAGCTGCTACTGCTATACGCTACGACCTGGTTCTCCTTACAGCCGACAAAGATTTCAGCGCCGTTCCTGATCTGAAGCACGAGAACTGGTTAGCCAAGTTAATCACTCCCTAAACCATCCCCAACAACTCATCATACTCCCCATAAAACCCCAGCATGATCTCA